>Ga0310786_10001792_pt1 | contig 34167 bp, 21 predicted proteins | sample AusTroGonzalo_MG_FD_203881 | JGI IMG/M metagenome (GOLD analysis project Ga0310786, IMG submission 203881) | Bovine rumen microbial communities from tropical cattle in Woodstock, Queensland, Australia - Gonzalo_03 (v2) (version 2) | ecosystem: Host-associated > Mammals > Digestive system >... | reverse complement strand
CGGGGATAGACGGATCAAAGGCGATTTTCCAACGCCCATCGTTCAATTGCGAAACATGAACCGTTTCGTTCGATACAAGCGTCAGATGGCTTGGCGTTGCCGTAAGATTGGTGACAGCATCGGAGCACGTGATATAAAGAGTCGAGCTGCCGATTGACCCGTCGGCGAGATAGCCGTCGGTCAAGTCTTGCGCGGAATTCCCGTTTGCTGCATACTGAATCGAACTAAACTCAGGCATGCCAAATGACGTCGTCGCAACTGACGCGATCTTGGCATCTGATGGTTCGCCCGACACAAGCGCACCGTAGAGGTATGGCCTAACCGAGAAGGCGTAGTCCGCCCCTGTGTCAAGCCCTGTCAGCGTAATGCTGCGATCGGTTGCAGATGGATAGCCGAGAAAAGTGCTGTCATCCAGCGGAATCACGTTTGTAACCTTGAAGTTCCCGATGTCCACACGACCATTGTATGTGGTGTGTCGCTTGTAGATACGCAGCTGCACGGTCTGCCCCGTGTATGCAGCAAGACTACATGAATTCGGCTTCCACGACCCCGGCCAGAAACTCCAATTGCATTCTGGGACGAAGAGTTCGCGCCAGTTGCCGTCGTCTCCGCATATCTCGATTACGACATTGCCACTGTTGGCATCGCCACTATTATAGCCACCGCCACGGACATTGAGCGAAAGGACGGAATTCTCGGTAATCGTGAGCGGCGTGGAGAACTGATAGAAACCATAAGTCAGATCCATGGCATCCAGCGCGACCGATCCATCTCCAAAGTCATACGTGGTCCATACGCCATCCGGGCACGCGCTGCCAGTAGATGCGTCCGAGAAATCAGCCGTCCAGGTTGTAGGTGAAGTTGTCTTGCGCTTATTGGCTGTCACGAAAAACATGTAGAGACAGTTCGTGTAGCAGTCGGGGAAGTGCCATGAGAGTGTCACGGAGTCGCCGATTACACGAGGGATCGGATCGAGTTGCGGCTTGGCGCGCGGATAATGCTCGACCCAGAAGTACTTTACTGGCCCCGATTCAACGCTATACCAAGTACCAGCGCCGCCCCAGCCATAAACAAGATCGACATACGCTTCGTCATCTTCCGTTTTCCAGCCGTCAGCAACGACGGCATGACCGCCAACACCGACGAACACGGGGATGCCCGCAGCAAGCGTTGTCGTAACAATATCTTCCACGCCTTCTGCCGTCGGCACCATGTTCCGGCCAATCGTGTACCAGTCACGCTCGCCGCCGTGCGCAGCATTGTATTTCGTGGAGGTCGACTCGCCCGCGTTGTAAGTCATTCTTGCCGAGTGGTTGAGCCACATCATGAAATGTCCGACTTCATAACGAACGTCCTCGGCAAGCCGCCCGCGAAGGTCACCCGCGACAGGGTATGTATCTTCCATCAAATCCCACTTGAACGGCGCGGAACCGTCGAATCGGATATCGAACGTGCCGCCGCGGAACGAGTGCGTGACGGTGTCGGTCCTCGCGGGATACACTGGCCAGCGCACGGCTCTGAAAAGCGCGGCATCGGCAACCGAAACGCAACCTGCAAGACTGCGACCGCGATAGTAGGCGTCGGTATCTTTGCTTACAACCGGCGTCATGTCGTTCCATGGCTGGCACTGGTTGTAGCGCGAAGTGATGAATGGTTCGATATTTACACCTGCGCCTGAACTCGCCAAAAGCCGCCGCGACTTCTTTTGCGTTCCTGCAACATTTTCAGACAAGATGCGATCCCATCGAGCATGGCGCTCTTTTGTCTCGTCCGCTTCAGCAGCGGCAACAGCGGCTTCTGCCGCGTCTATGGCAGCGCGCTCGGGCGAATCTTCTTCCCCTACCGAAAAGTCGTTTTCGGAAAAGCCAATGATCGGCGTAGACCTATCACTGCCGCTAACCAGTATATGCCCCGACGGCGAAAGCTCGGCCACCCACAGACTGCCGCGCACTATTACTGATTCGACCGTGCGATCTGGCAACACGCTGCATCCAGTCGCTGTTCCCAGGAACGAGGACGCCGCCTGCATCGCGGCACCATCGTCTATCCATGCGCCGTGTGCAAGTGGCCCCGCACACACCGATGTCGCAAGCAACGCGAACATCGGCAGCTTGCGCACCAGTCTATTGGAGAGTTTCATGTTCACTGTCTCTTATGTAGCCCTCACCATTTCACTCTGACGCGGAAGAATCGGTTGGTGTCGCCCGGCTCGTCAAACTCGACATCCTGCCAACCGTTCGTCAGCGCTGGCTTGCCCTGAAGAATGTACTCAATCGCGTTAATCGACTTCAACACCTCGTTCGTCGGCGAGAACTCGACGATTGGCGTCGTGCCGGCCATGCGAATTAGTGCAATGAACTTGCTCGTCTCGTTCGTCGGATCAAGGCCAAGCACATAGCTTTCCCAAGGAGCATAGCCATTCTTGACGCTGCCATGGTTCTTGTTCGTTGCGAAATCATTGTACTGAGTCGAATCCCAACCACTCACAAGCCCAGGGAAATACATGTCTATCCACGAATACGGCGTCGGGAAGTCAGTGTCAGTCGCCTTTTCCTTCGTCCAGATCTCGATGGTCTTGACGCTGTACTGGTCGGGAGCCATCTTCGCAAGCGTTCCGCCCACCCCGGTCCAGTCTTCGGTGTGGTAGCTATTGTTGCAGTTGAAGTGCTGAGCGAAGTTGCCGATACCAAAATCGGCAGGGTTGCTGTTCTGCGACTGGAAGTTGTTGAATGCGAACATCAGCTGCGGGCGTTCATAGAGGACCTTCGACGAAGGATTCATCACGCGAAAGACCTGCATGCAACCGTAGGACCCGCTCTCCGAAAGAGTATCGTTCCAGTCGAAAGGATGCTTGCCAGTTGCAACATAATTATCCGGAGCTTCTGTGTTATTGCTCGGTCTATCGTAGTTGTACGGCGAGAACTCGATCCAGCCAGTGACGGAATTATCATCCGCCGCGACATTGTCGATTGCGCCGTGGTTGGAGCAGACGTGCATTCTCGTCACCGCCTGCTGGTAGTTGCGCTGCGGCAATCCGACGGACGCAAGGTCCGCGTCACCAAACGCATCCATGTCGACCCACACCCACTTGTGCGCATGGTTGTCGGCGCGGACGAATTCGACGAAGTAGCCTACCTTCTCGAGATTCTCCGAAGCGGCATTGCCGTTCACGTCATCATACAAGACATTATTGACGTCCTGCCCCTTCTCGACGCGGATGTTGCATAGCTTCGTGAAGCCCGCGCGATAGTCAGCGAGTTCCGGCTTGTTCGCAGCGCCGAGCTGTTCCACCGTCGGTGCCGCCGGAATTGGATTCTGGGACGGGAAGTCCGTCGCGTCAGGGTCGGGGTAGCACTTTCTGATTGCAGCAAGGTAGCCGTCCGCCATCTGGTCGTAGCCCCACCAATCGGGGTGGAGATGATCGTTGTAGATGATGCCGGGATCACCGCTCTTTACACAATCATTGAGATCGGCGAGGAACACATGGCTCTGCCATTCCTCGGGCTGGTCGGCCATTATCCGCTTGATGTAGTTGGTGTTGATATCTGCGATCTGAGAATCAAGAGTCACTCTCGAGCCGTCGCTGTTGAGAATCGTTGAGACGATGATCTTCGTATTGGGCAGGTTGTTGACGAGACGATTGACAACATTTGTCCACGCCTTGAATACAGGTTCGACCGTGCTAAACTCCGGCAGGTCGTTAACACCGATAAGGAGCAGCGCGACGTCCGGAGTGCCAGCCTGTATCGCGAGCGTATCGACGTTCTCCGAAAGGTTGCTGCGATGGCAAAGCGTAGATGGACCCGCCGTCGCACCATGCTTCGCCGAATGCCACCTATACTGGTCAGTAAGCGGAGTGCCTGAAGGATCGACGGAGTTGTAGCCGTTGCTGAGCCCGTAGACGCCGGTGGACCTGACATTGTAGCCGAGCATCTCCAGCTTCTGGTAGAGAAGTATGCGGTAGTTCGCGCCGGTCGCCTGGGCGTTGTAGCCCTCGGTTATGGAGTCGCCGTAACACCAGACCACAAGCGGCTTGCGTGCCGCCTGCTTGGCGGTGTCGTCGACGCGCAGGTAGATGCCCCTCGCACCATAGACGAGACGCGCCGAAAGCCCTTCTGCGAGCCCGTCCGTCACAAGCGTACCGACCTTGCCATATCCTGCGCATTGGGTCGTGTACTGCTGCGGCGTCGTCCAAGTCGCGAGCGTGTAGGAGCCCTCCGCAAGTTCCGAAGCGTTCGTGATCGCAATCGTGCCGCCAGTGCTGAGAGTTCCGATGCTCGTGTATGTCCGCGTCGTGCCCGCGGCAAAATTCCAGGTCGCGCCGTCGGCTATTGAAAGCGTGGCACTGTCTTCCGGGATCGGCACATAGCGAATCTGATCCGGCGTGTAGTAGCCGCTAAATATGACAATCTTTTCTATCTCAAATCCAGTAAACGGAACCATGTCATTTGCATTGGCTGGGAATGAAGAGTTGCCGCCGATGCCAAGAGATTTCAACGGTAGATTCGAGAATTTGATATTGTCATCTGAAACAGCGCCGCCGGTCATCGCATCCAGCGAATCGCCCACATACGCCATGCACTGCCGCCCGTTATCCCTGGCGCACAACACATATCCGCCAGTCGCCGATAAAACAGGATCTGCACTAAAATTATATGGCTTGCCATTGTCTGTGCTGAAGTTCCTGTAAACAGCCAGGGTCTTGTCCAACTTCGTGTAGACACCGACATCAAGCCCATAAGTGGCTGGGGCTCCAAAAGCGACAACAGGCGCATTCGTGACGTTTGATGCGGCCCTGTACTTGATAAGCACAGTCATATTACTGGTCGCTACCGCTGTAGTATCAATCACCGCTGACGCATCGCCGATGGAGAGTGTGCCGCCGAACGAATCGTCTTTGGCCGCCGTAGTGCCGCTCACGGAAAGCATGCAACCATTCTTCTCGGTTGTCTTAAAGTCGTTTACCCACTTGGCGACCGGCTCAATCGCGTAGAGGTCGGAATCTTCCGGCAATACCGCGCCCTGCCCGGGGAACCGATAGGTCGCAAGGTCGGCATCGCTCAAATACTCGTCAAGGAAGATGGCGACACTCTTGATGACCATGCCCGCCCAAGGCTTAGCGCCGACGACGGTCGGTCCTCCGAATGCCATCTTGGTGACGTCATTATTGGAAAAATGCAAAGTGCCATTCGCTCCACCGGCAAGCGCTGAAGTCATAGCGCCAATATAGGCAGCAGTGGATGAGTTGTGCTTGTAGGAAAGTAGCAAATATCCGTCTTGCGGAATGCCGGGCGCAGGACTGGAGAATGCATAAGACCCATCGCTTACAGCACTACCAGTGAACCAATAGCCCTTAACCGTTGACTCTCCACTATCAGAAAGCGCACCGAGATCGTATGCAGAGAACATTGATACAAGCACAGAATTATCGACATGGGCCCCGTCAGGAATAGAATACTTAACCAAGACAGAAGCTATAGAATGTCCGGCAGGTATTCCTATTTCTGCACCGAGAGTGGTTGTCGTGCCGATCACAATCTGCCCCAATGCGTTTGTAGTATTGCCGTTAAGCGCAAACTCAAGCCCGCCATGCGCGCTTCTGTCGTCGCCGAACTCGCCAGCAACCCAGACTGCCGTTGGTGGAGGGCCAAGATATTTAAGTGAGAGTGCGCCAACTGCATACTTCCATTCACCATTCTGTCTGGCATCACTACCACCAGCTATCGAATCTCCGAGTGAAGCGCCCTTTATGTACTTCGCTCCGGTCATGAGAACATACACGCCATCACCACTCTGCGTGAATGTCAGCAGCACACCCTTCACATAGCCGTCGTCTGAAACCTGCGCCTGGCATGTGATGGTGCCGGAAGCTTCTGCGGTGCGATCGAAATTATTGAAAACTGCGTCTGTGCCATCAGCCGTTCCGGCCCACTCACCGCCGAACGTGCCTCCCAGCGACTCGCTGGTCAACATCGCCAATGTTGCATCCTTGAACGCCAGTTGACTCTCGCTCGTCACAAATTCTCCCGACTCTTCCAAAGACGTCGCATCAGGGGTGGGAGAGATATCTTTAGTTGCATAGAGCGTCCCGCCGGAAACTTCGAGACTGTAGCCGTCAAGACCAGTAAGCGTTGCAGAATCAACGCCTTCGAAAGAACCTGCAGACATAAGGGCAATTGAGCCGCCAGCGGACATGCCGTCCGCAAGCACGACTTCGATTGTTGCATTTGTCAAAATCGCCGCGCCCGTTACGGCGAAAGTCGGCGATGCTTCAGCCGTCATCGCAAGGCGAATTGTGTTGTCTGCAAACGAAAGACTTGCCGCTGATACAGTCGCGGCTGGTGCAAGCTCGAGCACTGTGCCGGCACCCTCGGCCGAAAGCGCACCGGAATCCGAAAGAGCACCGTTTACGGTAAGCGTCTGGCTTCCTGCCAGATATACGCCACCGCCAATTGTCCAAGTCTTGCCGCCAGCGATTGTCGCGCCGTAGCCAGAATTGAAGTTGAGGCGGCCATTGCTTGCATCGGTGCCTTTTGTTGTGCCAATGGTTACAACCTTGCTGGCAAGATTGAAGGATCCCGTGAAGCTGCCAATGTCGTTGATGACGATCCTTTCGCTGGTCGCACTGGATCCGCTCGTCTTGAACGTGCCGTCGCCCGAGATACCTTTGAACGTCGCTGTTGAAGCACTTGAACCGTTATTCCAATCAAATGCAGGCGTAGAGCCGTTATCAACAAGCTCGACTGTGGGATTGAATGTAGGATTGGAGTGCGCCAAGTACCCCGCAACACCATTGAACCGCACCTTTGAACTCGTGTTGCCATAGCTGCTGGGATTGAGCCAATCGGCACTATACCCAGAGAACACGACCGTTCCATTCCATAGCGAGGAATCAGTAAGCGCCGAAGGATACCCATAGGTAGCTTTTTTAATCCAACCCGAACGCGACTGGTCTATTTCGCAGTCGAGACAGCTTCCGCTGTCGATCACGATATTGGTGGACGGAATTGCCGTGTTGACTTTAAACTTCGGCGAGTTGATTTCCACCTGGATGTCGTTCTTGAGGACATTCGCCGTCAGTGTTTCGGACGATGTTCCTGAAATCGTCAACTGCTCTTCTCCAGTTACATACACATAGCCCAGAGTCGTAGCAGACGAAAGGTTCAGGTTCATCTTAGCTCCATACTCGCCGTCGGCCGCAAGAAATGTCACCTTGTCACCATCAGAAGGTAGACCACCTGACCATTTCGCAGTATAGTCTTCACCATCCAACGCATCTTCACCAGTCCAGACCTTTCCGCCGGGAACATTTTCAGGCACGCCCGACGCCTTAAGGCAAAGCTCAACATCCTTGTAGGCGCTCTCACCAGTCGCGTTCGTTGCCTTGAGCGTAAGAATCATCTTCTGGTTCGCCCACTTCGCGGCGATTTCGGTGGCGTCGATGTTGATGGAGAAGCTACCAGAGCCATTGTCCACGACCTCGATCTTCGACTGCGGCAGAACGCTCTGGTGGCTTATGAACGCTTCAAGCGCGGTGACGCTTTCAGAGCAGGCAACGTCGATTATGTTCCAGCCCATCGCAATGTCGGCGTAAAAACCTTCCTGCACGAGATTGGAACCTTTCGGCGACATCGTGACAGCATCAATCGTCGGCGTCGCGGCAGGTGTGCCGATTGTCGTCGTTGCCGTTTGCGTCACAGCCGCTGAATTGTCGCTCATAATAGGCGTCACTGAGAATGCATAAGTCTCGCCTGCCGTCAATTCGCTAAACGTCGTAGAGCGCGCAGAGGCGGCAATAGTCCCGTCACTCGCAACCGTCTCGAACGTCTTGACGTTGGAAACGGAAAGATCATCGAACCAGACGTTTGCGGCATTAACTCCTGTAGACCAGATACTTGCATTTACATACTCAACGACAAAACGGAACCTCGCGCCCTTTCCAGCATACGCCCCGAGGTTCACGGTTTCCGTCGTCGCTGCCGCGTAGTTCCAGCCACCATGAAGCGACGGCTCGGAAATCGTCTGCCATGCACCATCACCAATCTTCGCCTCGACTCGCACCGACATGCCCGCCATGTAGTCGTCATGGTATTTATAGGAAAGGACGCTGTCTTCAGTCAAGAGCAGCACTTCATCGTAAGTATAGACTCCCGATGCCGTTCCCTGCCAGCCATAGAGCCGTTCGTTTGTCACAATCACTTCATTCGTGTTCGACGAGCGACCCTTGCCGCCAGTGGAGAAGTCATCCGTCCACGTCGTCGTCGAAGCCGAAGGCATCTTCTTCGCTACAGTAAAGCCGCTGATTTTATTCGCGTAGCAATTGGGCAAATGCCAGTTGAGCGTCACGCTGTTGCCGCTGACGGGCGCAACTGGCTCAATCTGCACGGACTTTATCGGGCGAAAACCAAGCTGAACCGATTTGATTATTGTCTCGCCTGAACTTTCTTCCGCGATGTCGTACCAGTCGTCCGAGCCACCGCCCCATCCGAGGTTAAGCCATATCAAGTTCTTCGCGTCGCCTACGCTGTTAGTGCCCGTCGCATAGCCCAGGGCTACGACCTCGTGCCCGCCGTAGCCCTTGAAGTTAATTCCTGTCTGAACCGGAGAACCAAACTCCATGTCAGCCCGCAACGCAGCGAGATTCTCATCACTTGCACGCGGCGTAACCTGCCCGGCGTACTCAAACCACTCCATTGTGCCGGGAAGATTCTTCATCGCTTCGCCGCCACCGGAAACAAACCGCATCTGAACAAGCGACTGGCAGGCGAGGATAAGATGCGCGGCGGCATGCTTCTGCTTCAAAGTCGCCCCGTCACCATAGGAGTCTTGCATGCTCTCCCAGTCAAACGGGACGTTGCCATCAAAACGAAGCGAAAGACTGCTTTCGTTCATGACGGGGTGCGAAGTCTCATGGACGGCGTCAAGACGCCACGGCCACTGCCAGTAATAGAGCTCCTGTGCCGCCGCTGTCGCAACGCATCCTGCCATCCAGTTTGCGCCCGTGTCTTTCAATGGCGAGTAGTCGTTGTATGGCGCATTTTGAGTCCAATTCGCGTCGATAAGCGGAGCGACTACCACATTTGTCGCCGTGCAAGCATCAGCCTTCGCAACGAAAGACAGAAGCCCAGCAACGACCGCTGCAAATATTCCTGCTTTTCTCATTGTGTTCCCCCTTTTACAAGACGTGAAGAATATGTAAGACCCGGAACTTCGCACGGGTGGTCGCTCGTGCCGAAAACGGGAGTGAAAGTGCCAATCCACTTCCATCCGCCCTTCTTCGGCAGAGTCATCTTGACGTAGTTCTCGCCCTTTTTCAAGTGAATCGGCGTCGGCGCGCGATACCAGTAGTCTTCGTCGACAAGCGGTGTTTCCTTGGGATTCCCGCCGACTCCAGGATGCGTCCACTTCGGCGGTTCTATCGTGCGCCCGTTCAGCTCCACCGTCGCCCCATGCTTGTTCCATTCGCCAAGCTTCGGTGTCGGTGCGTCGCGGCTACGACCGTCAGAACGCGAAAAGCCCGTCATGCCAATCCACGCGCCACAGTCGATTTCACGCTCGCTCGTTATCCACGTCTCAAGCGTCACAACGCCGCCATTTCCAGGCGCATACGCGCTCGCAGGGAACCAGAAATGCCGCGGATAGATCGTCGCCTGCGGAATGTCCTCAGACAAAATAGCGCCCTTTTCATCCGTCATGAGCCAGCGCATCTGCGTCTGCGCAACATAGGGGAACGGATGGCGAAACCCCTTCAAGACCTTGTCGCGCTGCGCGATCGCACGACGCTCGAGATCGGCGGCAAGCGCAAAGCGCGGATCGTCCGGCTTTGGAAGCCGGGCGTAAAGTGCTGGCTCGTCCTTTTCGCGCCCACGCCAGAAGTTGTCCGAGAGAAGCACGATTGCCGGATAGACGGCGTTCATCCGAACGACATCCTCGGTGTCGGCAATCGCATCGTCATGCCACACGCCGATTATCGCGCCAAGTTTTTCCCCCTTCTCGCCCCAGCGGCACGGCTGCTGGTAGGCGGCGACTGAAAGAAGTTCCTCTGGGTCGACATGGTTGATGTAGTAGCTGTTCTGCGAATCGATGTACGGCGTCTTGTCGCCGCGCGGATCTTTCGCGCCCATCCAGAGCTGCTTGATCGACTGCCCGGGGAGACGCAATCCAGGCGACCAGCCCATCAGCGTGCGTCCGTTGTCCGTCACCTTCTTCGCCCAGTAGTCGAGGTGAGTTTGCGGAACCTTCTCGCCACGCTCACGCGCCTCGTCCGTGCCGAGGTGAACGATCGGCATGTCGGCGGCAGGCGCGAGCGAGCAGAGCTCGTCGATCAGCTCGCCAAGGATGATTTTCGCCTCTTCGCACGAAAGATCATTGATGCCCGTCGCCTTGCGGAACGCGAGAGTATGGCCGGGCATGTCGAGCTCGGGAATGACCGTCACGCCGCGCGTCTTCGCAAAGGCAAGGATGTCCTTGAACTCTGCCTGCGTATAGAACTTCCCGACGTTGCGCGAGAACGCCTCATTCTTCTGGAGCTCTGGATGCTTCTTGGATTCGAGCCGCCAGCCGTAGTTGTCCGCGATGTGCCAGTGGAAGACATTGAACTTGTAGTCCGCGCTGGTCGCGATGACGTCCTTGATCGACTCGACGCTCTGGTAGTTGCGTCCGCAGTCGAGCATCAGCCCGCGATACTTGAACTCCGGCCTGTCGTAAATATCGCAATCGGGAATTGCGGTTCCATCGGCTTCAGATAATTTCTTCAGCTGGTTGAAGGTCACCTTCGCGTATCGCAGACCTTCCTCGTCGCGAGCATGAACCGATGGCTTTCCTCCGCGCACGACAAGCAAGTATGAGCCAGCCCCGACTGGAGACTTGAATGGAGCACGAGCAGCGTTTCTTCCATTACTCGCGCTGTGCCGCTTCACATTCATCGGTCGGGGCATAAGTTCGTCGATGCAGTCCGCATGCACGACAAGGCATGCCGCCGCGCAAGCACACAACATAACAATCCCGCAATGTGCATTGCGAGCTCCAAACCCGATTTTCATACGGCTATATTATACCAAAACAAATTAGGCCGCGCACGTAAGAATTTACTTTACATGTGCGCGGCACGCAGGGCATGGGCGTAAAACTGCTGAATCCGCTTTCAGGCAGTCGCGCTACTGCTTGACTATGAGCCCCATGAAGACAAAGTCTTCGGCTCCAGCAGAGCTCACGCTTCAGTTACTGCAAGTGGATGTAGAAGCCGCTCTTGGAAAGACGCAATTCTTTGCTCGTCGCTTCTACACGAGCCCGAACGGCCTTACCGCTCTCGTTCATCACAGTGAACGACGAAACTGCACTTACATTCAACGCGCTATCGCCCGTCACACGAAGAATGGTCAGCCGAGATACATCTGCATCATCAGCGACAACAATCACAATGTCGCCCAACAGGGTGACATCGCCAGTCACCTTAAGCGGCTCTACTCCGTTCACAGCGATCGTCGCGCCGTCGGAGAGCGTGAGGTTGCCCGTAAGAGTCCCCGTGCCACCAAACGTTCCTGCGACCGTCGTCGCGCCCTTCCACGTGCCAGTCAGGTTCACCTTGGCACCAGATTCAACAGTAAGTGTTTGAGCCTTGACCTGTGTGCCGGAAAGGGTCAATGTTCCAGCAGTAGACGCTCCGGGAGCTACCATAAGCCCCTTGAAACGGTCACTATTATCTGAAACAACAATTCCGCTCCATTCAGTATCTTTAGACTGAAGAACACGCAAGTAACGCGCCCCACTATCATAGTTGCCCTGAAGATTCTTGGTTCCAGCAAGACTTCCAACCGTATATGTAAGCGCACTGGAAAGAAGAATATCCCCTCTCTGTTCATCGATGAGAGTCATCGCAGTCGGGAAGTTGTTGGTTGAAAGCGCACGCCAACCTAAGCCATCATACTTGAGTGATCCAGTACCCGTAATGCGTGCATAATCTGTATTGATTTCTCCCGAAGTGCCATTACCCGTACTAGTCAACGTGAACACGCCATTGTCGGTCGTGGTTATGGTTGTACCTCCGCCAAAACGAGCAAGATCTGGCGAGCAAAGTTCACCATTGACTTTGATGCCGCCAGTGGCCCACCAGCCATTTGCAGTGCTGTTAACATTTGTTACAACGGCTCCAGCACTGACTATAATTTGACCCGCAGTCAAATCAGCCTTTACGGGCATTTCATCCTCGCCAAATACTACAATCTTTTTGTCCAACTGAATCAGGCCCGTAAACTCAGACCATTCTTTGACGCGGATAATCACTTTGTCTGCGGTTGATCCGCCATAGATAGTTCCATTACCCTTCAGATGATTGATAGTGAAGATATGGTCTCTATCTGACAAACCGTTGTTTAGATTAAGAGTGCCAGTAATCTTAAGAGGAACGGTGCACTCGTAAGGACCAGGCAGCCAACCAGTGCAACCGTTAAGCTCAAGAGTGGACCCCTCATTGCCATAGTCGTTGAAGGCCAAATTAGTCCCAGAACCGCTTCCCACCATGTTGTTTACACTCTTAACCTGAACAGTACCTGTCCAGCCAGCGCTCTTCCACCAAGCGTCACCCGTAGGAGCGGGCGCCTTACCTGTGAAGATGACAGTTCCCGCACCAGTGATAACGGCAGCAGCGGACGAGGCCAGAGCGCCGTTAACATTAAGCGTACCCTCAATGATAAAGCCTGTCTCAGCCGTCCATGTCGCGGCCGCATCTAGCGACACTTCCTTGCCCGAGGCAACATAGATAGTGCGCTTCAGTCCAGAGTTGATGAACAAATTGACCAGCGAGTCCGGAAGTTCCGTGCTCTCATCGCAAAACACAACAACCAATCCTGTCTTTGTCGCATCTGTATTAGCAGTATTGATTGATCCGACAAAGCCAGACGCATCATAAACCTTCAAGACAGGCACGGAAGACGAAGTGCCGCCGCAGCACAAAGTGCCGCTACCCGAAAGTTTTTTTATGACCGTTGCGCGATTAGTATACGTACTATTCGGCGAATTGCCGTCTATGAGCTGCAAGGCATAGCTGTAGGAATCGTTTTCGAGAACAATCTCTGGGGCATACTCAACAGGAGCCTCGATCCATCCACTCACACCAGAGAACTTAACCCTGGAGAGGCTGTTGCCGAGGGAGTTAGGCCGAACGCCTGTCGTAGCATTGTCGTTGCCAGTAATGCCGCTCTTGTTCTTGATCCACACTGTGCCAGTCCAGGTGGTAGAATCCGTCCAGCCCATGCCAGTTGGCGGTACTGCACCATCATACACAACCGTGCCGGCGCCAATGACAGCACTATAGGCAACACCGGCCCCAACCTTCACTGCAACAAGCGGACCGACATCAAACGTACCCGCAGTAATCGTACCCGTGCCGTCGAATGCGAGTGTTCCCGATCCGAGCACCTGAACTTTACCATATGTCGCGCTCTCGGCAACCGTGTATGTAGTATCGCCATTAACGGTAATCACTAAATCAGCGTCCATTTCAACTTTGACAATCTGGATTGCAGCGATGCATCCACGCGCATCGCTCATCCTGTGGCCTACGACAGTCGCCGTAGAACCAGAAAGCACATCGGTAACAAGTGTATTAACGCCCTCGGCGATTGCAAGGGCGCCACCGTTGCCTCCAGCATTACCCCACGACGTCGTGCCAACCATCAGGCGACCATCGACAAAGGTACAATCCGTACCGTTAACCGTAACGTAGCCAAACTTCGCATTTGCCGTATCCGTTGCGCAATATACGACCACCCGATAGTTGGCATATGGAACACCAGCAACAGTAATAGTAGGAGTCTCGTAGCCGCCGCCCTCATCAATATAACCATGCCGAGGATCTGATGCCGCAGCAACGCCGTTCCAACAGTAATAAGAACCACGTGCGCCAGTGACAGTCACCGAAACACCGGATTCAACACTCGCAGAACCTGTAGAGTCAACTGACTTCACTTCATTAAGGACGCCTTCCCCTTCTTGAATGTTTTGAGACAGGGGTATTTGGTTCCATGACGTGCCAGGGACCGCGTATCCTGCCAAACCGACATCCGCTGATGTCGTTAGATCGTAGCCCGTGCCATACGTGAAGTTGATGTTGATGGAAGGAGTGTAGGTCTCTTCCTCATATTCGGAACCATCCACGTAATAAAGGACAATGCCAGTTGAAGTCTGAACCAATTCACAGGCACCGACACGGTCAGCCGTAGTGAGAGTGGTCGTACCCGTCGTGTTCACGGTCTCAAGCACCTCAGTGCCAACAACGGCATTGTTGGACAACACCTTGATCGTTGCGTCCGCAGTAAATGTCTTGTCCGATGAGGTGAACGAGACGAGCGTCTTGGACTGTACGGACTTCGTAGCGCCAGAGAGCGTCACATCGGCCATCTTGATCTTGTGGTCGGCGGAAGAGACAGCCTGATACGAAACGCTGCCTGAGCCCTTCAAATAGTATTCAAACGTGTTGTTTGCAGTGCCAGTAGACTCTAGGCCCACATTCCAAACAATGCCGTTCGCCTTGGCCACGGAAAGCTTAATCGCCTGGTTGTCGGAGATGTTACCGCCGCCAAATCCACCAACCGTCAGTTGTGATGTTTCGTCAACGGTCATCCACATGGTCGTGTCACCCTGATACTTGACGAAGGTGTTCATCGTGACACTGGCGCCGTTGTAGAGACCCATCCTAAGGTTCCAGCCCTCGACCGACATGCTGGCATTAATATTTACATCACTGCCATCAAATAGAATAGGATTCCAAACGTCACCCCCAGACGTCTTCGCAGGGATTCCGCCGTTATCTGGATTATCACCATTCGAATCCTGCCAGTTGCCATTGCTATTCCAGACATTGTCAGCAGTTCCGACGAATTTCCAGGTGTAATTTTCCGTCTCTCCTGTGACAGGGTTCGTCTTTGTGAAGTCCGCCCATGCCGATGGCAGAAGGCCAAGTCCAAGCGCAAGAACAATCAGGCGCGTCGCGCCACGGGTAATTTTTTTCATGTTATCCCCTGTATGGAGTAGAGCAAAGCTGAAAGACATTTTCGGCTTTGGCAATAGTTTATCAAAAAACAGCCCGCCCCGCAACTATGTGGGCAATCGGGCAAATTAGCCGCGTCTTACCCGCGCCGCCGGGGATCAGTCCTCGGCGGGAACCGCGGGGGCGAGCGTATCAAACTCGGCGGTCGAGCCGGCATAGCCAGACATGACCTGCTCAAGCTCGCCCCTGACGCGCGGGAACTCAACGTTCAGCCAGAACTCGAGCGCCGGCTTCTTGTAGTCGAACTTCCCGGCGGCCTTGACGAAGAGCGCGGCGACGATAAGCGCAATCGCCGCATCGACGAGCTTCCTCGCGGAGAGATCGTGGTAGGTCTTCGCGTCCTCGCGCCCCTTTACAAACTCAACTGCGTCGTCGAGCGCCTTGAGGAGCTTCGTCATGCGCGGATGTTCGCCGTGCCAGTCCTCTTTGCCGAGGATGTCGGCGATAACTTCATGGACGAGACCGCCCGTGACGCCTGCAATCGCGGCGACGACCTGAAGCTGCGAAGTGCCCTCGTAGATCGTCGTGATGCGGCTGTCGCGGAGATACCGCTCGCACGGATAGTCCTTCATGAAGCCCGAGCCGCCGAGGACCGCAATCGCGCCCTGCGCGTTGCGCATCGAAAGCTCGGAGCCATAGTACTTCGCCATCGGAGTGAGCATCTTGTTGAACGCCGCATACTTCTTGAAACGCGCGCGGACGGCCTGTGCCTCGGGCGTCCCCTTAAGCGACTCAAACTTCTTGCCGAGCCCCGACTCGAGGTCGACGTTCTTCGCCGCGTAGTAGGTGAGGAGACGCGACGCCTGAAGCTCGACCGACATCGTCGACATGAGCTCGCGGAGCGCGGGGAACGTGTCGATCGTGACGCCAAACTGCTTTCTCGCCGCAGCATAGTCGCGAGCCGCGCGGTAGGCGGCTTCGGCGATGCCGGTGCCCTGGGCGGCGATGCCCATGCGGGCGCCGTTCATAAGCGCCATGACGTATGTAATAAGGCCGCGCTTACGAAGGCCGATCAGCTTCGCGGGCGCCTCGGTGAAGACCATTTCGCAAGTGGGCGAGCCGTGGATTCCGAGCTTGTTCTCGAGACGGCGCACCTTGACCCACGGGCCCTTCTCGACGAGAAGGCAGCTTAGGCCGCGACCGTCGCTGAACTCGGGCTCGGTGCGGGCGAGGACGAGAAGGACTTCGCCGCAGCCGTTCGTGATGAAGCGCTTGACGCCGTTGACGCGCCAGACGCCGTCCTTGTCCTGGTAGGCGGAAGTCTTTACGGACTGGAGGTCGGAACCGGCGTCCGGCTCGGTCAGAACCATCGCGCCTGTCCATTCGCCGGTGACGAGGCGCGGAACATACTCTTTCTTGATCTCCTCGTCGGCAAACCAGTTGATCGTCTCTGCGATGCCCTGAAGCCCGAAGAGGTTCATAAGACCTGCGTCGCCGCGGCTAACGATGTCGTTGCATGCGGTGAGGACGGTGCAAGGCATGTTGAGGCCACCGAGGTAGTAGGGAATCGTGACGCCCATTAGCCCCGTCTTCCCGAAGAGCTCGATCGCGAGCTTCATGCCGGGGGCGCGCGTCACGGACCCGTCCTCGTTCAGCGTGTTGCCGACGAGGTCGGTCTCCTCCGCGAGCGGGGCGATGCGGTTCGCCATGATGTCGCCGCAGAGGTCGATAGCGCGCTTGTAGTTGTCGATCGCGTCAGCCGCGTCTTTCGGCGCAAAGTCGTACTCCTTCGCAAACTTAAAGTCTTCCTCGAGAAGCGTCGCGACCTCGCTCAAGTCGAGAAGGTCGATGACGTTCTCGATGTCCTTGTTGTCCCTGTAGAAATTTCCCATGGTGTAAGAGGTTGAATAGTTGAAAGGTTAAATGGTTGAAAAGAAGAAATGGCAATCGCTATTTTTCCTTGATAGCCTTGATCAGCTTCGGAACGACCACGTTGAGGTCGCCGACGATGCCGTAGTGCGCGACCTTGAAGATCGGCGCGTCCTTGTCGGTGTTGATGGCTATGATCTTCGCGGAATCCTGCATGCCGGCGAGGTGCTGAACCGCGCCAGAGACGCCGCAGCTGATCATGAGCGCGGGACGCACCGTTACGCCCGTCTGGCCGATCTGACGCTCGTGCTCACAGTAGCCGAGGTCGACCGCCGCGCGCGACCCGCCGACCGCGCCGCCAAGAACATTCGCGAGATCGTGGAGAAGCTTGAAGTTATCCTTCGAGCCAACGCCCGCGCCGCCGCACACGATGATGCGCGAACCTTTGAGGTTGACCGTCGACGCCTTGCGGACGATTTCGACGACCTCGACCGGAATCTCGACGCCGTCAAGGTGAGCCGAGTGCTTCACGATCTCGCCCTTGCGCCCTTCCTCGCGAGGAAGCGGCTTCATCACGCCCTCGCGCACGGTCGCCATCTGCGGCCAGTTGCGGGCATTGACGATCGTCGCAATGATGTTGCCGCCGAAAGCCGGGCGGATCTGGTGGAGGACGTTCGTGAAAGTCTCCTTCGTCTTCTTGTCCTCGTAGTCGCCGATCTGGAGGTCGGTGCAGTCGGCGGTAAGCCCGCACCTGAGCGCCGACGCCACGGAAGGCGCGAGGTCGCGGCCCATGTGCGTAGCGCCAAAGATCGCGATCTGCGGATTCACTTCCTTGACGAGCTCGACCATCGCATGGCGGTATGCCTTGTTGCGGTAGACCTTGAGCGCAGGGTCGTCAACAATGTGCACGATGTCGGCACCGGCCTCGAAAAGCGGCTTTGCGAGCGATTCGACGCCCGAGCCCATCAGGACTGCGCCGACCTTGACGCCAAGCTTGCCCGCGAGTTCGCGCGCCTTGCCGAGAAGTTCAAACGGAACGTCGGAGAGCTTGCCCTCCTCCTGCTCCGCAAAGACCCAAACTTCGCCTTGTGTATTTTTCATAGTGTTTAAATTTTTAATTCTAACTACTGACTACTGACCCCTGACTCCTGGCTACTGACCCCTGACTCCTGACCCCTGACTCCTGACCACTACCCAATCGTGTGGTCCTTGATAAGCTCTGCCACAAGCCCACCAATTCCCTCGTCGGTCGCGGCAACTTCCTTGAATTCGCCACCCGCAAGGACAACGGACTCGATCTTGTTGACGCTTGTCGGAGACCCGGCGAAGCCACAGCGATCATCTTCGCAGCCAATCGCGGCGCAGTCGAGGATCGTGGGCTCGGCGTTCTTGTACTTCATGACGCGGCGCATCTCGAAGGGCCTCAGTTCGCCAAACTTCTCGGTAACGGTGAAAAGCGCGGGGCGCTTCGCGCGGCAAGTCTCGACGCCAGTGCCGATGTCACGCGTCGCAATCGCCGTGTCGCCGTCGATGTCGAGCTTCTCGAGATATGTGACGACAGCGCAGTCAAGCTTCTCTCCGATCTGCGGACCCGTCTGGGCCGTGTCGCCGTCGATGGCCTGGCGGCCGCAGAAGACGAGGTCGGGATTAAACTTCTTCACCGCCTGGGAAAGAATGTAGCTCGTCGCTAGCGTATCGGACCCCGCCGCCTTGCGGTCGGTGACGAGAACCGCCTCGTCCGCGCCGCAGGCAAGCGCCTCGCGGAGAATCGCGGTCGCGGCTGGAAGGCCCATGGCAATTGCAATCACCTTGCCGCCGTAGCGCTCCTTTACGGAAAGCGCCGCTTCAAGGGCGTTCTTGTCCTCGGGGTTGAAGATCGCCGGCAATGCGGCGCGGTTGATGGTTCCGTCGGCCTTCATGGCCTGCCCGGTCACCTTCTTCGTATCTGGCACCTGTTTGATGCAAACAACGCACGTATATCCATTCATGCGGATATTATACCAAAATGTTCTGGGCGCGGGGGCGTAGAGTTTTCGCGGACGCTACTGTGGCTTTTCGGCCTCGAGCGCCTCAAGCTCCGTAGCCGCCTCTTCCCAGTCGGCGGTGTAGCGGTCGATCTCGAACTGGAGCGTGCGCACTTTCCTGTTCGCCTCCGCAAAATCGGTGTCTGGCTTCGGGTTGAAAAGCTCCGCGCTCGCCTCGTCGAGCGCCTTCTGGAGCTCGTCAATCTTCTTCTCGGCCGTCTCGATGCGCTTCTTGAGCTCTTTTAGCTTCGGCGCTATCTTCGCACGCTCTGCCGCGCGCTGCTGGCGCAATTCCTTCTTTGAGAGCTGCCCCGACTCCTGACTCCTGACCCCTGACTCCTGACTCCTAACTCCTGACCCCTGACTCCTAGCACCCGCCGCTTCAGCTGCCTTCTTTTCGCAATAGTAATCGTAGCCACCGGGGAACTGGCGTATCCCATCTCGCGTGATCTCGAGCACCGAGGTCGCGACGGCACGGACAAAGTCGATGTCGTGCGAGACGAGGAAGATCGTTCCCTTGTACTTCTTAAGAGCGTCTTCGAGAAGCCGCCGCCCGTCGAGATCGAGGTGCGTCGTCGGTTCGTCAAGGAGAAGAAGATTCGGCGCAGTGAAAAAGAGACGAAGGAACGCAAGACGAATCTTCTCGCCGCCTGAAAGGACGCCGGCTGGCTTTTCCACATCGTTCTCGTCGAAGCCGAACGCGCCAAGCTGATTGCGGAAGACCTTCTCCGGCCCGCCGCCATGAGCGTCCCACGCGTTCTTCGCATTGCGGTAGACAGTCAAGTCTGGCGGTATCGTCTCGGCAAACTCCTGGCTCAAGTAGCCGGGAACGACATTGTGGCCGATGACGGCCTTACCCTCGGTCGGCTCTCTCGTACCCGCCATTATTCGCATCAGCGTCGTCTTGCCGAGGCCGTTGTAGCCGATGAGCGCGACCTTGTCGCCGCGCGTCACGTTGAACTCGAGACCAGAAAATACATTCTTTACGCCATCATAGCTGAAGCCAAGGTTTTCGCAGCGGAACATCTCTATGCCGCTTGGCGGCGGCTCCGCGAGCCGGAGACGCCCCGACTGTGTGTAGCGCTTTGGAAGGATGATCCTCTCCTCGTCAATCTTGTCGATGAGCTTCTGGCGGCTCTGCGCCTGCGCCGCCTTCGTCGCCTGCGCGCGGAAACGGTCGACGAACCTCTGGAGCTGCTCGCGGTGGTGATCCTGGTTCTCCTTCGCGGCCTTCAGATGCTGGTATCTGACCTCGCGCTCTGTCATGTAGTAGTCAAGATCGCCCTCGTAGCGCGTTGCAGTGCCGGCGTCGACTTCGACGGTGATGTTAGTCAGCGTGCGAAGGAGATAGCGGTCGTGCGAAATCAGCATCAGCGTGCCATCATACGCCTTGAGATACTTCTGGAGCCAGTCGACTGCAGGAAGATCGAGGTAGTTTGACGGCTCGTCCAAGAGCAGGAGGTCTGGCTTCGAGGCGAGAACGCGCGACAGCTCCGCACGCATGCGCCAGCCGCCGGAGAACGACTGAAACGGCTTTGAGAATTCGTCCACCGCAAAGCCGAGGCCGCCAAGCGCGACCTTGACTCTCGTCTCTATGTCGTAGCCGCCGAGATGCTCGAACTTCGTCTGGAGCTCGCCGTAGCGCTTCATCTTCGCAGGGTCTGCGAGATCGGCCTCAAGCTCGGCCATCTCCGCTTCCATCTCGGAGAGCCCCGGGATGCCCCTGAGCGAATACTCGAGAAGCGTCTCGTCGGGAGTGTCTGGCGCGGGATTCTGGCGCGTAAAGCCGATGCGCGGGCTCCCTTCGATTATGAGTTCGCCGGTATCCGTTCCCATCTCGCCGAGGACTATCTTGAAAAGCGTCGACTTGCCAGAGCCATTTGGCCCGACTACGCCGATGCGATCGCCCGCGTTGACGCGGAACGTCACGTCCGTCAGGACGTTCTGGTGTCCATAGTGGACGCTAATTCCCTTGAAATCTAGCATTGCCGTAAATCTCTTGCCTGCCGCCGTCCATTATCCACAGCGCGGAGACTTCCATGTCGCCTACGAGAAGTTTGAGCTTGTCGTCGAGGAACTTCCTGCCCTCTTCCGGGCCAAGCACGAAGAGCGTCGTGGAAAGGCCGTCTGCCCACATCGCGGAATTGCACAAGACAGTCACCGACGCGACGCCGTTCGAGACGGCGAGGCCCGTCCGCCCGTCGTAGATGTGGCTGCCACGGTAGTATGTCGCGCTCGTCGCAAGCGCCTCGCCCTCGTGCAGATCTACGACCGCGGCAAATCCGTCGCGGTCAGGGTCCTTCACGCCTGTGCGCCAACTGCCGCGCAGCGACTTCAGGTTGCCGCCAAGGTCAATTAGGCAGTCCGTGCGAACGGGATGCACGGTCTTCAGCATCGACTCCAGCCTGTCCACGGCAAACCCCTTTGCAATCGCGCCAAGGTCAAGGGTGTTCGTTCCACGCCAACGCGGGTTGAACGCTCCATCCGAAGCTTTTTGAAGCATAAAAGCCGCCTCGTAGCAAGGACGCATGTCGCTATTGCAGGACTCGCAGACCTTTTCGTCGGAATTGGGCGCAAGCCGGAACAGCTCGGAGTTCGGATCGCGCGCATTCAAATTGAGTTCAACGATCCCGAAAACAGGCTGACCCAAGCCGCGCACCCACAAGGCCTCCTTTTCAGACGAAGTAAAACCTCGCGTCTGCACCGCCGCAATCGTTCCCATGACGGGCCACTCGATGCGCTCGATTTGCTGCTGGCCGCAACCAGCAAGACACATCGCAGCAACCACAAGCCACAAACAGCTATATCTCGACGATTTCATCTTGGCAGAGAACCTTTAGGTCTATGTCAGTGCGCCCGATTTCGCAAAGCGTAGTGCGCATAGCGTCTTCGGCGACATGCGGCACGTTGCAGTCGCGCGAAAGGTGCGCAAGCGCGAGTTTCCTTAAGCGCGGCGACGCGAAGCGCCTGACGAGATCGCACGCCTGGTCGTTCGAGAGATGGCCGCGAGGGCCTGCGATGCGCTGAATCAAACTTGGATGACGGCCGCTCTTTCGCAAGAGAACCGCGTCGTGGTTCGACTCGAGCGTCGCTATGTCCGCTTCGGAGAGATTCTCCCCTATCGATTCAAGCGGTGTGCCTATGTCGGTCGCGTGGAAATACCTGCAGTCGCCGTCCGCGACGAGAAAGCCGACGGGATCGCTCGTATCGTGTGGAATTGCAAACGGCTTGATGTCGAAAGGACCGACCTCAAAGTCCTGTCCATTCTCGAAGATCGAGAAGTCCATCTCGTCGACGCCAGCAGTCGCGGCGATTGAATCGGCCGTCATCGCGTTTGCGAAAAGCCCTGCCTCTGGGAAGCAGTCGTGGAACTTCGCGACACCCTTTATATGGTCGTCGTGGCTATGAGTGAACACAGCAGCAACGACCGAGCCAAGGTCAATCCCCGCGACACGACTGCGCTTTAAAAGCTCACGGCAGCTGAGGCCGCAGTCTATCAGGAGGACACAGCCCTCCGACTCGACGCAATACGCGTTTCCCGCGCTTCCGCTCGCAAGGGATACAACCTTCACGCCAATCAGCCGCGATCAAAAGCGCGGTGCGCTATGTCCTTGCGGTAGAACATCTTGTCGAAGGAAATTTTCCCGACGCCCGCATACGCCTTGTCGACCGCCTCGCGCAGCGTCGCGCCCATGCCGGTGACGGAAAGGACGCGCCCGCCGGAGGTGAGGATCTTTCCGTCGGCCGCCTTCGTTCCGCAGTGGAATACGATGCAATCCCCCGACTTCCCGTTACCCGTTCCCCGTATCTCCTTGCCCTTCTCGTAGGAACCGGGATATCCGCCGGAGGCGACGATCACGGTCGCAGCCGCCTCGTCCTTCACGACGACATCCTCGTCCTTGAGATTTCCAGTCGCCGCGTGAAGAAGCGCAGTCGCGAAGGACCCGCCGAGGCGCGGAAGAACGGCCTCGGTCTCGGGGTCGCCAAAGCGCGCGTTGAACTCCACGACATTGACGGCAGAGCCGCTCTTCGCGATGGGGCCGTGGGGATTTGAATTCTCGTCGTTGACCATGAGCCCCGCGTAAAGGACGCCGCGGTATACGATGCCGCGCTTCTTGAGCTCGCGCACGACTGGGAGGATGATCTTCTCCTTGATCTCGGGAAGACGGTCGGCAGTCACGACGGGCGCGGGGCTATAGGCGCCCATGCCGCCGGTGTTCGGCCCCTTGTCGCCGTCAAACACTCGCTTGTGGTCCTGCGACGACGGAAGAAGCACGGCATTCTCGCCATCGACGAGCGCAAGGATAGAGCACTCCTCGCCGTGCAGGAACTCCTCGATCAGCACTTCCGCGCCGGCCGCGCCAAACTTGTTATCGACGAGCATGTCGTCTATCGCGCCTTCCGCCTGCTCGGCCGTCTCCGCGACGATCACGCCCTTCCCTGCCGCGAGCCCGTCGGCCTTGATCACTACTGGGAGCCCGAACGACGGAAGAGCCGCCTTTGCGGCCGCCGCGTCGGTGAACACCTCGGCCTTGCCGGTAGGAACACCCGCCGCATCCATCACTTCCTTCGCAAAGCGCTTCGAGCCCTCCATACGCGCACCGGCGGCGACAGGCCCGAACGCGGGAACGCCTATCTTCTGGAGCGCATCCACAAGCCCCTTTACGAGCGGCGCCTCGGGACCTACAACGACGAGATCGGGATGGTTCGCCGTCGCCCACGCGACTACGCCGTCTATGTCTTCCGCCGCGACAGCGACGTTCGTCGCAATCGCCGCGGTCCCGGCGTTTCCTGGGGCACAATAGAGCTCATGCCCCTCTTTGTCCTGCGCGAGCCGCCACGCAATCGCGTGCTCGCGTCCGCCGCTTCCAACAACAAGTATTTTCATTTTTCGAACCTCCAATATAAAACCAAATCACCCTTCGGGACAGGCGGCTTCCTGCCGCCGCGACACGCCAAAGAACCGATCCACGACGATGGCAATCGCGCCGTCGCCCGCGATATTGCATGCCGTGCCAATCGAATCCGTCGCCAAATAGAGGGCTATCATCAGCGCGATCTGCGCATGGTCGAAGCCGAGCACCGACTCGATGAGCCCGAGCGCCGACATTACCGCGCCGCCAGGCACGCCTGGGGCCGCGATCATCACGATGCCGACCATCACGATGAACCCGGCGAACGTGGAGAGGCATATTTCCGAGCCATGCCCCGCGACAAGCATCAGCGCAACCGAGCAGGAAACGATCTTCACCGTGGAGCCGGCCAGGTGGACCGTCGCGCAGAGCGGAATGGTGAAGTCCGTGATCTCCCTGCTTACGCCATTCGCAAGCGTCTGCGCGCGCGTGACGGGAATCGTCGCCGCCGAAGAAGACGTGCCGAGCGCCGTCATGTAGGCAGGGAGCATCGTCCACATCGCCCTGAACGGATTTTTCCGCGCCACGATCCCAGCCGCACAATACTGGAGGAAGATCACGACAAGCGTAAGGGCCGAGAACACGGCGATGATTGCGGCAAAATCCTTTAGGATTCGTCCGGCCTTGCCGGCGGCGGTCATGTCAAGGAAGATCCCGAAGATGAAGACTGGCAGCAGCGGAACGAGCACCCCGGAGATCGTGCGCACGACGACTGAACGGAAATCCGAGAACACGCGCTTAAGGGCGTCCGATTCCGTGAACACCATGCCAAGTCCCACCACGAAGGAAAACGCGAGCGCGGTCATGACGTCCATGACCGGCGGAATGGCCAGCTTCACGTACGGCGGAAACTCCCGCGCGGCGTCTTGGACGGCCTGTCCCGCCCCGGACGACACAAGCGACGGGAACGCGGCGGCCGAGACGAAATAGCCGAGGAATCCGGCGAAGAGAGTCGAACCATAGGCAATGGCCACGGTCACGAGAAGAAGCTTCCCAGCGCAGCGTCCCGTCTCCGCTATCGCCGGCGTCACAAGCCCCAGGATGATGAGCGGAACCATGAACTTGATGAACTGGCCGATGAGCGCCACAACCGTGTTGACGCCACGCACAAACGGCGCGGGCGCAAACAAGCCAAGGGCAACGCCAAGAACGATTGCCAGGACGACGCACGAAAGGAGTCCTGCGTGCCTGAAAGCCGTCATTTGCCTGAACTTGCTCATGTTTCGTGCTTTCGACGCCTTTTGCCTACTGGCCGTTGCGGGGTCTGCGGCAGATCAGCTCGTCTATGATGCGGCCGACTTCGGCCTTGGACAGCTTTTCGGTTATGCGCAGGTGGGGGCCGTTCTCGGCGTCCGGCGCCCACTCGTTCGCGCCGTCCGTTCCAACCATGCGGTAAGTGCCTCGTTCCATGTTGAAATACGGCTCAATGCCGCGCACTGCGACAAGCACAGCCGTCTCGTCCCATGCGGCACGTCCGCCCATGCCGAACAGACGCTGAAGCCACTTGGCAGAATCGCTCCGAATCTCCTCGCGTGATGGGATGTTGTCTGCGAAAACGTCACGCACCGGATTGCGACCGTCGGCTGGTGATTCCGCGATGGCGCGACCCGCAAAGCAGTCGCGCCCGTACTGGAAGTCGGAGAAGATTATTGGCGTTGGCCAGCTTTCGAGCGCAATGCGGGAGGACTCGGCATCCCACATCGAATTGTATTCCTTGCCAGCTGGATACTGGCAGGCCATGGCGACCCACAGCTTGACCTTCTTGGCTACAAGCGCCCTCCCGTCCAAGGGCGAGATGTCGTCAGACTTCGTCTCGAGGAGACGGCGCAGGTTCGTGAGGAATCCTACAGAGCAAATCGTCACGCTCCCATCCGGCTGCGCAGCGAGGACACGACGATAGACTTCGTTCGCATCAGGTGCGTCATCGGCATCCGGATGGCGATACCAGCCGGGATAGTCCGCAAGAAGCTTTCTGTACTTGTAATGCCCGCCATCTCCGCCATTCTCCTTGCAAAGCGGCGAAGCGGAATCTACTTTTGACTTCGATCCGGGACGCGGTCCCATGACGCCCATGCCCTTTGGCGCGCCAACGGGGATGTCGGGCCGCCCGTAGTAGCGGTTTATCACCTCTACTGCGCCGACGGACGCGTTGCCGCGCGTCGAGCTGACCGTCGCAAGTATCTCGCACTCGCCCGCGTCCGCAAGCGCGTGGAGGCAGGCAAGCGCCCCCACGTCGTCGAAGTCGGTAAGCATGTCCGTGTCGAAGATCACCTTCACGGGCGCGGCAACCGCCATCCCGGCGAGGGCGATGGTGCAAGCTGTTGCTGCAAAACGGACCATCTCGACTCTGCCTTTAACCGTTTTACTCCTTCGGGACGTTGAGCTTCTGGCCGACTCTCAAGGCGTCGCCCTTCATGCCGTTCATGTCCTTGATCTTCTGGACGGTCGTGCCGAACGCCTTTGAGATGAGCGACAGCGTGTCGCCGGACTGGACGGTATATTCGTAGCAGGGCCCCGTAGGACGCGGTTTCGGCGCGGGCCCCGGCGTCGGCTTCGGCGCAGGCGGCTGAATCGTGGCGATTTTCTTCGAGAGGTCGCGGACGATATCGTCGCGCTGGGCGCCCATTTCGCGCCGCAGCTCCGAGATGGCGCCCTTGAGCGCGGCAACTTCGGCGCGCAGGTTCTCGATCTCGCTTTTCATCGCCTCGGTCCTGCGGATGCGGTCGGAAAGCTCCTCCTGGTTCGTGGCGAGCACATCCACCTGCGCCGACACACGCTGCATTTCCGCGACCGCCTGCTGCTTCAGGAAAGCGTCGCGGTTCGCGCCGGCCGGCGCCTGTGCAGACGCGGTTCCTGCGGTCAGCGCCGCCACAAATAAAGCTGTCGTGATCTTCGTCTTCATTTTCTTTTCCTCCTTTGCATTTAGATTTCCGTTACCACAGCAACAGCGCCAGCCACAGCGCCGCCGCCACTCCCGCCGCGACAAGAAAGCGGTTCTGGCGGGCGTTCAACTCCTCCTGCTGGACGGTTCGACCGAAAGTGCGCATGCCGCCGCCCGAGATGTAGTGAAAGAGCTTCCACCCAAACCGCGCACCCTTCGACGTCTCGCCGTGAGCGTCACGGTATGTGTCAAGCCGCCACGGCACTTTCGAGCGCGTGTAGGCGTGCGCGTCGCCGACAATGCTGGTGTGGATCGCACTCATTTCGGAAGCTTGAGCGTCTGCCCCGTGCGGACGCGCCCATCGGTAGTGATCGATTCCTTGTTCGCCTCGCGTATCATCTTCCACGCGGAAGTCCTGCCATAGAAGCGCAGCGCGATCTTGTAGAGCGTGTCGCCTTCCTGCACGACGTATGTATCAGGAATCGCCGCCTTCTTCGCCTCGCGCTCGGCCTTTGCCTTCTTCGCCGCATCCTCCGAGGCCTTCTTCTTCTCCTTTGCGTCGGCCGCCTGGGTCGGGAGAAGCGACGACGAGGTGCCAACATCGTCGTCGGCCTCTGCAAGCGCATTGAGCGCCTTGGCTTCGTCGAGAGCGGCAACGGTCGGCGCGGATGGTTCCTCATCGTCAAGAAGATCCTTGACCGACGAGACGATATCAGTCTTCTCCGGAGTCCCGACTGGCTCGCCGCCGAGCGATGCAAGGAGCTTCCTCAGGCGCTCGTTCTCGCTCTTGAACTTCGAAGCCTCTTCCACCGACTCCTTGAGTTTCTCGACAAGCCCGTCGCACGACTTCTTCATGTCGGCAAGTTCCTTGCGGGAGTGTTCAATCTCCTCAGCAATGGCAGAGTCGCCAATCAGGTTCAACTTCTTCGCGAGCTCCTCGACAAGAGCGCGTTCGCAGATCGCAAGACGCTCCTTCGCCATCTTCGCCTTGTCGCTGTCGGGCGCCTGCTGGAGATATTCGTGGTAGTTGCAGAACGCGCCAAGGTTGTCATGACGGCTGTCCTGCTGGAGGCAGGCGAGCTGAAAACGCGCACTCGTGTTGGCGGGGTCTGCGCGGAGCACTTTCTCGAAGCCCTTGACCGCCGCGTCGAGACGCCCTGCCGAATAGTCGTCCATCGCCGCCTGGTACTGGCGGTTCGCACGCTCCTGCTTGAAATCGGAGGCCGTGCGCGAGTCGCAGGCCGCGAGCCCGGCAAGGGCAAAAAGCGCAATAAGCCTACTTGTCGTCTTCATCTTCATCCTCCTCTTCGTCGATGTCTTCTTCTTCGTCCTCGTCATCGTCGTCTTCGTCGTCGAATTCGTCAGGCGTGTCGTCGATAAAGAAGTCGTCTTCCTCATCCACCGGCTTGGCGGGAGAGGGTTCGACCTGCTGCTCGACGTCTTGCGACGAATCGTCTTGCTGCTCGACGTCTTGCGGCTCGGAGACTTGCGATGAATCGTCCTGCGCCTCGGCAACTTGCGTCGCTGCGGCGGCTTCTTCTGCGGCCTTTTCAAGCTCGGTCTTCTTCTCGACGCGCTTGTACTGCTCGGCCTTGAGGCGCGGATTCGACCTCTGCAGCGTCGGGTCAAGCTCGTTGAGCTGCTGGAGGTTCGCAAGCCCGAAGTGGTCGAGGAAGATCTGCGTAGTGCCGTAGAGGAAAGGATGTCCGGGAAGCTCCGAGCGACCGACAAGCCGTATGAGCTGGAGGTCCATCAGCGTCTTTATGTTCGCGGAAACGTCGACGCCGCGAATGTCCTCGATCTCGCTCTTCGCGATCGGCTGGCGGTAGGCGATGATCGCAAGCGTCTCAAGGGAAGCGCGGCCGAGGCGGCTTGGCCTATCGAGCTTCAGCATCGCGCGGACATACCTGCCGCAGCTCGGCTCAGTCTGGAGGCGGTAGGTTCCGCCGGTGCAGACAAGCCGGAAGCCGCAGCCGGCGACTTCAAGCGCCTTGCCGAGACCCTTTATGGCCTCGTCGATTTCGCGCGAAGTGCATGTCTTGTAGACGTCCATCACCTCGGCGTTCTCGCCCTCCTCGGGCTCCACGGCGCGGACTGCGTCGCGCAGCTCCGTGGCGGTAAGAGGGTCTTGGCTTGCGAAGAGAAGCGAGCCCACTATCTCCTGCAAACTTCGCGGAAGCGGAATCTTAACCTGGTCACTCATAGTCGTCAGGCCTTTCAAGCGGTTTGTCGTCCGGCTCCTCCTTGGACGGGAGGATCGTGATTTCGTGGAACGCGGCGTTCTGGTAGACGATGACGCGGTGCTGGCGCAAAAGCTCCAGAAGCGCGAGGAAAGTGACGATCACCTCGCCCTTCGGCGCGTCCTCGCGGAAGAGCGTAACGAAAGACACCTGCCCTTCCCTGCGCGCGCGCTCTAGAACGTAGTCCATCTTCTCCGGCACCGAAAAGCGTATGCCCTTCAGTTCCTCGTGCGGGATCTCGTTCGCCCTCGCGAGCACTTCCTGGAACGCCGTGAGGAGGTCGTTGAGGTCGAGGTTCGCAAGAGCCCCTCGCGCGTCGGCGGCAGTCTTCTCGAACTTGGGGCGGCCGCCGCCGTAGTCGAAGCTGTCGAACTGCAAGGCCTCCATCGTCCCAAGGCGGATCGCCGCATCCTTGAACTTCTTGTACTCGATGAGCTGTCGCACGAGATCGAGGCGCGGGTCGACCCACTCCTCGTTGCCGTCTTCGTTCACCGTGCGCCTGTCGACGGGCAGAAGCATGCGCGACTTGATCACCATCAGCGTCGCGGCCATCACGATGAACTCGCCCGCGATGTCGAGGTTCATCTCGCGGGCCTCGTTGATGAACTTCATGTACTCCGAGGTGACATGCTCGATCGGGATGTCGTAGATGTCGAGCTCCTCGCGGCGGATGAGGTAGAGCAGCAGGTCAAGAGGCCCCTCGAACACGTCGAGGTTCACCTTGTATTCGTCCGCGAATAACTGCTGCTGCGCCATGCCCTAAAGCCCTACCGCCCTGCGAACTTTCTCCATCACCGGCGCGGCCGCGGCGCGCGCCTTCTTCGCGCCCTCGCGCAAGATGTCCTCGAGCGCGTCGGGATCCTTCTCAAGCTCGTCGCGCCTTGCCTTGAACGGATCGAACATCCTCTTGTACGCGGCAAGAAGCGCCTTCTTCGCGTGGCCGTAGCCGTAGCCGCCTGCGCGGAAGTTAGCCGCCATCTCGGCGACTTCCTCAGGTGTCGCGAAGAGCTTGTACATCTCGTAGACAGAATTGCCATCGGGCTCCTTCGGCTCTTCCATCGGAGTCGAGTCGGTGACGATGCCCATGATCTTCTTCTTGACCGACGGATCGAAAAGCTCGATCGTGTTGTGGTAGCTCTTCGACATCTTCTGCCCGTCGGTGCCGGGGATCGTCGCAACAGTCTCGGGAATGTAGGCGTCGGGCATCTTGAAGATCTCGCCGTAGGCGTTGTTGAACTTCTGCGCGAGGTCGCGCGTCACCTCAAGATGCTGCTTCTGGTCCTTCCCGACCGGCACGAGGTCGGAGTTCATGATAAGGATGTCGGCGGCCATCAGCACAGGATATGCGAAGAGCCCGTGCGTCGCCTCGAAGCCGTGCGCCATCTTGTCCTTGTAGCTGTGGCACCGCTCGAGGAGTCCCATCGGAGTAAGGCACGAAAGGTACCACGCGAGCTCCTGCACCTCGGGGACATCGCTCTGCCTGTAGACCGTAGTCTTCGCAGGGTCAAGCCCACACGCAAGATAGTCAAGCGCAACTTCGCGCGTCGCTTCGCGAAGCGCCGCACCGTCGCGCACCGTCGTCATCGCGTGGAAATTCGCGATGAACATGAACATGTCTTCGCCCTTCGCCTGAAGGTCGAACATCGACTTCATCGCGCCAAAATAATTGCCCCAATGAAGCTTGCCAGAGGGCTGTATTCCCGTCAAAACTCTCATGGGGGACATTATACCAAAAATAGGCGGGTTTTTGCTATAATCTGCGCATGCAACCAGTCGAATACATAGACCGCCCGTCAGGAGAGCGGATAGTAGAGTCCGTCATGGGCGACAAGGCGCTCCGTTTTGCCTACGAGACGCTGCTCGGGCGCACGCTCTGGCCGGTCCTCTTCGGCTCAAAGGCGATTTCCGCTTTTCTTGGCCGGCGCTACGACTCGCCCAAGTCCAAGAAGGACATAGCGAAGCTCGCCGCGATTCCCGGTTGCCGCGCAGAGGAGGCGGAAAAGCCGATCTCAGAATACCAGTCGTTCAACGACTTCTTCACGCGCCGCCTGAAGCCAGGCAGCCGACCTTTAGGCAACGGCATCACAAGCCCCGCAGACGGCCGCCTGAAACTCTACCTCGACGCAGACGCCGACACTCCATTCCCGCTAAAGGGCGCGACAAAGTCGCTGCGCGGCGTCCTTGCCGCGGACGCGCCAAAGGGGCTTTACGACATCGCAGTCTTCCGCCTTGCGCCAGTCGACTACCACCGATTCCACTTTCCCTGCGACTGCACGAGCGAAGGATCCGTACGCGTAATCCCTGGCGAATACCACTCGGTGAACCCGATTGCCCTTCTGCGTCGACCAGACGTCTACGCCGACAACGAAAGGCAGGTCTTGAAGTGCCGCGCCGCGTTCGGCGACTTCTGGCTCATCGACGTTGGCGCGTTCGGCGTCGGAACTATCGTCCAGACCTTCTCCGGCGACACACACTCAAAAGGCGACGAGAAGGGATACTTCAAGTTCGGCGGCTCGACGGTGATTCTCGTCGCGCAGGCCGGTGCGATAAGGTTCGACGACGACATTATAAAGAACTCCGCAGACGGACTCGAAACGCGAGTCCTCTGCGGAGAGCGAATAGGCGTTCCCGCCTGACGGATTACTTCGAGCCGAGCGAGATAACGCAGAAGCTCGCAAGGAGAATCAGCGTTCCCGCGGCGAGGAAAAGCTTCGTCTTCGCGCCAGTGCCCTTCCATTCGCCTGTCGCGGCGCCGATGATCGTCGAGAAGAGAATCGTCGACGCCATCACGATCGCAAAGGAAATGTACTTGAGGTCACCCATTAGCGGCTCGCCCGCCTTCTGGCAGACGAACTGGAAGACCCAGATTACGCCGACGAGCGAGGCGAACACGGCGTTCCGCAGAATCGGGCCGCGGCGAAGGTAGTCGCCGAAAGTCCCGTTCTTGAAATGCTGCTGGATGACCCACGCCGCCTGCACAACAAAGCCGCCCCAAAGGACGACCATGATGACGGGCATCCCGCGCCACGACCACACCGCGCCCTCGGAGACGACGCCGGCCTTCACCGCCGCGTCGTACGCCGCCTGCTCGATGACGCCGCCGCTCTGGAGCCCGAGGTTCATGCAAGCAGAGCAGACGCCCGAGACGAGCGCGACGATCATGCCCTTCTTGAAGTCGAATTCGGCAACCGCCTTCTTCTTTTCCTCCTCTGGGAGCTCCCCTTCCTTGAGTTTGCCGGCGAGACCGACGAACACAATGCCGAGAAGCGACCCCGCGACGCCCGCGAGAACGACAAGCTTGCCCGTCGAAACTGCGCCATCAGCGCCGTAGACGAGCGTCGCCGCCTCGCCGTTCATGATCGGAGGCAGGACAGTTCCCGTCGCGGCGCATAGGCCGCAGCCGATCGCGAGCCCAAGCCCTATGCCGAGGTACCGGACCATCAGCCCCCATGTGAGGCCGCCGATGCCCCAAATCGCGCCGAAAGCGGCGCACTTGAGAAGCGTCGAGCTAGGGGCAGAGCCGATGACGCCGCAGAAATCTGGAACCGCTATCGCGCAGATGACTGCGGGCATCACGAGAAGACCGACGACGCAGTAGAACATCCACCACGTCTCGTAGGCCCAGTTCTTGACCCCGCGCGCGGGGAGAAGGAATGTCGCGCCGGCGAAGCCGCCAGCCGCGAATATCAGCATGCCGAATATAGAGTCCATCTATATACCCCGTCAGAACGAGAGGGCTACGCCGATACCGCCGTAGAAATTCCAGGAATTTGCGTACTTGTCGCCATGTCCCCACGCGCCGTTGTAGGAGCGCGCGCCGTCGCGGAGCTTGCGGTCGAACCAGTAGTCGGCGTAGGCAATGTAGGCCTTGACCTTGACGTGGTCGCAGACAGCCCACACGAGCTCGCCCTTGATCGTGGCGTCCATAAGTCCGCCGTGGTCGTCAGAAAGACCGTAGCCACGCGTACGGAGCGTATTGCCCCAGCCCTGCGCGAAGGACGGCTTGAAGGTAAGCGTCGCATCCTCGCCATCGCCGATGAGCGGGAAGGTATGGCCAACCTCGAGGTTCACGTAGGTGCCGTCGTCGGCCATCAGGTCGCGCTCGAACCAGAGCTTGGGCTCGAACCAGAGGTCATCGAGCTTGAGTTCGAAGTCGATATATTGCGTGTCGTTCATGGTGTCTTTGTGGCGAGCGACATACTCGTAGGTGTAGTAGACGTCGACGCTGAGCGTGCCAAGGGTCTCGCCGAGGTCAAACTCGTGCGCAATGCCGGTCTGCGCATCAATCGTCGTGTACTTGCCTGCGCGGTTGCCCCAGCCGTAGGGCCCGCGCTTGCCGTTGCCCTTCGTGAGGTCGAACAGCACCTCGCCGCCGATATACCACCAGTCGAGGAACGTAACGTAGCCGTTGGCCCTCAAGATCGGATCCTTGCCGTCCATTAGGCCGTACGTGATGTACTTCGAGTCAACGCCAAGATAGAACTCGGCGGACACAAGGGGATCCTCTTCCTCTTCGCCCTTTTCCTCCTCGGCGAGTTCCGCCTTGGCAGGTTCGGTTGTTTCGGTCTTGGCGGGCTCGTCGGCCGCCGTTGCGAATGACGCACAACCGCAGACGGCGGCCGCGCAGATGATGGTGTTTAGTTTCATGCGGGTATTATACACCATTCACGCGGCGAGAATCAACACCCCGGCAAATATTCCGACAGCAACTACACATCGCCCTTGCAGGAAGAGCAGCAGTGATTTTCGGCGGGCTTGGCGTGCGCCATCTTGACGGGGCGGGCCAGGTTGTAGGCCATCATCACGGCGAGGAACGCGGCGCAAGTCCAGTGCAGCGCCGTGAGGCCGTGGGAAGCGCAGCAAGCGGCTTCCGCCGCGCTGGAGGCGTCAATGAAGAAGTTTACGGCGCACCCGCAGAGTATCGCGCCCGCAATAATCGTCGCGACATACGCGGCGGCGGCCTTGCGGCCGATGAGCGACGCGACCGTCGTGACAGACATCGCGTTTATCGCAGGGCCGACCATCAGAAACACGAACGCCGCGCCCGGCGAGACACCTTTCAGAATGAGTGACGCGGCGATTGGAATCGACGCCGTGGAGCAGACGTACATCGGGAAGCCGATGATCGCCATCGCCGGCATCGCGATTAAGTCCCTGCCGCCGAACGCCTCTGCGAAGAAGCCGTCGGGAACAAGCACGGTCACAAGCGCAGACACTGCAAGGCCGACGGCGAGCGGCTTCACGACCGAGCCGA
>Ga0310786_10001791_pt1 | contig 34173 bp, 38 predicted proteins | sample AusTroGonzalo_MG_FD_203881 | JGI IMG/M metagenome (GOLD analysis project Ga0310786, IMG submission 203881) | Bovine rumen microbial communities from tropical cattle in Woodstock, Queensland, Australia - Gonzalo_03 (v2) (version 2) | ecosystem: Host-associated > Mammals > Digestive system >... | reverse complement strand
ACGGATTGAAGATATTGCGAAAGTAAAGCTGTTTAATGAATTTATTGATTACGCAGGAGGTACGGACCTTATGTATGAGATATTGAATCTCATTCCTGTATACACGGAGGATAATAATGACTAAGATTATTTGCAGCCTTACAAGTTGGTCTAAGAGAATCGGACAGGCGAAGTCGACAGTCGACAGCGTATTGAACCAGACAAGGAAACCAGATTTAATACGCCTGAATCTCGATTTCGATAATTTCCCTAGGGGATTACGGGACGTGCCTGGATGGGTTAAGGAATATCTGGAGAAATACGATAACTTCAAGGTGAAGTTCGAGGCCGCCGACATGAAGGTATGGGAGAAGATTATGCCGACGATTTGGGACTTAAATGAAGATTTCAAAGATACTGTATTAGTAACAGTAGATGACGATGTACAATATCCTGAAACATATCTTGAAGAAATTGAAACTAACATTAAAGACTGTGACTGGCTATGTACGCAACATGATAAATTAACTCAGGGCCAATATATGGTATATTCTGAGAAAGCACTAGAAGCGTTTAATAACGAAATAGATTATGATTTCATGAAGAATGTACCTTTGGATGATGATGGCCTATACTATATTATGCAGAAATATAAACTTAAACGTGGGCGCAAGATTAATGCCAAATGTACGGATCGCCAAGCAGGTTATTCGTTCAGAAGATTCTTTGTAGACTGTGATGACGTTTCTAAACTGCAGGATACGAGTATGGACTATCCTTTCGAGCAGTTTGTTAAAGAGCGAATATATATGATTAAGAGAGGCATAATTAAACAATGACTAAGACAGAACTGATAGAAAGATATGGTGAAGCATGGTATGAAGAACATAAACGTAAATCGGCAGAAGCACATAGAACTCCAGAATATACAGAATACTGTAGAAAGTTTCATGCTGAAAGATATAAAGATCCTGAGAATCGAAGACATCGACTAGATCAGAATTCTGAATGGGAAATGAAACAGTATGTAGAAGACGGGCGTATTGATTTGATTGAGAACTATGAATTAGCCAAGAAAGATAATTTCAAAGGATGGTGTATTCATCATAGATTAGAATTACATCCTGATTATTCTATACGTTATTATCGAGAAACATTGATTGAATTGGATATATATTTACATAGACCTTCAAATGAATTGATATTCTTAAGTAGAAGTGAACATGCTAGGATACATTCATTATCAACTCAAGCACGCTTAAGAGAAGAACGAGGAATTGTCTAACATAGCTCGTGTACTAGCGTACAAGGAGTCAAGCCGTACGGTAAATCGCCGTACGGCGTTTCTCTAATTATAAAGGCATGAAGAAAGATGAAACTATAAAGAAACAGACAAATAGCGAAGACGTCAGGAAAGACCTGGCGGAAATCAAGATCACAATAGCCATCCTGCAGGAACAGGTAAAGAAGCTGGCAGCAGTCCTTAACGTTATACAGCCTGCGATGTATACCGAAGAGGAATACCGCGAGATGGCCGAATACAGACGGAGGAAAGATGACACGCAGCGAATGGCTGACTAAGAACTTTACACATGTCACGTTCGACGAATGCGTTGGTAACCTGAGGGTGCCTAAGATTAACGTCGACCTCACTTACGGACTTATATCCACAGAGAGCAAGGAGGAATTCTCCAAGCTCGTATTTCACCTTATGCCCGCAGGCACGGTAGTCGACGAGATACCTGATGAATTCTACGAAGGCAAGATTCTGCTCTTGCGCAATATGCTTACCAAGATGCTCATGGAAGAACCTAACCACAAGATGGCTGACCGTTACCTGAATATTCTGGAAAGGCGCGATCGTGCGCATTGGTCAAAGGACAAGAAAGTAACTGAAGTAAAGGCCGAATCACAAGGCATCAATCTTGAATTTCAGATTAGGGAATAATGAATACTAGCGAATGGGAAGATGGTAAACCTGAATTATCGCCATGGCAGGGTGAATATATATTCAAACGTTTCGACGATGATTTAGCTATTGCATGCTGCGGTGTAGGTAGTGGTAAGTCTGCTGGACTTGCTATATGGCTTGTAATGCAATGTTGTAAGAAACCTGGTATTCGTGGTATCATGGTAGCACAGACGCATGATGCATTACAGAAAGCATTGTTAAGAGAAATACGTGCATTCTGTGAATGGGCTCATATAGATTACATGATACAGAACAGAAAGGAAATTCATTTCCCTAACGGTTCTCATTTATTTGGCTATTCTGCAGAGAATCCAACTGCTGTGTTAGGTTTGTCAGAAATTGCATTATTGGCTATAGACGAAGCTGCATATATACCTGAAGAAATGTATAACTATTGTCGTGACCGTATGAGAGGTTCTAAATATAAGTCCATGACCAGACTGATTTCCTCGCCTAACTCGTTAGCCAAAGTAAATAATTGGTTCGGCAATCTTGTAAAGAAATATCCTTCAAAGGTAATATATGCTTCTTCTTTAGACAATAGATTCTCTTCAGACGAATATAAAGCTGAACTGAAAGAAAGATATCAGGAAGGCACTAACTTATACCGTCAGCAAGTTCTTGGTGAGATCGTTGACAGCGACGTGGCATCACAGATTATATTCAGGAACCAGTTCCCTGACAAGAAATCCGGAAAGGACGACGCACATTATTTCGGTTACGACGCTTCAGGCCTCGGTGCAGATACTGACCAGTTCGTTATAGTGGACAAGTTCGGCATGTCTTTCGTGGACTTCAGGCAGGAAGCCAATACTTTCGAGAAGGCAGAGATAGTGGTCAACCTTTACGACAGGTACAAGGTCAAGTACGGCAACGTAGACGGTACCGGCGGATATTCTCAGGGCGTATACGATCTCGCAGTCGCGAAAGGATGCGACCTCGGCAGCGTAAACTTCGCACAGAAGGCCTTCGATTCCGATAAATATCCGAATGCCCGTACCGAAATGTATATCGAGTTCGCCAAGGCTATCAAAGAAGGATTCTGGGTCGACGACAACGTAAAGGAAGAAATGCTTGCACAGGCGGTATTCATAAACAACCGCGGACAGCAGCAGCTAGTACCGAAGGAAGATGTCAAGAAGATTCTCGGTCATTCTCCTGACCGTTGCGACGCCGTAGCGCTCGCAGTGTACGCCATGAACCACAAGGGCGGACAGCAGGGAATGACGGACAGACAGATTGAAGATACGGTAGACGAGTACATGAGGTACATGATGAACAACGGGAGTATCTATGGCTCTTAGCTGCGGTAACTGCAAGGCGTACTGTTGCAGGATTGCCGGAAGAATTATGAAAGAGCTCGACCGCGGTGACGGAATTTGCCTATATTTGAATAACGACAACAAGTGCGAAATATATGACAGCCGTCCGTTCATCTGCAATACAGACAGGGTATACGAGAAGTATTTCAGAAATAGATACACGGCCGAACAGTGGAAAGAAATGAACCTAAAGTCATGCGAGGAACTACGTGAGCGATACGGAGAAGAAGAAACAGAAATTCAGGGCGTCGCCGAAATGGAAGAAGTTCAGAAAGGAACTGAAGAAGAACCAGAAAGTAGACCCGATAACGGGGTCGAAACTGACGCCGAGGGCGGTTTGTCATCATCGGGACCTTAACCCCGATAATTACGAGAAAGTTTCGGAAGAACGCCAGGTCATGTTGAATCCTATGTCGCATGACTTGATTCATTATGTCTACGGAGACGGGAACAAGTTCTTCGACTGGCGCGAACGCATACAGAGGCTAGTAGAACAGTGCGAGGAGATGGATAAGTTCAATAAGAAATATCCAGACTAATTATTGTACATAATAATTTAAGGAGTTTCTATGGAAATTAGGAGTATTATCACCGAGGCGTGTACTCGTATTAATCTAGTTCCTAGGCGCCAGGCCGTTCCGGGCGATATAGTTGAGAATGCATATAGGCTTCTGAAAGGTATTGTAGCTAAATATAATTCAGATTGTCTCTTAAGCTGGACGCAGAAATCGGTAATCGTACCGAAATCGCCGGTAATCCATATTTACGACGAGACGGACGTAATCAAGGGCGACAACAACCTCTATTTCGACACCGTTGCCGAAATGAATAGCCATATATTTGATTTAAATGAAATTGACAAATTATGGTGCATTGTCAAAGAAGTCCCTAATACGTATTACACGGTTCAAGTTGAAACTGCAAATCCTCTAACTTTCGTAACTATACCTCATGAAGTCCAGGACCCGTACCCGCAGCGTTACCAGGAAATGCTTGCATACCAGGACATGCTGCACTTCCAGGTAAGGGACGTCGCCAAGATTAACTCGATTTATGTCGTTTCCGAAACAGGCCAGCCCTACAAGGAATTCTACAATCTCGATTTCGTCAACCATACGGACTACGACCGTTTCATGAATTCTTCCAGGGTATTCACGTATACGCAGAAGTCAGAAGGCGAATGGGTCGTGGAAATCAAGCCTTACATCTATCTCAACAACAACCGCCTCAAGATTACATATAACGAGTCTATCGAGTTCGATATAGATTCTGAACTCTTCGTACCGGACAACTATATCGAATTGCTCATCGTCGCCCTGGCGCACAAGCTCGCGCTCATGTACCCTCGTCTCGACGAATCACAGATGAACCGCCTCCAGCAGGAAGTACAGGTTCTTGTCGACAACGTACGTACGCCGAAGGCTGAAGACAGGATCCTGTTGCGCAACAACTACTGGGACGACTACGGCTGCATGACACAGTACGATTTGCTTACGGGCGGCTACATGGTATAAGGAGGCTACATGGCCAGTCAAGTTAAACTTATAGAGAACATCGCCGGTACTATTTCGAAATCCAATCTCGCCAAGGTAGGCCTGGGCGAATCGGTCAACATGTTCGTGGAACATCAGCAGAATTCCGACGAGAAGTCCACGAATATACTCATGAGAACCGTCATGGGCGAAGTGAAGGCTGCCGACATTACCGGAAAGTGCAGGGGAATGTACCGTGTATCTCGCGGCTACGATAACCGTCCTGTACTGTATGCAGTATACAACCACGACCTATATCTCATCAATAAAGACAATACGTACAGCTGGATTGCTACGATTCCTTCTACCGGTACGGAATGTCACATGACGGAAACCGGCGGTTACGGTTCCGCGCATCCGCATCTGATTATAGTTGACGGTACTTCGGTATACGCGGTCAATACCGGTCTTTCTATCGGCGACCAGCAGATGGATTTCAAGTCAATCAAGCTGCCTAAGAGGGTCAATTCCGAACTGTCGATCAACCCGACGCACTGTGCGTACCTCTACGGCTACCTCATAGTCAACGACGCCGGTACGGACGCGTTCTATACGTCTTACCAGTACCCGTTCGAAATTGAAGACACTGAACCTGAATCGTTCTATACGGACCGCGAGAACTTCATCACCTGGTGGATGACACTGACAGATGAAGTCAAGACACAATATAAATCCGGTGAAATACAGGATTCCTATTATGCACAGTGGAAGGATTTCATCGACGGTACTGCCGACGACACGCCGGAAGTAAACGACATCTTCAGGGTCGATACCGTAGAGTTCGCGAAGTACGGCTTCATTATGTATTCTGAATGGTGCCCGGACAATACAATCGCACTGTGTTCAAACGGTTCCAAGCTCTATACTTTCGGCGAACGTTCATGGCAGGTCTTCTCTTACAACGACGACATGAACAACCCGTTCAGCTCGCCGGACAACGCGGCGGGCAATATCGGTATCAAGGCGCCGAATTCGCTCGCCATGCTGGGAAATACGGTATTATGGCTCGGTTCTTCTGATATAGGCGACAACGGCGTGTTCATGATTTCCGATACTTCAATCAAGCGTATATCCACACAGGACATCGAACGCGAGATTACCCAGGTTGTAAACCCGGAGAACGCATATTCGTCTATCTGGCAAGAACATATGCACGTATTCTATTCGATTACGTTCGAAGATTCTAAGAAGACGTTCGTTTATGACGTTTCGGAAGACGCATGGCATTACCGTGCCTCTTACGACGAACAGAATCATCTGACGTTCTGGCGCTACAACCATGCCACGTTCGCATATGGCAAGATCTATGTAGGAACTGACAATGCAGTTGCATATATGGATGAGAATGCCTATACGGAACATGACGGGCGAGTAATCTATAAGATGCGACGTGGCGGTGTTCTAACATCCAACGATTGTCCGTTCTATATAGATTCTGCTGAAATTGTAGTCAATAATGGCCAGCATTCGTTCAACGACCAGTACGGCAACCTCGAACTCAACCCTAGAATCTCCATACGCTATTCCTGGGACGGTTCTAACTGGTCGGACTACGAAGACTACTATCTCGGAAAGATAGGCCGTTACGACTACTCTACGACAATCTGGCACATGGGCATGGGCAAGTATTTCACTCTAGAAATCTCCTCTACCGAACCGGTACCGATTGCCATCGAGAATCTGAAAGTTTCGTATAGTCCTTGTTCTAACTTCATCTAGGAGTCATTATGAACAATATCGATATAAAGATTGTCAGATATGACGAGAGCAACAAGAACATAGAGGCCCTCAAGGGACAGTACGGACAGCTCGGCAAGAAGGACGCGACATTCACAATAATTAAGAACCTGCTCGTAGTCAATTTGCTTAACGGCGCCAGATACGACGGTGTAAAGCTGCCCGAATGCTATGACGGTTTCATCCAGTGTTCTGACGGAACTACAATCAAGGTCAGCGACAGCACTTTGACCTGTTCTTTGCCGTCCGACGTGAACGGTTTCGGTATCTTTGTAATCAAGAGGTGGAACTGACAAATCTAATTATTCTGTATATTTAAGAATTTGAGGAGGATTTATGGTACCTATAGTTGCCGCAGCAATCGGCGCAGGAGCATCCCTGGCAGGTTCCGCAATTTCAGCCTATTCGAACTACAAGTCGCAAGAAGCCCAGATGAAGGCTAAACAGCAGGCTGCAGAACAGCTTAGACAGCAAGGGCAGCTTACGGACAACGAATATGCACGCGTAATCGCCGACATCAATAATTATTACAATACACGAGGTTCGCTTGGTAGTAAGAGCGACGTAAATGAATATAAGAAGGCGATTGCCGGTTATAATCCGAACGATTATGCCGCGGTCGATCCTGGTTTCAATTGGACCGGTAGTAAGGAAGATTACCTTAACCCATACTATGGCAAGATAATCGGCGATACGGCGAATCAGATTCAGCATACCGCGGCCGGCGCCGGACTAGGACGAGGAACGGGTGCGGCATTGAACATCGCCAAGGGCGTTTCCGAGAAATCTGACGACCTATATAGAACAGCCATGTCTGATTATCAGAGTGAACGTAATTTCCAGTATCAGAAATACCAGGATGCAATCAGGAATAACCAGAACTACCTTGACGCTCTTCGTCAGGGCAACGAATACAAGATCGGTTTACAGGGCAATCTCGCACAGGATTACTACAATACGCAGGATTCCAGGATGTCCGACATGCTCAAGGCGCAGCAGGATAAGTTAAATGCCCAGCAGACATACGCCAATGCTATAAGTGGATTATATTAAGGAGTTTAAACATGGGAATTTATAATTCAAATTCTTACAATCCGCTCGGCTCTATCCAGGTAGCGCTGAACAACGTAAACGAACGTAACCGTATCAAGAACGAATACTGGAAACGAAAGGGAGAAATCTGGTCTAACTTCGCCAAGGATATGGGAAAGATCGGAGGTCGTCTGGTCGACGGCCTTTCGGCATATTCCGAAAGCAACGACCCTAACAGCGCCGAATCGAGGCTCGCCGCACTTGAAGCAGAACTCAAGGAAGCAGAGGAAGCCGAAAGAATCCAGGCTATCCAGGACAAGTATAACGAACAGGTAGCACAGAGACAGGCTATGGACGACTATTTAAATAACAGTCCGGAAGCACTGGCCAACCGTTATGCGATGGCCATGCGAGACTACAAGCCGAACTTCGCGGGTTACAATATGGACCAGTATAATACTGGCGTATATCCGGAAATGCAAGATTACTATCGTAGGGGGATTTAATAATGCCTAGAAGCGTAGCAGAAATACAGGCTGAAATCGCCAAGGTAAAGCAGGAAATCGCGGCACGCGACGCATACAGACAGCCTCAGACGCAGGTCGGTTGGGGTTCATATATCGTCGAAGGCGACCGCGGCATGCTCGACGCTTACCAGAACCGCGAAGACCAGTACAACAAGATGATGAAGCAGCAGGCTTTCCAGGCAGCAGAAGCCGCCCTTGCACGTAAGTTCCAGGAAGCTGAGAACGCAAAGAGCCGTGAGAACGCTCTTAAGATTGCAGGTCTCAGTAAGGAAGCCGGTTATAATGATAAGATTAAGGCAAAGCAGAAGGAACAAGAGAAGGAAATGCTCGCCGCCGAAATCGCACAGGCAGAATATGACGATGCGGTTAATAAGGTCGACATGGATAAACCGGAAACGATTCTTGCCGCACGTAAGGCTGCAATCAAGCTTAATTACGCAAATCGTAGCTTGCCTTATTATGTTGACGATCCTATGTCCTTTACGGTAGCTACAGAATTTAAAGAAGATGCAGAACCGGTAAAGATTAACAAGTTGGTAAATACTGCAATACAGAAGCTCGATCCTATTATCGCTTCGCCTACTAAATTATGGGATGATAAACAGAAGGCTGACTATAATGAAGCATTTGAAATAATTAAGAAATATAGACCTGGCTTGATAACTAAATATCAGATAGATATGGATGTCAAAGGTTCGACTAAAGAAGAACGTAATGCTTCTATTAATGCGGCTATCGCCAACGCAATTTCTTCAAATAATCCAAGCCTGCTTCCTAGCGGATATGCAAAGAAGAGTTTCAATGGAAAGCCTTACCTTGCAAAGAAAGACCGTAATGGCAAGTGGACTAAAGTTCAAGAATGGAAGTAAATTATGACACCAGAACAGATTGACGTAATATATAATAAGTTACAGGAAATTAATCGTAATGACCTTGCGGATTTGTTTATGTCGAATCCGGAAGGTTTCGATTATTCTGTTCTTGAAAGCGATCCAAACTTCGTTGAAAGCTATAAGAATGTTGCTGACTTTGTAGGTGATAAGTCTAAGATAAAGTCTCAGATTTATACACAGCTCGATGGTAAATTTCCGACACAGGAACGTTTCGAATATTTACAGGAACAATATCCGTGGCTCAGTAAGGCCGAGCTTAAAGATTGGTTCGACAAGACTAACGAATATAAGAAGATGTATGAAGCCGAACGTGAAGCAGAAGCTGGAAAGACCCGCCGTAAGCAAGAAATTGATAAGGAATGGTTCTTACAGAATCTGTTAGCTTCCGACTATTCTAAGCAGCGATATATCGATGACCCCAATGCATCAATATTCGGTAAAGAAGGCAGTTTCGATCCGTATTCTACACAGGGTCAGGAAGAACTTCAGGATGTAATTCTTGGCGGTACCGGCGCAGTAGCCGACCTTCTTCCTGGTGCAGGTGCTTTGATTGCTCCGTCAATCAGAACTGGCCGTGACGTATTGCATTATTTCTCTGATTCTCCGTATAAGAAATCAGTACGTGATATAGGCAGAGATGCCGCACTTGATTACGGTATAAATACCGCTGCATGGCTTCTTGCTAATGCCCGTAAAGGTGCAAAGGCTGCGACTGAACTTTCGTCAAATGATGTAAAGCGTGCAGTCAATCTCGCTAACGAGAACAGTGCAATTCATGAAGGTTTGGGAATGGTTGAAGCTACAGGCGCCAGCCGTATTCAGTCATTACCTGAAATTCTTTCTTATAGAAAGAAGGGTGTAGCGAATCCGATTAATGACATCGAACTGAAGAATCTCATTATGGATATGCCTGAATCTTCTATGAAACAGGAATTAATGCCGTTAGTAGCTGACATAAAGAAGCGTCCTATTAACCGTGCAGAAGTAAACGAAATAATTCAGAAATATCAGAAGGAAACTAATCCGGCATATCAGGCAAACCTTAGAGCAAAGCTTAAGCAGGACAAGTTCCTCCCTGACGATGCAAGATATGGTTCTCCTTATCTTGAACGTGCAATAACCACAAAGCCGGTAAGTGAACTTACTAGACCTGAACAAGCATCTTATCTATTTAATAGGTTAAGTGCACAGGTCAATAAGGGTAAACTTGGACAAATGTTGGTTCAAGAAGGCGCTACGGTAACTGGAAGAACTTCCGGAAAGCCTAATGTGATAGAAACTGCATTACAGAAGAAGGAGCGTGAAGACAGTATTGAACGTATTATCAATAACTACTCATTACTGTGGAACAAGAAATCACCTCCGCCTGAAGCCAAAGATAGTCCGTTGATTAAGGCTGCATGGGAAAGATGGAGTAAAGAATAATGAGAAACTTCGACAACTGGAACAGATACTTAGACAACAATAACAAGCCGCTCAGGGGCTGCATTCAGTTCAACGTCAAGGACGGCAACACGGTCGCCCCTATATTCGATTCCGACGGCACGGCGCTCGCCAACCCGCAGATTACGGATATTTACGGCCGTACGGAACACCAGGTATTTATCGATACCGACGTGGTCGCGTATTATTATAAGTATATAGGAACCGGGAACTTTAACTCTATTCGTTCACAGGACATCGACCTCAACGATTCCGCGTTGTGGGCGTTACAGTATACTTCCGAGAATATCAACGAAGTACTGAAGCATATCAGTTCGGATTCCGCCATATGCATCGAGAATATGACGGCCTTACGTTCTGTTGACATTACGGACGTACCGGATGTAAACGGACAGAAGGTAATCACGCTCATGGGCTATTTCACACAGGGCGACAAGGAACCGATTAACTATATCTGGAATCCTGAATCGACCGAACAGGATAACGGAGGTTCCGTAATCGCGTCCGACGATCACATTACTGGCCGATGGATTATGGTCCAGCCGACCGAACATGTCGATTCCCGTCATTTCGGCGTATTCCCTCAGAATTCAAGCAATACTGAAGACCAGACTTACGGGATTATTAAGCTGTTCGAATACTGTAACGTCAAATCGTTAAGGCCTTTCTTCAACGGCTCGCCGGACTACAGATGGTTCAAGTATACGAATATTGACGTTGTCGTAGACACGATTGACGTTTCCGACGGTACGTATTTCAACGACATCGGCAACAATACGATTCAAGGCGAATGGAACGGCGACCCGAAATTCTATAACGGCAATACCAACATAGTCGCAGAGAACGTAAAGACTTCCTGGAACGCAAAGACGTATACGGGATATAAGGATGTCGTTATCGACATAGAGACTACGCAGAAGAACTGGCAGGACGCTACAGTAGATTTGCAGATTGCGCCGGTTACCGGTTACGGCTTTACGCACTGTGAACTTTCCGAGAATTCTAACCTTACGGTCGGTAATACGTTCATTAACTGCAGGCTGACAGAACGTATGTTCAACCTCTCGAACGCCAATGTCGCAGGAAAGGTTACGAACTGCCAGATTGACCCTGACGACTTCAGGAATTCGATGTGGCTCTACAAGCAGGCACGCCTTACTTCCGACTCCGATCCGTTCTTCGATTACAGGGATTTCCAGAATGTAGGCTCGCCTTATGAAGAATATACGGATAACAAGGTCATTTCCGATACTATTTACGTGACTAACCTCAAGAACCCGCTCGCAGTAAAGTACGACCTGGTCAAGCTGACAAACCAGACTTCTGTAGTTCTCGAGAACTGTACAGGTTATTACGACATCGCTCCAGGCCTTATCGTACAGGTCAAGGGTTCAATCGTCAAGCTCGGACTTGCCGATAACGTTACGGTCATAGCCAACGACTCCACAATCGAGTTCGACGGCTCTCACCCGGCCGCATATCCGACTGTTTCCGTAAAGAACTGTACGTTGACCGGCGACGGAAACGATTATCAGTTCGCTGCGTTTAGCGGTTACGATTCTACGATAGCGATTAAGGTAAGGGCGTCCAATACGTTCCTCAAGGGAAACCAGATTAACGCCGACTACACGTTGACTTATGAATCCGGTACGCCTGTTACCGTCGGCTATAAGTCATGGAACAAGTCCACTGATATTTCCAGTGAAGTTTCAAGGTTCATTCACGGCTATATCGATTCCAATATATTCAACGGAACGCTTGTAATCGACGCACAGGACGAGAACGGCGCTTATACGACTGAGGACGTACTTGTCAACGGGCTGACAATCGTAAACAACTTCTCCAGCAACGGCAGCCCGTGGGAAATCAAGCCGGTTGCCGGCGCGTTCGAGCACGACAGCCTCCATGATTACAAGTTCATCAATAATACCGGTACGTTCGAATGCAAGACCAAGGTCGCGTCCATGTTTAAATATCAGGGATGGAATACTCCTGGCCAGATTGGTTATAGCCTCAACGGTATGCTCGGCGCATGGTCTTTCTCTGAAGCTGTTTCCGGCATTCAATACGATACCGACTTACATTATTGCTGCGAAGCCAAGTTCTTCACTATCGGCGACGTAGACGCTACAATCGAAGTCGAACTGACGCTAGAACCGGTCACAGGCAGATGGATCCCGGGTACTCATTCTACGGACTTGCAGAATTTCGGGTCTAAGGCCGTATTGACCGACAAGGATATATCGTTCAGCATGGAAGGCGACGATAACGGATTTACTGTCGCGGATATAAAGAATCCTGCGCAGTTCTGCAAGACTGACGATCCTACTCAGCCTCGTAATCTTAACCCGATACCGTGGACGCCGATCTGGCAGGTAAGGAACTTCGTAATCGGCAGGCTTATTACTCCGCATGTAACGGATAACGGTGTCGCACACGAATATCTTAACGGGTTACCGTGTTATTTGACTATCAGGCAGTTGAACAAGAACTAATTATATAGCAAATATAAGGGTTTAACATGGATAATATTATCGAACAATGCAATGCCTTCCTGGTAAAGTCTGACGACAGGTTCGCCACGACTATCCAGAGGGCAATCGCCGACATGAGACGATATTCAGGCGATTTCTGGAACAAGTCTACCGTACGCAAATACAAGAGGGGCAAACGTACAAACCTTTCTCTTAACAACTGGAACCCGATGGTGAATGCAATCAGTTCCCCGATTTCCAATTCGCCATGGCATGTAGAGCTCACGGAGAACAACATGTCGGAAATTCAGGAGGCAATCGACCAGATTGAATCCGATACCGATACCAAGTCGGCAATCGTGGACGCGTTCCGAAAGGCCGTGCTTACAGGTTACGGATTCCTCGTGGCAACTACGGTAGAGGACGAATTTACCGGCGAGCCGAAGATTATCGTCGAATCCGCTACGCATATAGACGCCGTCGCTACTGACCCCAACTGCTCTACTCCTGAATGTTCGGATGCCGAAGAGGGAGCGATTATCAACTACATCTCCGTACGCAAGGCCAAGAGACTTTACGGCGAGGACGTAGTCCCGTTCGCATATCCTGACACGGAATGCACAATCGCTTTCAGCCAGTTCGACCAGTGGGACGTACCTCCGGATTCCGTCGCGATTATTTCGTATTTCGTAAAGAACGACAACGGCTACGTAGACCTGTACAAGATTTGCGGAGACAAGGTCGTACAGCACATACCGCTGCCGATTAAGTATATCCCTATCGTACGACTCGCTGGTAACGAGATATTCGAGTCAAACCAGATTAACTACAACGGTATAATCCAACAGACACTGAATCTCGAACTAGGCGCCAATATCGCATATTCTACGTTAATCGAACGCGTAGGCCGTTCTTCCAAGGCCAACTACCTTATCAATGTCGACGCGGTCCTTCCGAAGAACCTTGCCGACGTTTCGGAAGACGATACGGTGGCGGTCCTGTGGAAAGGCGAACACCAGCCGGTTCCGCTTACCGAATCCTTCGAGACCGGCGACCTGCAGAATACGATTTCTACATGCCGTACTTTGATTGAGGACACCCTCGGTATTCCTCTTACGGGTATCGTAGACCAGAAGGAACGTACTGCTACCGAAATCCTCCGTCAGGAAATCTCCAAGGAATCCAACACGGCCAACTACTATAACAACGCGTTCAAGGCTATCCGTACTCTCGGCAAGATTATAATCGAGCTTCTCAACGGCGGACAGGACCTCAGATTCACTCTCGAGAATGGACCTTCCGTCATTACCCGACAGATGAAGCAGAGACAGGAACTTACAGCTCTCGCCACAATCATGCCGGACAACATGAAGCCGGTTATCGCCAAGTATTTCGCAGATACTCTGAAGAACGAACTCGGTGACGACCTCAGCAAGAACATCGTAGCCAACCTCCCGCCTGACGTCAACTTCATTACCGACGGCCAGGATCCTGCCGCGGTCCATATGCTCGAACAGATGAAGGCCACCATGGACATGAACATGGAAGAAATGGGACTTCTCAAGCAGGAGAACGAAGACCTCAAGAAACAGCTGTTCCAGGCTCAGATGAGCATGATGAACGGCCGTGAACAGAGGGAACAGGATTGGCAGAAGTTCGTAATCCAGGAACAGGACAAGATGATGCTCGAAGGCGCCAAGATTGACAACCAGGCCGTAAAGACCGAGAACGACGCAATCAAGGCAGATAACGACGCTGCCCTGAAACAGCAGGAACTCGCAATCAAGGCGGCAGAGGCTGAAATCGACGCACAGCAGAAAGAAACAGACCAGGTTCTCGATTCCTATAAGATGGCAATCGACGCCACCAAGGGATTCGGCGAGAATTTCGGAAAGGAGTAATATATGTTATTTGAAGTTCTAACCGGGGGCGGCCACAACAACGGAGGTTCGGGTCCCCGTGACGCAGCCTTCATGCAGACTCAGTACGAACACGACGCCATGATGGAACCTGTCTACTGGCCTGACCTTCTCGCACAGTACAGGCAGGCACTTGCGCTTCCTCCCGGCCCGGTACGTTCTGCCACCCTCGAATACCTGAAATCCGAAGCGGAGTCCAGGGAAGCCCGTGCGCCCAAATACTGGTATACGGGAAATACCGAACGTCCTAAGCACGGACAGACGTCTTCCTGGGTAGGCAATATCGATTACGATCCGCGTGCCAGGACGGCCAATATACAGATGGGCGACAAGATTTATACGTACGTAGGCGTCACGCCTGAACGTATGGGCGAACTGCTTACCTCTCCTTCTATCGGACGTATGCTGAATGAAGCCAAGGTACCTCACGAGAAGGGACAGATTATTTATCACGGAATTTAGGAGAATTTATGGAACCTTACAAACCGAACAAACCTTTCATTTCTATGAAACTCGACGGCAGCCTGCTCGATCGAATGGTCGAGACGGGTATTCCGTTCTCTCGCGCTTTGAAATATTTCCATGAGAATCCGGAAGGCAGCGCTTTGGAAACAGTCAAACTGGCAGCCGAAGATGTAGTACCGTTCTACGGCAACTACCGTAACGGCGGTGACTGGAGTGACTACGCCAAGGAAGCTGTTATGCTCGCTGCACCAATGAAAGGTAAGAGAGAATATAAAGTTGACCCTAAACGAACTGCTGAATTTAAAGAAATGATTCTTAATGAATGGAAGAAATATCCAGATCCTATGTCTGAAGAATATAAAGCTTTGGAAGGTTTAAATATGTCTGAATACGGTACTGGTCATTTACGTAATTATGATTATTATAAACGTAATTGGCCACAGTTCGAACCATATCTTGATAATGCAATTTATAGGGGTATAGATCCTTTAACTAAGCAAGTAAACCAACAAAGAGCAAAGACATTAGGAGAAGATAGATTTGGTGATTATTGGGATCTTAAGGTAGATGAACCAGAGAATATCAGAAATGCCGATTTAGATGGTAATTACATATTTGAAGATAATCCTAATTTATCTATTATGTTATCTAATCCTAAATACAGAGCTAAATTATATGATTTAGTCAAGAAAGCTAAATCCAATGATGAATTGCGTAAAGTATTGAATCTCGAAGCAAATAATCTTTATACTGAAATGTTATTGGATGATTTGGAATAAATCACTAATTATTCATTCAACAAGTGCTAGTATGGCAGAGCGGCGAATGCGCCTGATTGTAGATCAGGTCTCTTTCTGAGTTAACACCGGTGGTTCGATTCCATCTGCTAGCATTAAATACGGGCGGTCATGTACCAAGGAGGCGACCGTGCTTTGCAAGCATAGTGAGTAGAGTTCGATTCTCTAACTGTCCACGAAATCTCTAATTATTTCTGTATAATGGTAACGGTGGCTATTATGCACTTTAATTTACACCGGCGAAGGAATGACTCACCTTATGTCAATGAGTACCGAAGAAGCCCTCGGATATTTGAAGGGCAATGAAGATGCCAAGGCTGAACAGCCTAAGCAAGAGGCGAAGGAACCGGAAGTAAAGGAAGAGACCCCATCAGTCAAGCCAGAACAGAAGGAAACCAAATCGGAAGAAACAGACGTCAGTTCTCCTGAGGATGCCAAGAAAGATGACGGCGAACAGCCCAAGGACGAAACTAAGGGAAGTGATGAGCCCAAGGACGATCCGAAGGAAGTTACGAAAGACAAGGAACTGTCCAAGCAGGACTACGCCTTCATGAAGCAGAAAGACAAGAACAAGAAGCTTCAGGCCAAGTACGACAAGCTAGAGGACAAGTTCAACGAAACAAACAAGCAGAAAGACGCCCGTATCAAGGAACTGGAAGACCGGTTGAATAAATACGAGTCGCTCAAGTCAGAAGATTTCAAGAAGCAGGACGGCACGGTAGACTACGACGCCTATACCGACTGGAAGATTCAGCAAAGGGATATGCAGAATGAAGTAAGTAATCTGAAGAAATCCCAACAGGCTGACAGAATCCAGCACGCAATAGACTACGACCGTTACGTTACCGAACGCTGTTTCAGCGGACAGGAACTTGAAGACTACGATAACCTGATCGCTACCAAAGGTGGAATATTCGCGAATGAAGTCCATAAGGTCGACCCGAATAACGTGGTATTCAACTACCTGGAAACGCTGAACGACTACCCGATCGTCCTGAGGGAACTCATAGTTAACCCGAACCGATGGCTAGGCCAGATGTTCAGAAGCCGTGACCCGGACATCATGAAGTTCAACACTGCGCGAGTGGCTGACCAGATTCTCAGCGAGTACTACCAGCCCAAGACACAGCCTCAGACTGCAGCAAAGCCTGCTATTCCCGTCATCGGAAAGCAGATAACGAACGCCGGCGCAACGGCAACCGAACAGGCAAGCCTTACGTCGAGCATGAAGTCGATTAACGACTATCTAGCCAAACATCAAAGACATTAAATTATAAGGAGATATTATCATGGCTAATCTTAATGGTGAAGGTTTCAACACTAACAAGCGCACCGAATTGGTGCTTATCCGTTCCGCAGAAGCAGCCCCATATCTTACTGTCGGTACCAAGTCCTATCTCGGGGATCAGCTCGAAGGCAAGCGCAACGGCCGCGAATATGAATTCGTTATCCGTGACGCCGGTCAGTATGTAACCGGTATCGATATTACCGGTCATGTTTCCACTCTCAAGGAACGTCCGGTCAAGTTCAAGGTTCAGGAAGGTAACATCGCAATCGAAACCGATTACCTTACCAAGACTCTCGACGTCAACTGGGACAAGGAAGTCGCAGAACCGCAGGGCGAGAAGCTCGCCAAGGGCCTCGTCGCAGATGTCATCGCTTCCGACCTCGGCAAGCAGAACACCGCATTCGTCGGCCAGGGCTGGCTCCCGTTGTTCAAGGCTTCCAACTTCCTCGAATCCATCTCGTCTGAATCCCAGTACGCATTCTTCGACCCGATGATTCACTCCATCGCCCGCGCATCCGGTAAGGCTTACGAACCGGCCGGCGCAGTCGAACCGATTTATCGTAAGGGCCTCAAGGGTACTATCGGTGAAGCTGAAGTCCGTTCTCAGCAAGGCTTCAAGGTTGTCGAAATTTCTGAAGACCTCGCAAACGAACTCTCCAGCGCAACAGTCGCATCCTACGCTACTGGCGCAGATTACGATACTTTGACGCTCAACAACGTCACTGAAGACATTCCGGCAGGTACTCCGCTCTTCGTCGCAGGCGTCAAGGCTTGTGACCTCGTCGGCGAACCGACCTCCAGCTTTAAGGCATTCATCGCAATCGAAGATGCAACAGCCGGCGCAGTCAAGGTCCGTAAGGTCGACTTCAGCGGCAGCGGCACCAAGGAAGCTTCCGCTGTCCCGGCTGCAAACGCCAAGCTCGTCAACCCGATTAAGGAAGGTACGTACTTCACCGGTATCATCCGTCTTAACGGCGCCATGGAAATGGACACTGTGAAGAAACAGGACTGGTCCAATGCCGACGAAACGGTTTCTACACCGAACGGCATCACCATGCATACCGCACGTGCAGTCGACGTCCTCAAGGGAACAAACGTTACCCGTTACAACATCTCCGGCGTGTTCGGCATTACCGACCCGCGCGCAGTCGCATATGTCTGCGTCAAGGATGCAACTTCTAACGTTGTCTCTCTCTAATCAAGAATAGACAATATAAATTAAAGGCCTGAGGAAGTTCCTCAGGTCTTTCTTTATTTATTCGAACAGTTTAAGGTATCGTTCTCGTAAACACCACCGTTCCTGTAGTTTCTGGTACTGGTAGTTCAACAACATCTCGTAGTTGTTGTTGGCCCTGTCGACGATATACTTGAACGTCTGTTTCGTAACGTTCTTAGGAATCTTCTGGTAAGGGTGCGCGATACTGTAGGATGAAATATCGGAACACAGGCATACCCTGCCTACGGCCGCCGATTCGATATACTTAAGGTCAGACTTGCAGTTTCCGAAATAGTTGTCCTCGATGAACGTAAGGATAAATTTACATTGCAGGGCGTTCCTTGCGAACTGTATCGGGTAGTCCTCGATTGCGACCCACGGTGTAACCGTATTCGTATTGATAAACCACGGCTTTACGCCCATGATTCGTACAGGCTTGCCCTTAAGGTATTCAACCGCGCCTTTCGGGAAATCGCCGTATGACTTGTCGTCGTAATGGGTCGCCGAGCCGGCATAGAAGAAACTGATTCCTTCCGGCGCCTTGTAACGGTCGAATCGCCATAAATTATAGTCGAGGCAGTTCGGGATTACCTCGATCTTCTCCTTAGGTACGAACTGCGACAGGTTCTCCTTAAGGAATTCATTGGTACACGTGACCTTGTCGGCCAGCCTGTCTAAATACGCCTTCATCCCCTTGAAATTCTCTTCATGACTGATATGGCACCTGTTGTATGACGGAAGCTCGTGCCATACGTCGTCGTCGTAATCGATTATATACTTCAGCCCGTATTTCTCCTTGAACTGCAGGAGCTTTAACATGGTGTCAGGCGAGCATATCCGCTGTGTATAGATATAGTGCTGCCCGTAATAATGGAACTTGCCGGCCGGCGAAAGCGTAGCCTGGCATGTAGAATACAGCTTGTTGAACGGGTTACGAATCCTGTAGTAGCCGCATGCGAAGTTGTCGCCAGGTACGAAATTTAATTTAAGGTCTTTCATTTCCATATCAGTGTCTCCTTGTCTTATGGTCGTTGAATTCTTCGAGGTAGTCCCAGAGTTCTTCCTTGCAGTGCTCCATGATGGCTTCCTGCCTCTTTGCCTCCTCAATCTTGTCGGTGTAGTAATGGCACGCCGCCGTATATCCGATTCTGTAGGCGTACGAGTAAATCTTGCCCTTTACGGGGTTGAACGTGGTGATTCCCGATAGCATTTCCATGTACTGCTGTTCGATCATCTCCTCGCGTTCCCATACCGGCTTGTTCTTGAACTTCGGCCCTTCCTGTACGATGATACACACCGTAATTATATATATGCCGTACCTGTCGTTCTCCGCGTCGGTCAGCGGATCGCCTTTCTTCAGCTTCATCACCAGTCCCTGGAAGTCGTCAAGGTCCAAATCGTAATACTTGACGTATTCAGGATCCGTATACGATATATGTATCAGGCGTTTCCTGTCTACACGTTTAAATCTTGGTATTTGCATGTTTATACTCCGTTAATATTATGTTAATAAATATAGCAACATTCTGTTCACATATTATATATAATCTGAAATTATCTGAAATTTCAAACTGAATCTATTTATTCTCTATAACATAAGACCATTCGACCTAATTAGGTCTGCTTTAATAGGAGTTATTAGTATGGTAAATGAAATTCAGGAAGGCAAGTGGGAGTATCTTCTCGACCCTTGCTTCGAACTTTCCAATTCGGCAGGCAAGCCTCTAACCAACGGCTGGATCGAGGTATATATCGCAGGTTCTCGCGACAAGTATTACTGCGCCTCCGATTTCTCAGGCACGCTTCACCCGTTCCAGATTCCGCTCGACTCTCTCGGTTCCAACATAGTGCTGGCGAGCCCGGACAATTCTTACGACGTATACGTGTACAACCAGTACGGCACCCTCATTATGAGCCGCTACAACGTGAAGTGCCAGACAGGTTCAGGTTCCTCTACGTACGTGGGCGACAGGCTCTATTACGGCCAGTTCAAGGCTACGGACGTCTCTACGCAGGCTGGCCTTACCCGTGTAACCGGCAATATCGACGTCGACAACGGCAGGCTCGAGCTCAAGCAGGGCATGTCTTACCATGTCACGCTCAGGGGCGAATACAAGGTCAACGACGTCTCCAACGTCGACACGGTCCTTTCGTATATCGAATATTCCGCCGTCAAGCCGATTAACGTCAACGTAGACTACACCAAGGCCGACAGCCAGTATTTCGAGATTTCTTACGACATCTACAGGCTCGCCGAAGACATGGACTACCCGGTTTCTTTCCTCCAGTCCAACGGCCTCGTAAAGAACCTTACGGTAGAAGTTCACAGCCTCAGCAACCTCGCCACATCTGCATCCGGCGGAGGTTCCGAATATGAACCTGGCTGGGGTATCGTTATCCAGAACAACGTCATTTCCGTAGATCCGAGCATCCTCGAAGATTACGCGACACATGAAGAAGTGATTGCCGCTGTTTCCGGCATTACCGGCGTAGGCCCCGGCGAAGTATATACCGCGGGCGACTACATCTCTATCGAAGACAACACTATCAGCGTTACGGGAATCAACCCGGACAATTACGTTACTTATGAATTCCTTGACAGTGCAATCGCATCCGCAGTCAGCGGCCTTGACGACGGCACAATCGTAATTTCTGTCGGTGTTCTCGAAGCAGCTTCTGATAATACGGAAGTATGGGATGAAATTGCCAGAATTGTAGATACCAACAAGTACGGCGTATTCGTCCGTCATCCCAATTACGAGAATGCAATAGGCCTTCTTTGGAGAGGTACAAGGCCGGAAACACACGATACGTTGTATCATACGTTATTCCTAGATTATTACGGTAACGGTACTGCGACTATCAGGGGCGAATGGATTCGAGGTGTTACATATAGTGAAACTCGTTCCGATGTTAAATATCTTTCTAGCGTAAATCACGACGGTACATTGTCCGGCTCAGGCACATTGGAAGATCAGCTTAAGGTCAACCACCAATTCGTTCCGTATTTCGAAGACTTAACTAACGCCGTAACGGCTGTTTCGAGCGTTCTCCAGACCGAAATCAACGAAGTTTCCGATTCTATAATCCATTACCAGGCCGGCGAAGGAATCGACATCACGGGCGACACGATCTCGCTCGACGAACCCCTCTATATCGAGGCGGGTTCCGGCATCAACTTCACTTCCGATAACGACAAGGTCGTAATCAACGCCGATCCTGTCGACCTGTCAGACTACGTAACGCACGAAGACCTTATCGAGGCGGTCTCGGCTGTTACCGGCCTCGGAGAATACGGCCAGTTCTACTGCGCCGCATGTACGGGCATCGCGGAACTCGGCAAGGTAAAGGGTACTCTCTCGGTTACGAACGACGGCAAGGTCTCGCTCAAGAACGGATGCTCTTACCATGTCACGGTACGGGGCGGGGTCGAAGCAGACCCGGCTGAGAATACTTACGGCGCGTTCGGCCTGACAGAGTTCATTACCGGCAACGTCATCAATTCCAATATCGACCGTACTGTCGAAGATACACAGTATTTCGAAATCTCGTACGATATTTATAACATTTCTGCAGATACAGATTATGAGTTCGCTTTCTCCAACGTAGGTGGCGAGGTCAAGGCGCTCTATGTTGAAATTCACGAAATCGGACATGTAGGTTCCGGTTCAGGCGGCGCGGTTACTGGTACGGCTGAATACGACGCAGGCTGGGGTATCAATATCGTCAACAACGTCATTTCCGTAGACCCGACAGTAATTCCTGAACAGGTACAGTCCGACTGGGCCGAAACTGCTTCTGCCATGCCGAGCTTCATCAGGAACAAGCCGGTCGAATACGACCTTATCGCGGGACAGAACATCAACATCTCTGTCAGCGGCACTAACGTAGTCATTTCCTCTACGGGCGGTTCCGGCGGAGCTACATATACGGAAGGCTTCGGTATCGACATTTCTAATAACGAAATCGCAATCGACCCGAACGTAGTCGCACTTGCTTCCGCCGTAAATCCGGATAATATCCTTACTTACGGAGTATCTACATGGAACGACTTCCGTACAATGCTCGACAGCGGTACGAACGCGGTATTCGTCAAGGACTTAATCGGTCATGGAGCCGAAGTCCCTTACGACGTCGGAACACTCTCTTATTATGACGTGTCTCAGGCCAAGTTCATCAGGATTATCGACGGTATGACCGGTACAGCCAACGGCCGTGCACGCATGTATACCCTTACGAGCGCGGGCGCCTGGAGCAGGTCTTACGTCAAGCTCGCACCGAAAGTTGCAGGCGGTTTCGGTCTCATCGAAAGCTACTACACCGCTGACGACATAGAAACGCTGTCTGTCAACCCTAACGTGGTCGCCCTCGCCTCGGCTGTCCCGGTTATCGAGCTCAACTCTGATTCCCAGGTCACCGCTATCGACGGACACGAACTGGCTGGCGGAGGTTCCGGCGATACCGATATATTTGTCGCCGACGTTTACGGTACACGCACAGCATATGGTTATTCGTTCAACACTTCGTTGTCTACCTCTTACAATGACGTGAAGGACGCATACGACCAGGGTAAGACATTGTTTGCCAAATTCATAGTTGTTAATGGCAGTACGTATGAAACAAAGGCCGTTATAGGCCTCAGCGAAGTAAGCAACAACGGTACATACTTCACATTCGTCGGTAATAATGGAACGACAAATGAATTAATGATAGATTATGACTCTTCATATAGTATGATCAATGTGTACTCTGCACAGGCAGACTGGAATGCCGCATTTAACGGCATGCCTGGGTATATCAATAACAAGCCTTCGATTCCGGAAATCGAATTGAATTCCGATAGCCAGGTAACGGCTATTGACGGCCACACCCTTGCAGGCGGAGGTTCCGGAGCTTCCTATACGGCAGGTACGGGTATCGACATTACGAACGACGTCATTTCCGTCGACAATACCGTAGCGATGAAGACCGACATCCCGACATATACCGCGGCTTCCGGTGTGAAGCTTGCCAATAACGTCATTTCCCTCGACGAACCGGTAGAACTCGTAGCCGGCGAGAACGTAAGCATATCTGTGTCTGGCGTTTCCGCGGTCATTTCCGCACAGGGCGGCGGTTCTACGTATACTGCAGGCGATTATATTTCCATACAGAACGATGTAATCGCGGTTACCGGTATCGATCCTAGTCTCTATGCTGCACAGTCTGACCTCGAGGCGGTCAGCGGCATGATTACGCCGGAATTGCCGGTCGTAGCGGGAGAAGGCATCGGAATCACCGAAACTGAAACGGAAATAACTATCGCGGTCACAGGAAATTACGTGTCCGAAAGCGACCTCCAGACGGCAATCCAGACTGTAGAGGCGGAAATACCTGTAGTCACGGGCTTCGCCACCAAGACTGAACTCACTGCCGACATTAAGGCCGCTACAGGTCTGATTCCGACAAGCATCAACCCGCTGGTCACGGCCAACATCACCGACATACAGGTCGTAAACAGCCTGCCCGGCTCGCCGGTATCGACAGTTCTCTATTTAATACCAGAGGCTTAAGCAAATGGCTATTAAGTTAGGAAATACGAACATAGGTTCATTATACGTGGGTTCTACCAAGATAGGTTCTGCTTATCTTGGCAGTTCCCTTATTTACTCTTCAGCTCCGGCATTTGACGGTTACGTCGTCAAGGTAATGTGGCATGACGGTCACTCTTCTCAGGTTTCCGCCCAGGGCTTCAAGATTAACGGAACTACCGTTTCATCGTCTATCGTAAAGAAAGGCTATCTCTATACTCAGGACGGAGGTCTACAGACTTTGACGGCGAGCGATATCGAATCGGCATGCGGCGAACACGACCAGTTCATTATGTGGGGTAAAGGCTGTGAATTCTGGTTCGAGACTAACGTAGCGCTGACTGCGTTCATGTGGCACTGCTTTGAATATTTCCAGCCGGAAGGGACTTGGAACGTGACTATCAACCGGTATACCGGCGATACTATCGAAAGTACGCCGATTTACAGCGATACGGCAAGCCCGTCTGCAAATGCCTGGTTAACGTTCACGATTTAGAGGTTCTATGCTAAAGTTTAATAACATGGTCATGAAATCGGTGGAATATCAGAAGTTGTATTACAAGAATATATTTAAGGAAATTTAACATGGCAAACGTAATATTTAGAAGCTTAAAGATCAACGGAAGGCCCGCGATGGTCGGCCACAGCGCCCTCGGCGTATACAGGCTCACGCCGAACACGTTCAGGCTGCTTTACAGGGACGGCGTCACCCCGACGTTCACCAATGGAACCGCGGTCCATATTTCAGAAAGTCCGAATATTTGGGATTTGACTTGTACTAGTACTTATGCCGCACTACAAGGACATACTGACTTGCTCGAGGTCATGGACGCCGGCAACATGCGCGGCCAGTCGAACTTCTCTATGACATTCAAGGGCTGTACGTCGTTAAGATATGTCTGCCCGTTCAACGCGACAATTACGAAAGCGTCGAATATGTTCCAGAACTGTTCATCTTTGACTTCAATACCGTATTTAAATCTAGGTTCAATCGGGAACGGGTATAGCGACTACATGTTTGACGGCTGTTCTTCTCTTACGTCCGTGCCGTTACTTAATACTTCTACGTTTACTACCGCTAATTACGTATTCAGAAACTGTTCATCGTTGACAGAAGTACCGTCGTTCAATCTTAGCAATGTACGTACCGCAACTTCAATGTTCGAAGGATGTACTTTATTGTCGAACGTTCCGGCGTTAAACTTAAGATATGCAAGTAATGGGCTGGGCAGCATGTTTAAGGGTTGTTCTTCGCTCACTACGATTCCGTCGCTTACGTTACCGTCCAGCCTTAGGGTATGTTCCAGCATGTTCGAAGGCTGCGTTAATGTTGAATCCGGCATAACCAGCATGTACAGTACGCTTTACACGGCTCTATATAACGCCAGAAGCACCTATTACGGCAGCTGTTTCAAGGACTGCGGTTCGAATACGACTACCGGTGCTGCAGAGCTCGCCCAAATTCCAAGCAGCTGGAAATAAGGAGACTATATGTTGAAATTCAATAACATAGTATTGAAATATGACAGCAAGTGGCTGTTCCCGATAGAATCTAGTGACTTGAACCCATTAAATCTGCCGCCGTACACGATAAGAGTAGAATTGCTTCCTGGTGAAGTTGAACCAGATATTAATATCGATTTCAGGAACGACAAGCTTACAATGACACAGTTAAGTGCGTCGCCGAATATCTGGGACATCACTTATACGGATTCCGTGTGGGACCAGATGTTTGACGTCGGCGTTCACGATGAGATCTCTGGCAGTAACGTAAAGGGTATAATAGGCGGCAACCTTACTGGCGTTACGTCAATTGAAGCCTGGTTCTCTGCGAATGATAGACTTGAATATATCAACATAATCGATACACCTGATGTTATCGATATGGCCGCATCATTCAGGCACTGTACTAATCTTGTAAATATACCAAGTTATTTCAACTTAGCCAGTGTAGAAGACATGACTTATGCATTTGCTCAATGCTTTAGCCTGGTACATTTACCTGAATTTGTAAATTCAAGTAATCTCAGGATATTGCATAATACATTTGCTGAATGTATTTCATTGATCGATATACCGTTATTCGATACTTCTAACGTAACGGATTTCTATCAAACGTTCTTCTACTGTAGAAGTCTTAAGGAGGTCCCGCTTCTCGACGTATCGAGTGCTACGGACTGTACCGGAATGTTCGCTACTACCGTAAACGTAGAATCCGGTTCACTGGCACTATATAACAGGCTGCAGGCATTAGGTGGTCAGATTACAGACCATGGAGATTGTTTCGAGGACTGCGGTTCAGATACGGTAACAGGAGCTGCAGAGCTCGCCCAGATTCCGAGTAATTGGAAATAACAAATTTAACAAAGGAAATGAACTATGTCCAAGCAGAATAAAGTCGCTGTAAATTTACAGCAAGATTTCACCACATCCGAGCAGGCCCAGGCCCGACACAACATCGGCGCAGGCGGCGCGGCCGACTATACGGACCTCTCGTTAAATACTTTCGAGGTCGACAACATCCACTTCGTCAAGAAGAGCGCTACGACCTTCCAGATAAAGGGCGACAGTACGGACTTCGGGTCCACAGTGCCGCTTCCGTCTATCGCGGGCGACGAAGGAAAGGTTCCGGTCGCCTATTACCGCGACGGCAGGGGCTACTTCATCCTCGAGAAGTACAAGGATTCCAGGTTCCCGGATTCGACGTCCAGCAACGCGGGGCAGACTTTGGTCGTGAACGCCCAGGGCCAGGCGGAATGGGTAGAGAACACTGCAATCAAATGGGTTACGAGTTCCAACACGTACGCACAGGTCAATGACTGGTATACCAAGGGGTATACCATACTCCGCAATGACGCCGGCATAATCAACATGGCGTATAACAAGTCCGACAACATCATCTATTTCGCGCAGCTGAACGACAGCACGGTTACGAGATACCACGTCACCATATCCGAGGACAGCGGCTGGTACGTTGCCGTTTCCCATAGTCACTACCTCCTGAAGGGCGGCGCATGCGCGGTTACAAACAACGAGGCACACGACGTCATCCTCTCGCTCAACAGTTTCGAATATACGGCATATAGCGGAGACGAGCTCGTAATCGACTACATGTCGTACCATGCCGGCTCCTTCTTCGCTACACTCAAGTATACCGGCGAGCTCTTCATTACCGGTACACGCCATAACTGGTCGCTTGGCGGTTCGCAGGCGCCGGTCGATAGTCTTGTCAATATCAACGAGACCGTCGTACTTACCAGGGACACACGTACGAACCTCGGCGACGCGTTCGATCTCTCGGCACAGGAACTGTCCAGGACAGACTACCGTATCGACTGGGACTTGATTATCAGGTTCCGCCAGGGCCCGATGGACGGCGGCCAGTACATGAACTGGAACCAGCCGGTCCACGTAAAGATTTCCCGTACGAGCGGAAGCTCTCCTATCATAATCGCGGGGGCATAACATGGAAACTCTGGTAAACGCGATAGTACCGACAATCCCTGGCGCGGCATGGTCCGTAATCGTGCTCGTCCTCGGGGGGCTTTACATATACCGTAAGATTGAAAGCAACCGTAAGGTTACAAAGGTTGAGCGGGACAGGGATTCACAGGACCTGCACGACAAGATTATGAGGCACGACTGGGAAATCAACCAGATTAAGTCAGACAACAACCACCGCGACGTACTTCTCGACGACTTGCGCAAGCAGGTAGAGGCTGTCAACCAGAACCTGGCGATAGTCGCTACCAAGCTGGACAGCCTCGTCGAGGCGGTAAAGGGCAAGAAATAAGGAGGAAACATGGCGAGCAAACCGAATCTCATAGAGATACTGAGAATTTCGCCGACATGCGGCTACCACAAGGTCAACGGCCTGTACGTGCTGGACGAGGACGTGTGGATAGATTTCAAGCTTGCTGACGTAAAGTTCAGGGTAAAGGTCGACAAGGGAGCTATGACGGACGGGCTTTCGGTTCCGAAGATCTTCAGGTGGTATCTGAAGGACTGGGACGACAATAACCCGCTTTACAATATCGCCGGGATCGTACATGACGGATGTTACGGTTCCGAGGTACTGTGCAAGGAAATGGCTGACCAGCTGTTCTATAACGCGCTCGTATTCGCGCAGATACCGCGCCGTAAGGCCTCCGTTGCGCTCTGGGCGGTAGAACACCTTGCCGGGCTTCATTACGGCTCTAAACACGACGATTTCGGCATATCCGAATACGTATCTCTTAATGCAATACAGTAAATTTGCAGCATACATGTCTTAAATTATAACGTATATTATAACTGTAACGAATTACGGAGGTTATGCGGCTTGTCATATTGTCCCATCCTTCCTTCGTGACTTTAGTTACTCGTAATAGTTAATTCTCCAAGTAATAATCCGGCGGTCTGACACTGCCGGATTTCTTATACTGGCTGAATATTTATTGTTTAAATACTGCGATTGAAGGAGTACTGTGTTATATAGATACTGCAAATTAATTGTTTACATTAGAACTGTGTCAAAGTTTACTATCTTTATACAACGTATATTCTAAGTACGTGTAAGAAAGTTCACGTAATTAGAATACATGTAATAATATATATAATATATAATATAAAGGAAATTCTATGAAGCTATACTATACATACGGTAGACCACAGTTACTATTGAAGAACAAAGTCACACGTTACTACAATGAAACCAATTTCGTCAAGGGCGTTACACTTGAAGAATACCTCAAATCACAGTCATTGAAACTTAAAGGCTGGTTCATTCCGAATCTTTGGCTAGGCAACGGGCCGATTCAAATTACAGACAGTACATGGTGTGCATACGACCGCCTGGTAAAGACTTACATAGCAGGAGCGTTCATCGACTGGTACGTTGTCAACAACGCCTGTTCTTTGCACATAAGCAAGCCCCTGGCCGAGTTTATCAAGCACGACATAGACTTACTAGTATTCAATCGAGAAAGCTTTATAACGGGCGCCTATGCTCAATACATGGAGTTCTGGAATAAGCATTACGAATATATAATCGACAAGATGTACATTGAAATCGTCGACAACTGGAACGGAAAGGTGCCGTCGGCATATATACAGGGGCTGTTCACGAATTCCTATACTTACAAGAAACGTAAGAGGAAATCCAAATGGTCATGGCTGAAGGACTATAAGCCGGAAGAGATAGCCAGAAGAATACTCGACGAAGGCAAGCTCGAGATAGAGTCCGCCATGGTATCTGCCATGAAGCATCTTCATTTGAGCGTAAAGGCAGTCCAGACCGCGTTAAACGACCTGATAGGCAGAATGTCCGCATACGAGATAGAAGTGTCCAGGAAGCGTGCAGGAATCAAATTATGGGCTTCTAGACTGCAGTTCAGGCAGCTGTGCGATATAAAGCTGTATTTCGACATGGCAGATACGTCGTTCATCATAACGCTTACCCATGCATACGGACTCGAGGATAGCCTTCTCTACAAGGGATGTACGGAATTTATAAAGACAACTGTAGCTGAACAGTTCAAGGAATTTGTATAACAGGAGTAACAAATGAACATATATTCTGAATACGCCGTAAATCACGTTACGGTTTACGTAAAGACCATGAAGGACTTGGAGAAGAAATGGAAATCAAACCAGAAGAGGGTAGTCGAAACCTGCATAGACACTACTGGTTTCATGGAATCATATATAGTTGTAAGGCAGTACAGGGTACACCGCCAGAAGAAACAGAAGGAAACGTTTATAGAGGAAGTCAAGTTCGTCTACATGCCTTTCAGGAAATAATGGGGCCGGCCCCCTCTTTATTAAATAATAATATATATTTACCTTTGTAAAGCGAAATTTACGTTTGAACGATTATATATAATATATAACAAAGGTAACAATATGTACAATAAACTTTATATACTACACCGTAAGGATAATAATAGCGACATTTACTGGACACAGATAGGTAATGACGAACAGTATTCGGTCGAGTACAGGAAGAAGATGCAGATTAAATATACAGGTTCTGAATTCGATACTGTCAAAGATTTCAAATTTAAAGACGATAAATATACTAAGATAGCCCAGCTTACTGTAAATAACGTATTCAAGGAATGGACTAACAGGCATAACTACAAGAATATGCAGATTGAAATAAATATTGCCCCAGTAGAAATGAAATCGATAGTTACAGATATAGTATCTAATATGGAAGACGATTCACACCTTATGGACATAATGAACAAACTGAACGACAGGTTCAAGGTAAACCTCGGAAATTCTGTATTGAACAAGCTGTTTAATAGCGACAGAGAAGGCTGGATATATCTTATAGAATGCGCCAACGACAAGTACAAGATAGGCATGACAGTCGACTTGGACAGGCGTTTCAATGACCTGAAGGAAGACGAACGTTATAGAGCCATACGTATTCTCGATTCGTTCCATAGCGATGACGCCCGCCATGACGAAGCCATGCTGCATAAACTGTGCGACATGTACAGACAGAACAGTAACGGTACGATTAACTGGCTACAGGACGCCTGCAATTCCGAAATGTTCAATAAATGTGAAGAAGTTCTGAATATATGGAATGAATACAAGTCGGAATCTGTAAACGGGAATCCCGCGCGTATATATATGTCTTAATTACTATGTAACTATGTAACCGGTATATAAATCTTACAATTTAATCAAATTTAAAGTAAATTCGGTTACATCGACCTTGTAATAAAGATGTAACTCGACGTAACCAATTATTTAACAGAGGATAATATGAACGAAACACTTAAAGAAATCAGAGACATACTGAAACAGATTGAACGTAACACGCGCCCGTTCGCGCACAGGGCAGCCCTGGAGGCCAAGAACTTCGACGTGTGGCTTTCACAGTATGACGACGATAAATCGCCACAGGACGCGAATATGGACGATCCGGAGCCGTACGTGCCGACACAGGCCTGCAGCCAGGAAGAAATGGAACGAGCGCTCAAGGCGCACCGCGAATGGGAAGAGAGGCAGAAATACCGGAATAATTTCACTGTCAATGATTATTATGTGAAATAAATCTATATTTAAGAATAGAAACACACTCTACAAACGCATAAACGGGCATGCATGAACAACCGATTGTATTGCCCGTTTATTATTTAAATTATGACTAAAGTAGAATATATTAAACGATATGGAATTAAACGATATGAAAGATATATGGAACAACATAAATTATATTGTCGAGAATACAGTAAGAAACCAGAAGTTAAGAAATATCAGAATGAATATTCTAAAGAGTATAAGAAAGAACGGTTAGCTAATGACCCGGAATATAGAGAACATCATCAAGAATATAAGAGAGAATATCAGTCAAATGATTTGAACTCTAATGGTGAGACTAAGCATAGCATTAGACAACAAAGTCGTAGAATACTCTTTAAACTACGTCATCACACCAAACTTAATGACTACGAAATACATCATGCATTTGGTTATGGGGATCCATCGAAATTCATTTATATTCCGAAATCTTTACATGTTAAGATTCATCAATATTTAAGAGATAATAACATTGACGCAGATACTGATCATTATAAATACATAAGTACGATGATTAACGATTGCGATGAATATACGTATATATCAGTGTAAGGAGCTATATGAAAGAAGAAATTGGAAACGTCATAGTAAACTGGGCGAACATTCTGTATACCAGGTTACAGAATGCGGCAAGCCGGCAGTTCAATATGGGCTTTAGCGAGAACGTTACGACTTTGTATTATAATTCAGCGGATATGCAGCGAACATTCTCGTTCGACGTAAGGGAAGTTTCAGGCGCCGATATGCTTAACGGCGATTACATAAACCGTATATGTATTGAAGTACCGAGGGACATCATTAAGGAAGGCGGACTGCAGGTCGTGTGGAGAACCGCCTATAGCCGTACGGAGGCTATAGACATGCGAAAGAAAGCATGTTACCGGCTGGCAGAGGAATTCGTATACAAGGTCCTGCCTAAGGTAGATTACTGGATTAGAAAGGAAATAAATAATAAAGAGATTGAAGATATACTTGAGGTACTGGACTAATGATTTATATAACTAAGAAAGAAATTGATAAAGGCATAGAATACTGTATGGAGGTATTCAGGGACGGCTGTTCTACATGGAAATACGAGATAGCCATAAGCGGCAACATCGACGATACACGGATTGAAGATATTGCGAAAGTAAAGCTGTTTAATGAATTTATTGATTACGCAGGAGGTACGGACCTTATGTATGAGATATTGAATCTCATTCCTGTATACACGGAGAATAATAATGACTAAGATTATTTGTAGCCTTACAAGCTGGTCTAAACGTATCAACCAGGCCAAACTGACAGTCGATAGCATATTGAACCAGACAAGGAAACCAGATTTAATACGCCTGAATCTCGATTTCGATAATTTCCCTAGGGGATTACGGGACGTGCCTGGATGGGTCAGGGAATACAACGGCAAGGGCATGATTGAGGTGAATTTCGAGGAACACGACTTGAAGGTATGGGAGAAGATCATGCCCACGATTTGGCGACTTAACGGCAACTTTAAGGATACGGTAGTAATAACTGCCGATGACGACGTTTCGTATCCGGCTACTTACGTCGAGGAAGTAGAACGAAATATGAAAGATGCCGACTGGCTATGTACGAAGTCAGACCAGTACACGATGGGCCAGTATTGCGTTTACGGCGAACGTGCCCTTGCAGCATTGAACGCCGAAGTAGATAATGATTTAATTCTGAATATTCCCTTAGATGACCATGCGATTTACTGGATTATTCAGAAGTATAAGCTCAAGCGCGGCCATAAGATTGCATCGGAATGTGAGGACCGTCAGGCAGGGTACTCGTTCAGACGATTCTTTGTGAATTGTGAAGACGTGTCTAAGCTTCAGGATACGACTTGCGAATATCCAATCGAGGAGTTCCAGAAAGAACGCGAATACATGAAGACACGAGGAATCGTAAAGTGAGATTCTCGAATATAATAGCGAATCCGCCGTACTGTTCAGGTCTGCACCTTAAGATCCTTAAGGACCTGATGCCCCTGTCGGACAACATCGTGTGCATCCATCCCGCCTCGTGGCTACAGTTCCCTACGAGACAGCGGCCGGCTTTCATGAACGGCCGTATCGATGATTTCCAGATTATCGACCGCAAGGAAGCCAACGAGATGTTCGACATCGACGGAGGGGACATCGTGATTTCCACGTTCGTCAAGGACAAGTCCGGAGCTTCTTTCCAGGGGTCTCCGGTGACCGATCCGCAGTTCTGTTGCTTTAAGTTCAATTCTCGTTTCGACTTCTAGGGCGGAATTTACTATATTTAGTACATAAGGAGACTTTATGAACCATTGGAAGATAGTGAAGAGCATCTATTGTAAGCTGATAGCCAAATGTCCGGAAGGAACGTTACGTATACAATTAAATAAGAAATCAAATGGATTTAGTATACGTTGTTTACCCGAAGCACAATTGTCTGGCCATAATCAGAATGGAGGTTCTTCTGGATTTAGACTAGTCTCGCAGAATTATAATACTGCAATATCAACTAAATTTGCAGTAAACGTAAGATACCTCAACTTCGCTACGGAGGAAGAGCGTTACAACGCCTGGCAGAGTTACCTTACGAAGTTCGCTAGGTTCTGTATCTGCATGGACGAGTCGACGAAGCTCGCTCCCTACATGGGCAACTACACGCAACCGTGGGACGACCAGAGGTTCTACAAGTATTTCGGACTTAACAAGATCGAAATCCAGCTCATCGAAACCGTTATCAAATAGGAACGCGAATACATGAAGAAACGAGGAATTGTCTAACATAATATATCGTGTACCAGTGTACAAGTAGTCAAGCTGTACGGTAAATCGCCGTACGGCGTTTCTCTAATTATAAAGGCATGAAGAAAGATGAAACTATAAAGAAACAGACAAATAGCGAAGACGTCAGGAAAGACCTGGCGGAAATCAAGATCACAATAGCCA
>Ga0310786_10001790_pt1 | contig 34175 bp, 39 predicted proteins | sample AusTroGonzalo_MG_FD_203881 | JGI IMG/M metagenome (GOLD analysis project Ga0310786, IMG submission 203881) | Bovine rumen microbial communities from tropical cattle in Woodstock, Queensland, Australia - Gonzalo_03 (v2) (version 2) | ecosystem: Host-associated > Mammals > Digestive system >... | reverse complement strand
GTAAAAGCTATCAAGGATTCTGCTCACATCCCATTGAGAGATGCAAAAGACGCTGTAGAAATACAACGTGTTACGTGTGATAAGAAATACCGGAAAGCCGTAATTGAAGCAATTGAGGCCGTCGGTGGACTAATAGAGTAACTTTTTGTTTAACTTTCTAAATTTTATCAAAGAATGAAGAAAAAATTAAATGTTCTGCAGTTGATTGGCGCAGTCGTAGGATGCGTAATCTTAGCAGGGCTCGTAACCTGTGGCATGACGAGCTGTAAAAACGCCACACTACCATGGGGAGGAGAAAAGACTCCAGCCATCGAAGAGACTGTAGACAGCCTCGTTCAGTTGGCAGTAATGGACGTCATCAACCCATCATTTGAATCAGCCGAACAGGTTGTTGTGTATCGTGATTTATCCCTTGATGGTGAATCAATTGACTCTGTATTCAAATCAATGTCTGAACGTGATCTATTCACAGTATCGTCTGTCGTTATTAAACGATTGGGCAGTGCTACAAAGAAGGACATAGTAGAAGAATATAATAGTCACGCCGATATATATAACAATCTACCCCAGTCAGAACAGCCGACGCAAAACGTAGCGTCAAATGAAGGGGACCCTGGAGCGAAAAAGGACGACGTATTCTCTACTTCCTATCGGTTTCATACGGATACCATTGATGGACAACCAGTAAAAGTTCAAATTAAAGAAGAAAAGAGTTATGTCAAATAAAGCTCACTGTATCGTTATCATGTATAACGGTAAGGATATACCTGAACAATCATACAAGAAGATCATGGGAGGACTCATGGAAGTTCTTGTTAGTGCAGGAATATGTGTCCCAGAATTAGCCTCAATTACCTATAAGGACACTGAGGGACTTGCTAGTAGTTTAGCTCGCGACATTCTATTGGCCAAAGAAAATAAGGTTACTCCTATAACAGAGGACCCTGTAGAAAACGCTCTAATTTACATCAGCGAAAGGTACCGTAAGGAGTTGGATCAGCCTAACATGATTACACTGATTGTGAAGCTGTCTAACGACCTCCTTGCGCACAAGGAGCAGGTTATAAAAGGTATGGATGGTGACATCCTCTTGATGAACGCTCTTGAAATCGTGTGCACAAACGGTATGAAAAAGTCTATGCTCACAAAGCATAAGATTTCTGAACGTGCTATGAATACCATACGGGACTGTTACGAATTCGCTACGGTTTAGCTATGAAACACGGACAGTATAAGGTAAAAGAGCAATATGGGCGTGAGGAGCAGCATAAGAATGCTGTTCCTTATTCCCGTAAAACAAAGCACAAGAATAACTCCTATCAGGAGATCTATTCATAGTTATAAAAACATTTAGTTATTAACTCATTAAACATTTATCAAAAATGGCAGAAAACAAAAACAAGAAGGGTGCAGCAGCATCTGAAGAAAAAGTTGACGGTAAGGGCGGCGCAGCAGCCGAGGTTAAAAACAGTAATTTGTTGACTGACAAGGCAATTAAAGCCGCTCTTGAGGAGATTGAGAAGGAGAAGGACGAGAAGAAGAAGGACCAAGCTAAGAAGGCCTTGTGCATCGCCACCTACGTCAATCGTAAGATCCGTCTGCAGTTGCAGCAGCGCCGTCGTGAGGACGACATCACTAAGGAGAAGCTGGATGCTTCTAAGAAGCTGACTGAGCGCCTTATTGGTTTCGAGTGTGAAATCAAAGATGGAGTTCTGGTTCCAACCGATAAGAAGGTTGACGATAAGGACCGCCTCACTCCAAACCAGTTGGAGGAAGAGACACGAAAGTTGAACGAGGAATTCGACAACAAGTTCCGCGAGAGCACCAAGACGTACGACGAAGCTGTACGTGAGTTGAGAGACTCATTCGAAGGCCGCTATCGCTACTACTTGAACGAGTGGTAATCTTCAACAAGCCAAACATCTTTAACCGTGAGAGTCTTTGAACCAGTACGGGAAAACTAGCGAAAAGTTAGCAGAACGAGTTAGCGACTCTCATATATAGGACGAAGTAGTTAGCACACATGAATTGACATGTTTATCAAGAGCCTTAGAGCCATGATAGAAGATGATCGCCCAGCTTAGGGTGTAAAATATAAGAGCATTTAGATCAAAAATAAGGGTATACAGAACCACGAGTCTATTCGATTAAAAGAATATATACTTATTTCAAGAATGCAATACGACCAAATTTAGAGCCTTGAGCCAACAATTTGTTCACCGTATTAAAAAATATTGAGGCTAATAAAACTTGCTCTCTAAGCGTTCGATGTGTTCAAGTGGACCAGCTTATCCACAAGAGTACTAAGGACAGCTCAGAGAGCCTGTAAACGGCCTTAAATCGAATTCTCTGACCGATCACCAGAGGATTCTACACTGTTGCTGAGTAGTAATAACCTTTATACTCAATTTGACAAACAGCAACGAAAGAAATCTCAGCGTGTCCCAGGGGAAGTCGTTCGGACGGGGGTTCGAATCCCCCCAGGTCCACCAACAAAGGAGCTTTTACATAAGTGTTTGCTAGAAGATAGTTTAATCATACGCAGCGTTGTAAGACGTGTGACGGACACTTATAGTATGCCTAGGAAGCTCCTTATTTAATTCGGGCTTGATTGGATTAGACGGCGATAGACAGTAAGACAGTCGTAAGACAAGCGCTCTGATAATAAAAATTAACTGGCAACATAAACGTTGTTGACTATACGGGTCTCAAGGAGGCTGCGTAAAGTCGGTGTTCCCTACCTAAGTGGGAAGAGTGAGTAAGCTCAATTGGTAGAGCCTTGGATTTTACCAAGAGGTTGTGAGTTCGAGTCTCACACTCACTCATTTAAGCCGTACATTAGTTTAATTGAATAAAATACTGAAAAGCAAAAGCATAATAAAAACGTATTAGTTGAAAATTGAGACCTCCTAGACCAAAACATAAATAATAGATAATAAGAGTTGTATACTTATTATTGAGGAGGATAGTAAAGAGAAAACTCTCGATTGGGCAGAGGCTGATGGCTGCAATTTGCGGTATAAGTAAAAAGAAGTTGAGCCGTAGTGGGCACACGTTAACCGTATTTACATTAGATGTACACAAAGATGTAAATAATTACCTCATACAAACATGGTATTGCGAACCTTCGAATCACAGGATATGGCCACGGAAGAGACACCCATAGGACGTGGATATGACGAATGCGTTTTTAATTTTCAGAGATACTGGTTTGAATCCAGCATGTATGGCAAATTATATACCAATTGCAGAATAGCACAATAGCTCAATGGAAGAGCGCCTGGCGCGAGGAGCCGGAAGATTCTAGTTCGAATCTAGATTGTGCGCAATACGTGGAGTTGCTTACTGGGGCTCGCCTGACACCACTTTAAAAACAAATGCCCCCTAAACACGTCGAGAGACGTTAAATCTTGTGTACAAACACTAGGGATTGCCAGTCGTGAACAATAGTAGCGACTGGCTTAAATTGGACTATGGTGTAATGGTAACACTACAGGTTTTGGTTCTGTCATTCGAGGTTCGAATCCTCGTGGTCCAACTAAACAGATAGCTAATGAACAAAAACACTGGATATCGAGGGATGTTAAGACATAAATGTCCTCAGATAGTAAATTTTGCTCTCAAATGGTGTAGTGCCAAAGAGAGATGGCTTGATCATACTTATAAAAATTTCGTACATTATGGAGGAAACGAATTCAAGAAAGGCAAATTAATACGTACGGCAAATCAGAATAAAAGACTGATTATTCGTGCACTACTTGGTCTTAACAACGAAGGTAAATCCACACATTTCGATTTTGATAGAAGTATTGATTGGGATGATCTTACCAAAGAAGATGAAAAATTCTGGAGAAATGTATCTGACTGGGTAAGGTGGTTTACTGAGAATTTTATAGATATAAGAAATACCTATAATACCTCACGCTCTAATGGAAAAGACGAATTCGATTGCAAAGTTGAAATTATTCAAACGTATTTAAAACTAGAGTTGCCGTCAGAAAAAGACGACGAAGAAACGAAAGATAGAAAGTTTACTTACGTAAACAATCTTACTGATTATTTAGTAAACTGTATCGAAATATATAAAGAAGAATGATTCATAGCGTATTTTCCAGTTATGTACCGCTCATGAGAGAAGCGGGTTTAGTTAATCTAACGGACGATTGTCCAATATCTGAGTTGTACAAGGGGCTGCGTATCGCATACAATCAAGGCGCACCGTTTGTATTAAACAATGTGAAGATAATTGCTCCAATTATTGAATGCGAGGAAGATGAGGATGACTATTTTGAAATCCTATACGAATCTTGGAATAATGAAGAATTGAAATCTATTGTGCAATGGATAAACGAGAAGATAACAATAATTATAGGTGATATGGATTATCGAACCATAGGTGTTCGAATACGTATTGCTGATAATATGTTATTAAAACTTGTTAACTCTGGTGCGATGACAAGGAAGCTTTATGATAAGATTCATTACTTTCTTTGCAACAACGTATGGAATGAGGCAAGACTCGTCGCGAACGACGGTCTCCCATTCTAGGGCTGTCCCTCGAGGTAGTCTTTGATGACGGCAGCCCACTATGGTGGAGATGATGGTTCGAGTCCATCCCTATCCTTCGGGTGTGGTAACTCAGTTGGTAGAGTCCACCAACTCATATGCAGCTGGTATCTGTTACAGGAGTGACACCTTAATAACTACCATTAATTTTGTTTTTGGTTATGTCAAAGAATCCTAGAATCACCTCAGAAGAGGTTGGGATAATCAAAAAGGCGCAAGCAGGTGATGAATCTGCATTTAATACACTTTTCTACAGGTATAAAGGATTTGTAGAGAATATACTATTTCAGTATATCAAGGATATGGATGAGGCAAAAGATATTGCTAACATTGTATTTCTTAAAGTGTATGATAAACTCTCGATGTTTAAAGCCTACGACTCTTTCGGTGGTTGGCTAAGAACGATAACAAACCGAACAGCAGTCGATTACCTACGTAAGACGCGAGAACGGCAATTAACTCTTGGTGAAGATGATGGGAGACTACCATCAGAAGAATCAAGATCAGCGGAAGATGATCTGGTCAACCATCTTACGTATGATGCTCTGTTAGCCGAGTTCGATAAACTACCTGAAGTCACTCGTAAGATCTTTAGGTTGTTTTACGAAAATAATATGACTGTAGAAGAAATCGGTGACGCGCTAAATATCCCAACAGGAACTATTAAGTCAACGTTGTCAAGGACACGAAAGCGTATTCAGAAAAAATTAAAAGTTTAACAATTATGATCTCAACTCTGTTAGTATTTGTTCTGATAACCCTTCTCATATTTGCGATAGCACGCATGTGTGAGAGTAACAAGTTATTCTGGACATTACTAGTCCCATTTCTTTTGGGATTTAGTGTAGTGGAAATGTCTCACAAGAGCGACACTACACCAGAAGAGGAGAACATCATTATGCAGGAGAGTCCCACACAGGCAGCTTTACCCTCATCAGATACTTTTATGTATCTTTTGGCAGGTGATTCGGTTAATGCCCCCAAGAAGGAAACTTCAGAACCTGTGAGTCAGGACTCTTTTGCAAATACTAATGTGTTCAAATCTTCGAGTAAGATCGCAGTGAAAACTCGCGATCAACCAGTAGGAACTATCACGCATGATACATCTTGACAGGTGTAAACATTCGTATAGTAGAGCCGTATAAGTACGTGGCCTGGCAAGCTGCATAGTTATTAACTTTATCGTTTTATCAAAAAATGTCAAACAAAAACAAGAATGCTGCTCAGGCAGCAGCACAGCAGCAGCCTGCTCCAAAACCAGCGCAGCAGGCAGAAGAGGATTTCGCAAAGATTGTAAAGACCTCACAGGGAGGTCTGAGTGGAGACAGCAAAGTTCTCCTTGCGAGCCTTATAGACAAGCGTTGGGCTAACAACCCCAACCTTCCCGCAGCTATCGTGGATGGCGCCAACGTATTGGCAAACTCTCTGATGGCTGACGTGATCGTCACAAATATTGCAGAGGGCAAGGAATTATTCGCCCTTATAGTTCGTAACGACGAGCAGAAGTATCTGTCTATTTCAGCTACACTGAATAGCATGGGTATTAAGATGCGCGACTTCAAGTCTCTCCCTTCTCCTTCACAGAAGGAACTCGACGATGCAGGTATTAAGCTGTTACCAGCTGAGACTCGCGTTGTAAAGGTTGAGGCTAGCGACGTCTCAAAGGAGGCAGTTGCTCAGAAGAAGCAGGAGCTCGCTAACGAGAAAAAGAAGCCAAGTAACAGCCCAACAGAGATTAACACCCCTGAAGAGTTGCAGGCATCTCTGCTCGCTCAGCTGACATCTGCTACATTGTCACCAGACAAGCGCATCCAGCACGCCATTAACTTCCTGTCTTCTTACAAGACAATTCAGGCCAACAAAGCTGAGAATAAGGAAGAGGAGCTTGCAAAGATCAAGAACACATCTCGTTCAGCCCTGCTTCGCGAGGTTATCGAGATTGTTGGCACATGTCCGTTCGCTATTAGCGGAATCGGCAAGATGCTGTTCAACACTGTTATTGACACTGGGAGCCCCATTTCGGCATTTTGTCTTTACCGTCGTAGCGCCACCAAATCGACCGGAGAGGTTACAAATCCCGATGACTTCTCTGCCGATATCGTTAAGATGCTTATTACATGGACCTGCAAGACTAACATAGCCAACGCAGAGCACACCATCTCTGAGATGGAGCGCGCCATTAAGAAGCAGAGTGGTAACGCTAAGAAGGACTCTGAGACTACAATCAAGGCCAAGAAGGACGAAATCGAGCTTAACAACGCCATTATGGATGTTGTAAACAACCCATCTATGGAGGTTGTAGACAAGCTGATCGAGAACTACAACAGCGACAAGAAGGACGATGACGATTACAAGACCGCTCGCCGCATCATGAAGAACATCAAGGAGACCTACTACAAGGATGTAGTGGAGGACGACACCAACCGCGACGCTATTCTGGCTAACTGTCAGCAGCATGCAGGTGTTATCGTCAACATGTTCCGCGATGCTCTGGGTACTAACCCTGCCTACTCACTGGCCAACTTGGTAGACATTCCAGCTGCCGCTAAGCCTGCTGAGAAAAAGGAAGGTGAGGAACCAAAAAACGAGTAATGGCAATAGTATCAAAAGTTGGTAGTGCTGTTGTCACAATACTCAATACAGAACTATAAGTCTAACATTTACCAACATTCATAATCAATATGAAAAAGTTACATACCCTCCTATGTGTCGTATGTATGACTCTTCTTGGTGGCTTTATTGCCAGTTTGAAGAACAACGAAGTGAAACCTTCACCATACAATACGATTAGTGCAGCTCCAGTATTACACCTCTCTCCACAGGGGATACAGCTGCCACTTGATCTTCAATTAGATCTGGAGAAAAAGTACAAAAGTGATGAAACCATAAAGGTAATTCACGATACCGTGTATGCGGATTCACCCAACCCAAAGAAGGGTGGAACCGTTAAGCGTAAGAGGAAGTCTACACCTCCTTATGCTAGGGTAAAACGTAACGGCGATAGCATTCCAGCTATCAAACCGGACGTTCCTAAAATAATTGTAGATGTGGGTCGTGAGGAGAACACCACTGACACTATCGGAGCTTCTAAAGCTTCCGTTATCCTTATTGTCGACGGTAAGGAAGTCTACAGACGTTAGTAAACTCCGCAGTGGGGGATGTGTGAGGATTCACACACTCCCCCTCCCCGAAGGGGAACTGGTCAGCTCTATGTAAACGGTCTCATTAGCCGGGAGCGAAAGAGTACATACTTGATCCGAGAATATGTTAGCCCTCTCAAAGGGTGAGAAACTCAAAAGGTAGGATGGAAGATCGCAAATGTGAAAAGTTTGTGGATATTAGGGAAAGCGTTGTATCAACCCTAACACTTATATCAACCAGCATGGTTCTTTATGCCAATGCCAGATTTTACTCTAGGATGCAATGTGGAGATATATGTAAGGAAGACGCATAAGTCGCAAGAAGCGCAAAACGAGCCGTATCGATAGATCTAGGTTTCGAGAGATTACATAGACCTAGAATCACGTTACACGAGTTGCCCATATAATGCCTCCAACAGTATTATATGATGTATCAATTTACTATAGCTGTAGTCTAGTGTTCCACGCAATCCAGGGCGTGTATGAAGGGACGAGTTGGAAATATAAGTATATGTGCCTAGTAGAAGGCTTTAGTCCTTGCCGTTCGATTCGTAAAAAGCTTGCAAAAGAGCTTGTGAGAGTTTAAAATGGTAACTTGTTGATATGCGAGCTGCACTCTTTCGGAGAAGAAGGAGCCGGGGATGGGGTATAGTCTACGCCGTACCGTAACTACGGTCCTCTATAGAGGATAAGAAAGTATGAAAAACAACCGATGAGCTTTTGGTCGTTTATTCGGTATATAAAAGAGAAAATGACCTCTAGGTAGATGGCACTACCTATGGCGAAGTAGGGCATAGATGCTTGAAGGCCACGCGAGTGAAGTCCGCGAGTAAGACTATTCTAAAGTTATGAAAGACTATGGTAAGCGATAGTCAAGTAATATAGATTGGAGATGTACCAGAGGAAATGCTGGAGTCGAAGGATGACAACCTGATAGTCAAACAAAGTTTATAATTATTTAGAGAAATAAGGGTCGATTCGATAGATATACACACCAGTATATTTGGAGATCGCTCGGCTGTACTTTATACAAAGATGATAATACAACTGTAACTTGATATACTATAATCTACGAACCCTGTAGGTCGATATACTGAACCTATATATCGTAGAAGCGGTATTTCTCGATTACTAAGATAAGTTGTATGAAGATAATTGGGTATAGCGTAACATGTTTAACAAAAATTGATGTCCCTCTATGAAATCCATTACGTTATATAATCGGGTTAGAATCCGCTACCTCTCGTTGTATGAGAAGGAATAGCCATTTTGGACGTACGATAGAGAAATCGAGTGCCAACCGTTTCTGAGAAGCAAATAGACAAGGTATACCAAGTTTGGGTACAGACAGCAAATCTGTATGATCGGCTTAGGATACGAAGTCAATATACATTTAATCGATGGGCAGCTTATCGCGAAGTGAAATCACCTCCCTGTCTCGGAGGGGTAAAGGAAATAGAGGTAACAAACCGTACAACCAGTTGCATTTGGGATAGTTTGTGAAACTAGGACTCGACGAAGCGAAACATTAAGTGGGTGACAAGAAGCGATGTATGAGGTGGAATTCCTCCAGTATTCGCGCACTATAAACAGAAGACAGCAGCAAAGCTGAATGCACAACAAAAAGCCGTAGGGTCGGGGCAAGGATACCCCATATATGACCGTCCGATAATGAAACACGAGTAAGCGCGTATTAATAGTTATGGAGCTATTAAAGACTTTCACAACAGGCATTGCGGCCACGTTGTATAATAATTGAAATCCGCAGTACTAGTAAAGTCTAGTATAAAAGCATTAGTGTAGTAGATTCAGAAGGCTATAGGGAAAATACGCTGAAGAAGATATTACGCATACTTTTTGGACCACAAATTGGGTTTAGTAAAATGTTCTACGAACCGTAGTCCTTGGGAAATGCGGCCAACGAACAGATGAAAGTACTCAATTCATGTAAATTGAATATTAACATAACGCTTAGTAGATTTTATGTACGAAAACATAGTATCAAAGTTTGTGATTTTACTAAAGATAGAAGAATCTTCTAATGACGGGCATGGATGATTCTACCGTTGAATCCCCGTATACTGATTGAGCTTCAAGTGATGGAATATAAAGGTATACTAGCTAGAAAATACTCTATTAATAGTTAAAAAATTGCTCTTATAAGAACGCATAAAGATACAAATAAAAATCAAACAGCAAACATTCACAGAGCCTTTGAGCCAGAATGCCACTTTTTACTCAAAGGTAACGCGGCTGCCTAAGAATGTCGCTAATATTAATCTTATCGTTAGTTAATCAATAACGATATCAAAAAGGATAAGAAATAAAATGAAAGTAATTGACGTAAATGTTGTTCCACCAATTGTGGCCAACAATGTACAGCTGATCAGTAAGATCGCATCTAACGCAGGTAAGCAGTTCTTTAAGGTTGAGGTACGCCACGCTTGGCAGGGCGGCCAGGAAGGTTTCGAGCGCGACAAGAAGGCAATCGAGACTGGCGAGAAGAAGGGTTTCATCCTGAATCGTAGCCCAAAGCGCCTGCTCGCTAAGAACTTCCTCATCGCCGGTGTAGTCCTGGTTACGGACAAGCTCAACGACGACGAGATCGGTATAGCTATCAACCCACACGAGGATGGCTCGTGCGATCTGTTCCTTCCATTGGAGGAGTCAGTGATCAAGAACATGGGTAAGACCACATCTGAGGCCATCGTTGAGGCTATCAACGGTGAGAAGGATCACTTCTTCCTTGATGGTACTACCCTGGTTAACCTGATCAACACTCGCATTAAGCGCGAGGTTCAGTACCTTGAGGCTCATATTGCCGCTTGTCAGAAGATGATCGTTACTCTGAAGAACGACATCGCTAACAACGAGAACAAGGCAAAGACCGCAGAGGAGAACTGGATTAAGTCTGCTCTGAGCCAGAACGAGACCATCTCTGGTGAGGGTAAGGTTACAGGTTTCACTGTTAAGGACACAACTGAGGAATAGTAGCTTATGAAACGTGCCCTTTCTACCGGTGCATTATGTTTGATGCACTACCTTATGGCAAACGAAACGATTGCTAATAAGGTTATGAACGCAAATCATGAGAAAGAGGGCAAGCCATATGCAATTTACAATATCACCAAAAGTGGTACTGTAATACTAGGAGAAACCCGTTATCGACTGTGGAATATGCTGATAGGATGTCAGCACAAACTTCCATTCGAGACATGGGCGCTCATTGTGTGGGATGCCCTTGTAGACCTTTCAAAAGGCGTTAATGCAAAAGCCTTGGAAGAAGGGTTGAGCACAGAAATTGCTACAAAAGCACAACGTGACGGAGATTATGAGTGGGTAGTTGCACGACTTTGCGACGCTTTCGATTTCGTATGCAATAACAAAGGTGGCGCGTCTTCCGAGGGAGACCAGAACAAACATGGTTCAAGCGCATCTGAGCGAACTGTTATCGTAAATGGAGAGCCTGTTGTCGTCAACATTAATGCCGACGGTCTTCGTAAATCTTACAAGTTTCCAGATTCGACAGGAAAGCTTGCTCTGAAGTTCGACATGGGAATAATTGGAGTAGATGTAGTACGCTAATTACGTTGAGGCGTATAAGTACGTTTGCCGAGGCAATAAGTACTATTTGTACGAAGTTTACAATAATTGTTTTTACTAGAATAGAAGAGAAAACATTTTCATAAAAACTTATCCCGTTGGTTATACACCTGAGGGTGCTTGGAGGCGGAGAACTGCGGTTCTCCCCTCCTGGGGATATTTTAATGTATTATGGTTCGTCACCATTTTACGTTACGTAGGTAGATGATAATTCGAGCTAATATTAACTTAAATTTTTAATCAATATGACTACAAAATCAGTATCAATCAAGTTTAAGGCTAAGAATATCATCAACATTCGTGAGGAGATTTGCAAAAAGAAGAAGGATTATTGGACTAACATCCGTAATACTAATTTGCTCAGCACGAAGGAGGTCAAGGAAGGTTACCGTAAGTATGACCTCAAGTCTCTGTATAACGAAATTATGCAGATGTCTGATAAGCTCGTTTATATTAAGGGTATGCTTGCAACTCTGAATATGGGCCAGACAAAGTTTGACAAAGACGCATTTAAGAAGACAAACAATTATAGTATTTTTATGTATACTGAGTATATGGAGGCAATTGCCCAGCTGAAGATGATTCCTACTCTTGACCCTGCTACTAAGGCCAAGAAGGGTGGTGCAGCTAAGATGGGTAAGAACGAGGTATTTACCTCTGCTAAGATTGCTTCGCTCATTAAGGAGCTCAATCTGAAGGCTATTAAGTTCAAGAATAATCTTGAGACCTTCAATACCAACACGGAGATTGATCTCGGCAATAGTTCTGAGATGTTTAAAAACGATGTCACAGCATAATATACTATATGACTAGAAGATGGTGCGCATTGTGACAGGATGCGAGCGGATCGTTCCCGCGCTAGTCTGCAAATGAGGCTAAAACATGCCGTTTAAACCGTTTATTTCCCTCTGGCGATTAATTATACCACTACAGCCTCAAAGTGGCTTAAATCGCCTTAAAACGGCCTTAAACGCAATTGTTTAACATTTAATCCGTTATCAAAATGGCTAAAGAAACTAAGAAAGCAGAAGAGACTATTAAGGATGTCAAAACTGCACGAAAAATACAGTTCACAGAAGATGAGCTGCGTCGAAAGAAGAACAAATCACTTAAAAAGTGTCCTTACCGCATAGTACGCGTATGGGATGCTGAAAAGTTAAAATACGTTAAGCAGAAGGTCTATCGAAAGAAGACTACACTGACAAAAGCAGAGCTTAAAGCTCGATTCAAGCCTACTCCTATTACCATAGTGAAGAAGGCAGAACATACAGTTCACAACAAGACTGTTGAAACACGGCCAAAGGTTACACACCACTATATCGGCTTAACAATGAGACAGCGTTTGGACTGGGATCAAGAGTCACTAAAGTATAAAATGGTGGCATAGTACTAACATTTAGACAATTATCAAAATGAGTCAGAAGAAAATAAATACACCTACAGGTAAGGTAAAGACTAAGGTAGTAATGGAAGCACGTCGTAAGGCGCGTGAGGAGCAAGATCGCAATCGTCGCGTTAATCGTATGATGCGAGTATGTAAGCTCCGTGGTATTTCTGAAGAGGGTACCAAAAAATATGTAGAGAAGCTGGTCGAACAGCTCAATGCACCAAAGAAGTACGCCATTCATGTATTGTTTGACGTAGGCCAGAATGGTAAGACGTCTCTAGCCAAGATGGCAAAGGAGGCCATACTCAACAGCAAGATTAAGTATAAGATACTTACTGACTCTTGGGCATTTATAGAAGGTGACCAGGAAGTTCTGGCTAAGTTGCGAGAAATTCTTCCAATGATGGCTAAGATATATCCTTATGCCATGAAACCTGAGGCTATTCTGCCACAGAGCGAGCATACGCCAAAGAAGCCTACTAACAACTCTAAGGAGAAGGCTGCTGAGGCTAAAGCGCATCGGAAAGCACTCAACAAGAACCGTGGCCACAACGTTAAGTCTGAGGCTAAGTGTCGTGTTGAGGAGTTTATTCGTAACTTCCGAGCAGCAAATGCTGCTAGAAAAGCAGCACTTAAAACGTCTCACAAGGCCGTTCATACGGCTTCTGGTACAAGTGTACGTCTGAAGGGTAAGAAGCGCTCTAAGAGCGTTAAAATGGCCCCTACGGCAATTAAGGAAGCTGCATAAAGGAAGGAGGTTATTATGATACGACACAATGCTCGCAAAAAGAAGATTCAACGAAAAAAAGTGGCGTTTATTGCATCGGTAACTCGTGCAAAAACCGTTAAGAATACTAACAAGAGTATTTCTCCTGTGGTACACCACAAGACAGTTAAAACTGGAATTCCTCCGGATAAGATTATTACTAATCCGTTTACAGGCCACGTGTTTGTAATGACGAACCCACACCGAATAACTGGAGACAAGTATGGCGTAAGCATAGTTGCTTACAATTGGGTTCCAAGAAATAAGTATAAGGCACATCCACAGCCTACAAAGCGATATACGAAGCACACTAGTCCTCCAAAGATGAATCGTGTCTTCTATATGGAGAAGCTTGTTCAGTACAAGCTATCAAAGTGGATGACAACTCATCCGTGCCCAGCAACTATGTTTGCAGAGCAAGTTGAAGAGTGGAATGAAAAGAAGCTCTCAGCTGAGGAACGTATGCGAGATTTCGTTATCTCAGCATACACTAAGCTTCCATTGATGGCGAGATTTAAGATTTCAGAAGAAAAGTATACACCTGGCTACTCAATTAAAGTGGGCGAGTTGAAAGACAAGCACCATGAGTTGGTAGGTGATATTCATCCAATTCAACTGAATTCGAAGAAATCGCCGCTTATGAAGAAAGCAAAACAGATTACGAATAGCATATACGCTAAGCATCCCAATCTTGTTGCTGTGAATCTTTTAGACCACACACACAAGAAAGGTCGCTTAATACTGCCAGATAAAAAGCTGGCTGCGTAATCACAACCAGGGTAGAGCACCAGGGATGGTGTAACGTACGGCGAAGGGACTGCGACAAGCAGTGACAGCGTTGGGGAGGCCGTTTCTCCCCTGCCCACTACATTGAATCTACTATAATACACAGTAAAGCCTCTACGAAAGTACGTAACTGTGTATTTGCTATCCCCGAACGGGGTGGTACTGTACTACAGAGAATGTACTTCATTACAAAACGGAGTGTCAAGCGATTTGGCGGTACGGGCTATTTATGAACTAAGAACCACAGAGTCATGATCATTAAAGGAGCAGTAGTAAACGTCTATGACGTCGAAACGTTTCAAAACTGTTTCCATGTTGCTGTTAAAGATACAGAGACAGATCAGCTATATAAGTTTGAAATTAGTGAGAGAGTCAACCAGTTGAGAGAGCTGGTTGACTTCTTTTACTATAAGAACGGAGATGATGTAACTCGTATGTTCTGTGGTTATAATAATCATCATTATGATGATGTTATAATCAACTATATAATAGACTTTTATTATAAGTTAGAACAACTACCGTTTTGGAGAGTGTGTCAATCTCTATTCAATCTGTCAAATACAATCATCACAGCAGAGGACGGAGACATAAGTAAGTTCAAGAAATGGAAGTATGCAAATTATTTCTATTCTATGGATTTACTAACTATGCAATTCTCAAGAAAGTTACGTGTAGGTCTTAAGACTATGCAAGTAACTATGCACTATAGAAATGTGCAAGAGTACGATGGAGACTTTGGACTGCCGTTACCAAAGGACCGAATCGATGAAATGATTGCATATAACATAAACGATGTTGAATCTACTACAGAATTGCTAAACAGATTGCAAGACCAAATAGAGTTAAGATTGTTTATTGAACAAGAACACGGTATTGACTGTCTTTCTATGGACAGTGTTAAGATGGCAGAGACCTTCCTACTCGAAAAGTATTCCGAGAAGTCAGGTATTCCTAAAAATGTTATAAAGGAAATGCGTTCTCCAATGGACTATATTCCATTGAAGGATGTTATTCTGCCGTTTATAAAATACAAAAATCCAAAGTTACAGAGCGTCTTAGAGGAAATGAAGGAACAGGTAGTTTACTCTAAGGAGCGAAAGGGCTACGAGAAGAAGTTCGTTCTCTCGAATGTGGTGTATTCTATAGGTGTAGGTGGTATCCACACCATCCACACCCCTAAGATATTCCTCCCAAAAGATGACGAGGTGATTGGGCACGCTGATGTGGCGTCAATGTACCCGTCCTTGCTCATTGAGTATCAATGGGGTCCTCGTCATCTGGGAAAATTATTTTGCGATCTATTTGCCGGATTGAAAGTCGAACGACTAGAAGCAAAACATACAGGTCAGAAAGTTAAGAACGCGTTCCTGAAAATTGTGCTTAACTCACCTACAGGCAAAATGCAACAGGAAGTCAGCTGGATGTATGACCCGTTCAACGTGTTTAAAATACGTATAAACGGCCAGTTGATACTTCTTTTGCTCGTAGACAGGCTTTTGGAGCTTGGGTGTGAAATCATCCAGTGCAACACCGACGGCGTCGTCTACAGGGCTAAAAAAGGCCTTACAGAGGATATTTCGAGAGCTATAAAGGAAGTGGAGAGCCTAACGCGCTTGGAATTCGAATCTGACGAATATGAAGCTTTCTATCAGTACGCTATTAATGACTACTTTGGTGTCTTAAAAGATGGTACTATAGAAGAAAAAGGTATGTTTATCACCAAAAATAAGCTAGGCAAAGGCTTGGCCCCGGTAGTAATACCGAAGGCGGTGATAAACTACTTCACTAAAGGAGAACCTATTGAGGATTTCATTAAATCTGATAGAGATATCAAAGATTTCTTAATGTCCCAACAAGTCGATAAGAAATTTGAAGTGTGGCACGGTAATCATCGAGTGCAGCGCATCAATAGGTTCTACGCAAGTACTAATGGAGAATATTTGTTTAAAAGACAATATTTAAAGGATGCTGGTACAGTTAAACGTATAACCCCACATTGGGATGAACCATATGATTATATTGTGCCGGAGTACAACGAACAAAATATGCTAACGAAGTCGGGAGTAACAATCCTGAATACGTTATACGATGCTACTGTGGATGGTAAACATATCAACTACAGGTACTATATCAGTGAAGCAAAAAAGATAGCTGCCGACTTCACTGAACAGCAGCTAGAATTATTTTAGTAACCGACTTAGAACCTAGAGTCAACAGTATGATTATTGAAGTAAATACAAAGCTCCTGGATGCATTCCCGGAGTTAAATTCAAGTCAACTATTGTTCCTAAGTATGATATTGGATAAGAATCAACTAAAATATCAAGACGTCCGCAAAATTGTCAGTCTGATTAGCGACGATGATATATCATACTTAGTTTCTCAACAGCTAGTAACCACGATGGAGAGTGGTGAGTCAATTACATATCAGGCCACGGATAAGCTTACAGATGCTATATCTACGGAAAAGAATTATTTCGATTTATTCTATGATATGTACCCAGTATATGTAATGCGTTCCGATGGAAGCAAATCATATTTAAGAGCGAATGTTAACAAGTGTCGTCATTTCTTCAATGCTAAATGCGGAAGAAGTACTGCAATGGCGGAACATATAATCAAGTGTTTGGATTTCGAAATTTCGAAGCGTATGCGCGAAGGAAGTCTGGGCTATATGATGACTATGTGGAACTGGTTAACAAGAAGCCAATGGGAAGCTGTAGAGGAGGAGATGCAAGATGCAGAAAAAGAATCTGTAAATACTTATGGAACAGAACTTATCTAACGTTGTAAGACCAATACGAGTCGTGGCTCAAGAAGCCATAAATTATATTGAAGGTCGTAGAAGTCATAATGTTACATCGCTAAAGACTAGATGGAAGAAGTTCAATAAGCAGTGTATGGGAGGTATTGAACCCAATACCATTATTACCATAGCTGGTATTTCAGGAACTGGTAAGTCGTCGTTAGTAAATACGATGATGACCGATTTAGTTGATTTGAATCCTTCTGACGAAGTAATTATTCTTAACTTCTCATTCGAGATGGTTGGATTTAGGCAAGTAGGAAGAACGTTATCCAATAAGCTGAGGAAAACGACTTCCACCTTGTATAGTTCGGAAACGGACCTCGACGACGATACCTTCAGAAAAGTCGTCAATGTTTCTAACCAGCTAAAGGAGTATCCTATCTACTTTGTAGATAATCCATGTACTCCCACGCAATTAGGAGAAATTATACAATCTTTCTATGACCAGTATGTAAAAGGTACTGGTAAACATTTTGTGATTATTCTTGATCATACACTGTTGGCTAAACCTATTGGCACACAGTTGGAAACGATAAGTGAGCTTGAAAGAGTACTAATACAAACCAAAAAGCTACCACTAACATCGGTGATCCAGATTGCGCAGATGAATAGAAATATTGAACAGCCAGAAAGAATCAACAACTCGTTGGGCCATTACCCAATGAGAAGTGATTTATCATCATCTGATGCAATTTTTCAGGCCAGTGATTATGTCATGGTTCTACAGCGACCAGAGATATTGAACATTCAGGAATACGGTCCCAATCGTCTACCTACACAGAACAAAGTATACATGCACATCTTGAAGAATCGAGATGCAGGAAAGCCATGTATCCTCGAATTTGAGAACGACCTAATGTACAACAATTTGATCGAAAGTTAATGCTCAGGTGATAGTATTAACATTTAACAGACTGAATATTATGACAAAGACTTTCACTTTTGAGACTAAGAAGTTTAACACCAATAAGATTATTAATGACGGTTTCTTTGGGAGTAGTGGCGCGACTTATTTCAAGCCAAACTACCATAAGATTATTGATGATATTATTATTGACGGTGTAAAGGAGAAGAATAGTTATCTGTTCGACACTATTTATACAACTTCTACTCCCAAGTATAAATATAGCTATCTGAAGGATGATGAGAGCGATCTCATCAAGGCTATTAAGTTCCTTGCTAACTATAAGAAGATCTATAAGACTAAGAGCTATAAGCTTCCTTATATTCTTGGCAAGATGTATACGCTTTTTGATGGTACCCCTATCGTATTCTACGATGATGAGATCCAGATTGGTTTCGATACTTACAGTTATTCGGACTTCTCTAACTTCTCGTTCCTGAAGGGTATTTCTGATAACACAAAGAAGACTATTATTAATATCTACACCAATGGTGCAGCTAATATTAACATTAATCTTCTTTAATAAAAACTAAAAGAACCTATGAGTCTAACATTACCTACATCTAAAGTTCCAGCAGTTTCTACCAATCCACAATATATGGTTTTATATGGCCTGCCAAAAGCAGGTAAGACAAGTTGTCTTGCACAGCTTGACGGAAACCTTATTATAGACCTTGAAGGCGGATCACAGTTCATTGATGCTATGGCTATACAAGCACGTACCATTAATGACCTCGGAGAAATTGCTCAAGCCATTAGAGCTAAGAATACTGAAGTAGGGCATAATTTCTATAAACGAATCACAATCGATAATGCTACTCGTCTAGAGGACATCTGTATGTCTTACGCTTGTACACTCTATCGAAAGACAGAGTTAGGCAAAAACTGGAAGGGGGACGATGTAACTACACTCGCAAGAGGAGCAGGTTATAAGTATCTCCGAGATGCCGTAAAAAAGGTAATCGATATGTTTAAAGATTTAACGGATGAATTCATTCTTGTTGGTCATGTCAAAGATAGTATCACAGATAAAGACGGGCAAGAGGTCAACGCAAAGGAAATCGATCTTGTCGGAAAACTCGGTAAAATCGTTTGCGGAATGGCCGACGCAGTTGGCTACGTCTATCGAAAGGACAATGAGACACATATTAGTTTCAAGTCTGGAGGCGACGGAACGATCATGGAAGCCCGCGCAAGACACATTGCGGGGAAGGACATTGTGATTGCCACTGGTAACGATGACGGTAGCATTACTACATATTGGGATAAGATTTATTTGCCCGCTTAATTCAGAATCTAGAATCAGTAATTAAAAGGAAGAAATTATGTATAGTACAAAAACAGCAACAACGAATAATACGGAGTTTACAAGCTCCTATATGCCAGTAGGTATCAACGATAACATTACTCTTAAAGAGGTTAACGTGAACAAAACACCAAATGGCCGTGACTTCTTGGAGATTGTCTTTGAGAATGAAAACGGTCAGACAGCAACAATGACAGAGTGGAAGAACGAGAAGAACATGTGGGTTAAGACCGACGAGGATTTGCAGCGTCGTGATAATCAGCAGTTTGGTCGTATTCTGCAGGTAATTGATGCAATTAAGGGTGGTCATAACGATTTTGAGGGTTCCTCATTCGTCGAAATGATTACTTGGGCTAAGAATTGTCTTAGTGATGGTGAGAGTGCAACTGTTCGTCTTAAGGTAACTTATGATAAGAATGGTTATACTCAGGTATCTAAGAACGGTATCTTTGTTGAAGCTATGAACGTCGCAGAGTCTCAGATTAAGCTTTGGAAGAGCGATCTTCTGGAGCGTCCAGTGCAGGCAGACGAAGAGAAGCCTGCTGATCCGCTTGCTACTGCTACGGCAGAAAGTACTCCGGTGACTGAGACTTCAACAGGTGCTGACGACCTGCCTTTTTAACATTTTTGATGACCAACCAAATTGGATGAAAAATCTAATTGCGAGCTGGGAATTCGAAATGTAATGGTCAGTGGTGGAGGACTGGAGGTTGCATAAGCAACAGCCAGCCCCTAACAAATATAACTTTTCTTTTGTTTTTATTGCTATGGCGAGAAATCCCATAGTAGAATCTCCCCAAATAAAATATATAGGATTTACAGGACGCAAAAGTCGGATAATTATCTAAATAATGGAGTAAATTGAAACATGAAATAATTGTGGCTCCACAATACAAAACAGAGTTAAATAGCAAGTAGCACCGTAAATGCGAAATGGTTAGAGAGTAATCTCGGTAAGCCTTGAATATGGCAAGGTACTCTTGAGTGAAGAAGATGGTCCTATATATCGGTAGAAGTCCTTTGGAATGTTTAGTAGTAGCGCAGAATCGAACTGCCACGGGATAAATTAAAGGAACTACACACTAACCAATAATGTGTAAGGATAATACCGTGCTAAATTGAAGTCAAGGTGTACATAACACTGCCCAAAAACTCTCAGTCTGCGGAGTAAGCTTCATAAATGTGTAGAGAGTATATAGGAGATATGAGGAAAATACATTGAATACCCTCACATTCTATTCAGATGTATCTGATAAGAATGCCTAAGTTGAAATTTATGGATGTATCCCTAACAAAGGAGTACTGCAGAAGCAGGTCTGTATCTTGCAAGAATTTCAATATGGTAAAAATACTCTCATTAGGGTGTATAGAACGAATGACAATAATGGAAAATCAGTCATCAGGCTACAATTTGGTTCAAGTCCAATAACACCCACATATGGCAAGTAATAAAAAGTCTTATGACAGTGCACATGATCATAAGCAGGAATTAAAGAGTGGCTATAGACACTCTGAGCGGTTCGAAACCGACACTTGCCACAATCATGAAACAAAAAATATTTGATGAAAAAATTGAAACTCTAATAAAAGAGGCTATTGACGCTCATAAACGTTACGAGAAGATTTTTAAATCTGGATATAATACATATTTAGAATACGAAAATGGTACAAGAGAGCGTAGAATAGAATTATTAAGTTTGATGCATCAAGGAGATGATGATCTTGAGATGTATTTTGATAAAATTGCTGATTTAGGAAAACATTTAAATGCGCATGATTTTGATATCGCTTTACGTAAAATAAATAAAGAAATTATAAGCGATCAAGAATTATGGGAAAATTATTTTGAATGGAAATCCGATCGGTCTACTATGGTAGTTTAAGTTAAGTTCGAATCTTAACTAGACCACAATGACGAAAGAAGAGAGAAAAATATGGTACCACGATTGGTACTGGAATCGTGGCGGTAGAGAACAGACTCTACAGCGACGAAGAGAAAGAGGTCCTCAGAAATGGGGTGGCTCGAAATAGGTTCGAATCCTATTTCTCTGCAACTATTTAAGAGCTTATAAGCCATGTATAGTACAAAAACAGCTATTACAATGAGTCTTAAAGACTTATTGGACAAGTTGGATGATTATAGTATCTATTCTTACTATTTAGGTAGTTTTAAACCTAAAACACTTATGAACAGCCCTCTAAGGCCTGATGACAAAATTCCTAGCTTTGCTATTTTCCCTAGTAAATCTGGGGATTTATTGTTTAAAGACCACGGAACAGGAGAAGCGGGTAATGCTTTAAAGTTCGTTAAGTTGTATAAAGGTATACAAACTAGAGACGAGCTTGAGAGAGAACTTCTCAGAATAGTAAGACGAATGAACCCAAATCAAACAGTAAAGACAAATACTTATGCCAAAAGGTCTGAGTATCTTACTGACATTGGGATTGTTCGACAACCATTTACAGAAGTAGACAAGAAATATTGGAAGCAATTCCATATATCTATTGATACATTAAGACGATTTAATGTTTTTAGCATTAAATACTTTCTTTGTAATAGAGTCGTCAGAGGAACCTACAAAGAAGACAACCCTATGTATGCCTATAAGGTTTATGATAAATTTAAGATTTATAGACCTTTAGCCTCCAAGTATACTAAATGGCGTACCAATCTGACAAATCGGCACGTTCAGGGGTTGGCCGAATTGCCTCAGGAGGGAGGTAATCTCCTCATCATAACAAAATCCTTAAAGGATGTGATGTGTCTTTATGAGATGGGTTTTAATGCTATAGCTGCTTCTAGTGAGACTACATTTATACCAGATGATATAATTGAGTCTCTACAAAGTAAGTGGAAGCATATTGTGATAATATACGATAGAGATGTTGCAGGAATGCAGAATGCTCGTAAGTATAGTAAACAATATAAAATGGATGCTATATTTGTTCACAAGAAGTTTAAAGCAAAGGACGTATCCGATGCTGTTAAAGCTAACGGGTTCTTTGCTATTAAGGATTGGTTAACTAAAACAGTAGAAAGATATGTTTAATATATTTTGTGGCGCCTTATTAGGCAGTCTTCTTGGCGCGTTCCTTGGTTGTGCATTTATTGCAGGAACAATAAAACATAAAATGGATGAGATAAGCAAGAAGGCGATGCATGATGTTATACTCGGTTATACTATAATTGAGTATGAAGACTAAAGGAAGAGTAAAGAATGCGACGAAGGTCGATGCGTATGGACTGCATTTCCGCAGCAAACTCGAACTATATACGTATGAAGCTTTTATGAAGGCTGGTATCCCAGTCAAATATGAGCCAAAGCATTTTACTCTTTTACCTAAGTTCGAATTTTTAGGCGAAAAAATAAGACCTATTACATATCTACCAGACTTCATTGGACGAGGTTTTATAGTAGAATGTAAAGGCCTTATGGGAGATTCATTTCCACTTCGCTGGAAGTTATTTAAGTATTATTTACACAAGCATCACGCTAAGACTAAACTATATTTGGTACGTAACCAAAAGCAAGTTAACGAGATGATTGAAGAACTTAAGAACAAGAAATGAATGTTGTTAACTTTAGAGATACTTGGGCAGAAAAAGAATTGCTTAAAGTATCTCTTAGTATTATAGAAGACATTATCAATGGACATTTCCATACCTTATTACGAGGATTTAACCCGAATAAGTAATTCAAACATAGGCTGGTTTCTTAACAAAGGGCCAGCCTTTTTACACAAGATGCTGACTGATCCTCCTCCAGAAGAGAAGAATCAAGTATTGGAAAGGGGTACTATGATACATGAGTACCTACTCCAGCCAGAAGAGTTCCAAAAAGACTATGTGATTTGGGACAAAAGTAGACCTTCCTCTGCACAGCAGGAGAAGTTCTGTCAGGCATTAGCATCTTCTTTAGAAATAGAGCCAAATAGAGCCATTCTAAGCGCCTATAAAGAGGCATATAGTACAGCAGGAAAGTCAGAAGACAAAATGCTGTCAGAAGGCCTGAAAATAGCCTCTACGTTGAAAGATTATATAGACTTCCTGAAAGTAAATGATGGAAGAACTATGATTAGTCCTTATGAGTACCAAATGCTTGAGAAAATCAAGCAGAATGTACAATCTCATAAACTTGCAAGCAAGATAATATGGCCAATTGGAGATAAATCTCCATATGGAGATCCAAATAATCCATTTGGTTCCTGTTATCACGAATTTCATATAAACTGGGAATGCAGAGGTGTACAATGTAAATCTCTACTCGATGGTCTTACTCTTAATTTCAAGAATAAGAAAGCTATTATCTATGACTTAAAGACTACACAGAAGTTGTGGCACTTTGAGGATAGTATAGACCAGTATGACTACTTAAGACAGCTATGCTATTATAAGAAAGCTGTTCTATGGTATCTAAAGAACGAATGTAGAGAAGACCCATTAACATGGGATTTTGAATTCTATATTATTGGTATAGATACTACAGGTAGTTATGAGATTCGTACATTTTATATTGATGAATATGCAGTTAATTCTAGGTTAGCTATTATCCATGATACTCTAGATGAGATTGCATGGCATCAGACTACAGGTAAGTGGGATCATAGTAGAGCTTATTATGAAGGTGACGGCTCCGAGTCATTGAACCTATGAGCAACCTTATAAAACTTGCAATACCGTTGTTAAATTCAGACATTAAGTTATCTGATATACAAGAAAATACGGGGTTTGTTGGGGCCTATTTTGAAGATATCAATAGGCCCTACCTCACAGACCATATGTTTTTAATGTACGATGATACTGTAAAAGGAAAGGCAGTAGCTAATCGTTTTTATAAGTTACGAAAATTAAACAGCTGTCATAGTACACGCGTTGTTAGAATCGGTGGTAAATCGTATACAGTGTACGTATTCACCATTAACAAAGCAATTAAAAACTTGAGAGACGGTAATATAATATTATCAGTATCTCAAAAAGACCAAATTTTGAAATTCTGGGATCATAAGGATTCATGGATAACAAATAACGTACTTCTTGGAACAATGTACGAACATCCAGAGCCGCAGGTGCTGCCTGAAGAGGATTATGCACCTGAATGGCCTGGAGACGAAGAAGGGGAGACATTCTGATTGAATGCCTCCCCTTTATTCGTTCTTTATTTTAAATACAACAACATACAAGATAGCCAAAGTGATCAGTAAGCAAAACCATTTGATGAAGAAGATTTCTTTTTGCTACTCTCTTCTTTCTTCTATCCACCGTGTTTACCTAAACCTTGCTGTTCATTCCATTCGCTCTGAGATGGAACAATAGCGCTAGTAGGTGTAAGCTTTCTGTAGTAGTTGAATGTAGACTTGATTCCATCCGTATGCCACTGTCTAACAAGGTTATCGACACCAAATGCAGACGTAAGCTTTAATACATCACGTGTTCTACGTGTCATGTGCTTGTAACCTCCAGTCTTTATCTCATCGTCCGCATGTTGACTAAACATATCTAAGCTTAAATCCCATATAGTACAAATATCATCTAAGTAGGACTTCGCTGTAGATGGTGATGTGAACAATTCAAGTACCGTAGGTGGCCACCATGAAGTAAGACGTTCTGTAAATCCTCTAGTTGCCAACAATGCTAACTTCCATCTGAGGAAATCAAAGAATTTTTTATCAGCATTGTCAAAGTCAAAGGTAAGTAGTTTTTCGTCTCTCCAAGGCATAAGACCAGCTATATTTATGAGCCATACTGGGTCTTTGTCATCATCATAATTGTTTGTTCTAGCAAAAGCTACACTCCACAACATAGTAAACATCAGAGCTGTAATGGTACCAAGTTCTGTAAGACATCTTGCTACTGCGTACTTCTGTTCTCTTGTAAGAGTATTTATATCTCCAGACCTAAATAGAGACTTTGCATTAGCTGCAAGTTTGTACATACCTCTAATAAAGTCTTTGAACACAGCTCCTTCAAATTCGCCAGTTTCAAGGTTTACGAGACCCAAGTCATCACGTTTATACTCAGATGTCCATCCTATATGATGGTCTCCGTCTTCTGTAACATAGTCACCACCAGTCTTAAACTTATCCCAGTAAGTATTGATGTAGAAGTTACGCATAAGAGTAACAAAAGAACCAAATACATTCTGTTGCATCTTAGCTTTTTCCGTCATAGGAACAATACCATTATACATAGCTGTTCTATCTCTAAGACGGCCAGCTATTTGGTCTTCTAACTTCTTAGTTATAATATGCTCATAACCAGACTTTTTAACGAATAGACCATCCTTAGTCTCATATGCATCCCATAGAGTAGTTTTAGACTTCTTCCACTGTTTTACAGCCTCTTTTTCAGTATATCCAACAGATGTAAATATATTTATAGCATCTGTCTTAGACATAAACTGTTGTTTACCTGTAGTAGGATTAGTGATAAGCTTATAATGGTTGTACGTAGCAGTAAGCATCATAGAGTTTATCATGTAGTCTGCAAGAGTATAACCTCCCATGAGCAAATGGTCGTGTATAAACCTGTCAAATTTAAACTTATCAGTAGAAGAAAATATTTCAGAATTACTTCTACTTAATTGATTGTACTGCATTGCTGCAACAAGTTTATCGTCTACAACAGGGTTACCAAGGCCTTTTATCATCTTACCTGTGTGAGCTATACATTGAGCAAAAGCTTTACGCATATCTGCAGGAGTTATATATTTACCTCCAACAGCATCAGCAAGCATAGAACATAATGCATCTAAGTAACCTACTTCAATAGTAGTAAAGTTTACTCCCAGCATAGCTACGGCAGCTAAGTTTCTAATAGTTTTAGTAGCCTAAATAGCTCTCTGCTTAGATGGTGTAATCTTCTCCTCACTATTAAAGCCAAACGAAGTCTCTTTACCATAGTAACGTTGGTCAAGAATATTCTCTACCTTAGAGTACTGGTCTTTCATTCTGTTACCATTCTTAGCTTGTGATGGGTCTACAGCATATTTAATAAGCTCCAAAGTAGGAAGGTTTTTAGACTTGTTGGCATAGTTACAAGCCATATCGTAGTACATTATAACAGAACCGAGCACGTCTGTTGTTTGAACAGATGGGTCTGGTAACTTCTCTACGAAACGAATAGGTATGTTGTTAACTACTGAACCGTCAGGTCTTCTTGCCAAGTCCATATTTGTAGTAACATCAGTATCTGTCTCAGAATACTTAACTCCAAATTTTCTAAACGGATATTTAAGAGCTGTACTCCATTCCTTAGCTCTAAGTGTATTAGAAAGCACTGACATTGTACGACCACTAATCTGAGGAAGTCTACCGTCTCTATACAAAGACTTATTAGGTATCTTCTTATTAGCATCGTCCATTGTATCTGTAAGAGCTTTCAGGAAATCTTTCTCATCAGCAGTTAGTTCATCAAACGCTGGGTTTTTATATACATCTTTAACCTATATAGACTTTCCATTCTTCTTAAAATGTTCGTTTACGAATGGAGAACTTTCATCAAGCTCTGAATACTCACTACCAGGAAGAGCTTCAATACAAGAAATATCTTCTCCTTCTACAGTGATAGTCCATTTATTAGGCGTAAGATATTGGAATGCCTTAAGATATCTTATCTTACCAGATTCGTCTTTATATGTGAACAGTTGATTAAATACATTATTAAGGTTAGTGTTAGATACTGCTGCAGATTTCCACTGATTAGTAAGAACAGAAAGGAATGATGTACTATCTGTATCACTTACTGGTACGTACAACATAGATGCAATATCAGTAAAGTTCAAGTTATCCAACTCACCAGGAGTACCTTTAACACCTTTCTTCTTAAGCTCTTTCTTCTCATTGGCCATTTCCTACTCAAGTCTCTGCAACTCTTTCCATCCAGATTGGTCTGTGTTAAGACCAGAGCCGAGTTTAGTAAGATTATGACGTCCAGCACCTTGTCTTTCTTTAAGTGCATTTAATATCTCACTGTGTCTGCGTTTAAGAGCTTCAAGTTTCTTACTTGTAGCTGCTGTACCAACTGCTTTATGCAAAGTATCATAGAACTCAGGAGTTATTCGCATAACAGTGTTGTTACGCTGGAATGCGTCTATTTCGTCTTGAGTAGCACCACTAGCTTTCATATCAGCAATAGCTTTATTAAAAGCTGTCCAGTCTGGCTTATATTTAACCTTATCTGTTATATACTTATTCCAGTCACTGATTTCATCTGCCATCTTTAAAGCGTCACCAGTCTTCTCTTCTACACGAAGAACTCCGTCTGTACCCTCTGTAAATATATAATGGCTTCCTAAATCACGCTTTTGTTTACGATACTGATTAAGTTGGCTACGCTCATTTAACGTAAGTTTAGACAAGTCTACAAGTCCAGATTCCATACGACACTTATCGAGGATAAGGTCAATCTGTCGCTGTATTCTATTCTGTGCAATAAGAGTTTTTGGAGACAAGAATCTACGACGTTGAGTATAATAGTCTAATGTATATCGTCTATGACATCTTTCGTCGAGCCATCTATCAAGTCTGTCGTGATACTTATTGTATATACTATCATCCTTAGTAAAGTCTTCCTCTGGGAATATAGTATGGCCCTCTTCATCTGCTGTAAGTCCGTAATCTCCACGCAGCTGGGCTTCAAACGCGTCTTTATCTTTATAGAACTGTCCTTCGTTGATTTCTCTTATAAAGTAACCAGTAGAAAGACCGTCTCTATCAAGCTCCATAAAGCGTTTTTGCCAGTTGTTCCAACTAACCTAAGAACCAGTTGGTCTTACCTTATTATATAGTCTAATAAGTTCATTACCCTTCTTAAGTACTTCTCTGTTAGTATCAAATTCAGCTTCAGATACCATCTTCTCTACTATACGTACAATAGGGCTCTTAGACCTAGAAGCCATACCAATAAGAACTTCGCCTGCAGCAAGGTCTCCATATGTACTATCTTGCTCAAACCAACGTTCCATATTGTATATAAAGGTCTTTTTATCAGTAATAGAATCTTGCTCATTCACGTAGTCTGTAAGAACCTTGCGTACATAAGGTTTTACTATATTCTGATTATAGTCCTTTTTAATGGCATCTACGCTCTTAATAAGAGAAGAAACAAGATTAGCCAAGTCAACCTTATTTGGGTTAGTAGCTGCTCTATGTTCATTATACTTATTAATTGCAGACTGCTTGTCTTGGAACAGCTCAAATATACTATTAAGAAGATTATCATAGTGACCAATAAGGTCTTGCTGAATAAAGTTAATCTCCTGAGGGTTCCAAGAATCCATAGACGGAGCTGTCAAGAATTCGTGGTCTATATGATGTTGTGTCTCTCCAATCTCACGGTTTGCAAAGATAAGAAAGTCTTCGATTATATCAAATACATCTTCTATAGAATCCTGGTTCTTACCATCTATAATCTCAAGTCTACTCTTAAGGTCAGATATAAGTTTTGTATTCTGTATAGGACGTGCTTGTTGTGAACGAAGTCTTGTCTTTGTTCCACCATAAATATCACTTAACGCAGATTTGTCTTTCTCCGAAAGAAGGTCTGATGTAGAGAAATTACCATCATATCTGTCAAGTATGATTTGTTTCTCTTCCATAAGCTCGAGGTCTTCTGCTATCATAAATGCAGCATCTACACCTTTTAATATGTCTTCTTTCTGTTGGTCTGTGAAAGTGTGTACTCCAAATATTTGATGTACAAGGTTGTTGAGTTGTTGCCAGAAGTTTCTGAACCAATCTGCAATAGTAGTATCTCTATTTTCAACAGGTTCTGTTGTCATCTTATCAACAAGAGCATCCTCAGCCTTTTTAGCATCTTTGGTGTTAAACGTCTCCAAAGCAGACTGAATAAGCGGCGATGCCCAGAACATACGTACATAGTCTCTAGCAAGCTGTTTATCCAGCGTAGTAAGGTCGCCTTTGTATATTGCATTATAAAGCATATTAGAGGCGCTCACAGCGCTTTGAACGGCTCCTACCTACTGATACTTACCTTTGTTAATATTCTCAAGGCTGTAAGCCTTAAAAGTAGCTTCTTGAAGACTATTTATGAAGTGTTCGAGCATTAGTTTCTTCTGTGACGTTTCTGCGCTCTCAAAGAAACCGTTTGTGTTCATCTGCAAGCCAAACGTCTGAGCAAGATTAAGCTAATGTTGTCTTACTATTTCGTTAGCTTTAGTATCATCAAACTGCTTTCTAGAACTAGTTAATACTCGAGATTCATCGTGTGATGTAGCATTAGGATTACTCTGCTTATACTGATTTAACACGTTCTGCATGTATTGTCTACGCTCTGTTTCAAGCTGTACGCCAATATCATACATCTTACGTGTTATAGAATTATCTACGTCTTTGTTATACCTTACGATATCTTTTTCAAACTCTATCGCAAAAGATACGTCTGATGCATGTATAAGTTTAGCGAGACCCTCAAACGTCATATCTGGAGATATATTACCTATTTTAATAATATCATCTTCAGAATACATTCCGTTTGTGTTCAGTACCATATTAAGCAAAGAAGAGAACCAACATTTAAATTTATTTATAAGCTCTTTAAATGTGCTACTTGGTTGATTTTCAAACTCCTCTCTGAAAGTTCTAGATAACGCTTGTGTTACAAGCTCGTTGTTTATCGTATCTTCGTCCGAATTATCGTAGTTTCTAATAATATCCTGATGTAATTTTGGATAGTTTTCCTTTGCTTCAGACAAAAGATTAGAGAACAGTTCTGAGTCAGATGTTTGTAATATAGATACAATTGGATGTAAGCACTCTTCGATAGCAGAATCTTTAGTAAATTTGCCCTGTATAAGATATACAACTCCATTCTTCAAAAATGCATTTACGCTCTGTGAGAATTGTTCACCAAGCATCTTTCTAGCCTCTAGTTCAGATATCATCTGATGGCTAAGACCACTAAATTTCTACTCCAAGAAAGATAATACCTTCTCAACAGATGGGTCTCTGTCTAACAGTAGTTGTTTATTGTCTCTGTTTATTGCATCTTGTTTCTCAGATATTTCTATCTCATTAGTCTCTTTTATATACTGTATATTCAGAGACTGCGGTAAGAAACCAAATAATCTTAGTTTACTTTGAAAGTGGTCTATAAGAGCTCTATCATTTATACCAGAAGAAGAATTATAGAACTTGCCAGCAGTAATATAATACTTACCGTTGCGTTTTCTTATAAGCTTGTGTTCGTCAGTATCGTTACTGATTCCTACTATTTCGCTCCATTTAATCTTGCTTAGGTCATCATATATAGTCCAATTGGGATTATATTTATTGTTCAAGATTTGTCCATACTACTTAGCAGTTGTTCGTATAGCCTCTAATCTAGAAGGTTGATTATTTAAGTTATACGCAAACAGCTAAGATTCGGCCCCATCAGGGGCCTTATCTATAGCATTTCCATTATTAAGCGACCATATAGCATATGCCGCCTTCTCGCTTGTTGCTTCTTTGAGTTCGTTAAATTCCCTAGCAACGTCGGGATTACTTAAATTTGGACATATTAGGTTCATATCGCTTAATCTTTACAATGTTTCATAGCTTCGTCTGAGAATTGAGAATCGTCAAACTTCTGATTTTCTTGACGTTTTCTAATCTCCTAATCTGTAACTCCACTACCTTGTTCTTGTTCTTTATTCCAAGCTCTATTAAGACCTTCTATAATAGAAGCATATATAGGTTCAGACTTTCTTACAGAATTTACATGGTCTGCAGCTGTAGAAGCTTGATAAATCTTTCTCAAAGTTTCCTCGTTGATTGTGTACTCTGGCTGACTTTGATTATCGTCTCTACCGTATTCAGTTATCATAAATCCACCAGTAACTTGATTACCCTTTGGATTGACTTTAACGTATACTGGATATTCAATTCCTTTATTTCCTACTGCAATACCATGCAGCTTGTATACAGTGAATCTACGCTGGCTATTATCAGCATCTCTACCTGTTCTTCTAGGCACCTTAATGTATCTAGGAGCTTCAACTGGGTTAATAGATGCCTCCAACGCGCCATCTTTCATAGTAAGAGCAGCAAGTACTGTTGGGAATCCAAGACGCTGACCGTTTATTCTACTGTGGTAAACCATGAAGTTAGATGTCTTAGTCTTGCGGTCTTGCAAATGATATGTAGGAACTAACTCATTATCATACCAGTTATTCAGCAGCACATCGTCTATATCAATGTCTGTTTCAAATCCAATAGAATATTCAGCAAGTTTGTCGTGTATAAACTGACCGTAACCAGACTGTTCTCTCCAAGAAACAGGTACATACTTGAACATCTTAGTAAATCCTCCTCTGTCACCAGAAGTAATAAATGCGTATACAATAAGGTCTCTTGCGAACTCACGTATCGTTTTCTGTGCTTCTGGGTGTTCAGAATCAGTATACTGAAGAAGTTCATCCCATCCATCGATGATGTAGTTTGCAGTATTTCCACTGTCTTCTACGAAGTTGAACAACTTAATAAACTTAGATGTTTCGTATGTATCAGGATGTTCTCCTATTGTATATCCCTTCTAATATTCTGTAGTTGTACCAGGAACTATCATTTGGAGAAGTCTATTTGTTATATCTCCAGATGCAGAACGTAGTTTAGCATATTGTGGGTCTGTAGCAATAGCTGTCTATAGACGCATAAATCTATCGTAGATAGTATTTTTACCTCCCTTTAACAATATCTTTCCGTGCATAGGTGGAATCTTCTTATCTACAGCAATCCTATTTGTTGCTTGGTCTGCTGCTATTACATTCAACTGTATTGGATGATCGTTTCCATCTTGTCCTTTATAGATAAGCCAAGCTATACCTCCGTTGCAGTAAGATTGTAAATCATATTTAGGAGTACCTTTAAGTTCTACTACCTGACCATTACTGCTAACATTGAAGTCCATATATTCTTGACTCTCACTAACAAGGTCATGCATATAACTAGGAATACTTGTTATAGAAGGCACATAAGTATCTGTAAAGAACTTAGACTTAACGGCTGCACTAAGGGCATTTACTGCCTTAGTAACAAGGCTTACAGAAAGTGAATCTTCTCTACCTACGGCTTTAAGAATCTTATCAACAGAGCCTTGGAATGCTTGAGTACTTTGTATAAACTGACTTTGCAGAATATCTCTTGTACTACTAATAGCATTTTCGGTCTTAGTTTGAATATAAGAATCTTTCTGCATTGCTTCAAGACCAACAGGTTCAAACAGAGAATCTTCACGAGCTGTGTCAAACGTCTTCTGATAACCCTTCTGATATATCATTTGTTCTACTACACTCTTACCATGCTTCTTAGTATCAATCTTACTATATTTAACAAGGTTAGACAAAGCATTAGCATACTTATCAAATTGTAAATAAGCAAGGTAAACGAGTAATTGCTGATTCTTATCTATAGTGAGAGATTTAGCCGATGTTTCAAGAGATTTTCCGTAGAACATTTCCTTTATATCAGCATTAACCTGTGCTCTAAGTTTTGCATTCTTTGCGCCACCTTCTTTAATAGCCTTAATCTTATACTTAGCAGAATCTCCAAGCTCTTCGAAGTATTTATCTGCAAACTCGTCTATAGCCTCTTGTTGTAACTTAAACTTACCCTTGTGTGGGTCTGCCATGTACAACGCTCCAGCATTAATATAAGCATCTGCGAGACTTCTCATTATAGGCTGTGAAGTAAAGTAGAATGTCTTCTTACCCAATCCAGTTCTTATAAGAAGGTTTACAAGGTTGTATGTAAATGGATTTACATTAAGTCTACTGATATATGGGTCTTTAGCAATATCCACGTGAGCATTGATAAGGGCAGATATCCAAGACATAATAGATTCTCCATCTTTATCAGCTCGTCCATCGAGAGATTCGAGGTCTAAAGCCGACATAATACTTGAGTCAGCATGCTTAAATCTAACATGGTACATCATAGTAAGAATGTGGTTGTTGTTATTCAATGCAAATGGTCCAATACCAATCTTACCAGTAATGTAGTCGTTCTTAGATGCTGTTTGAGTTGTAAGAGAGTAGAAGTCATATGGTTGTTCAGTCTTTGCAGGTTTATCCTTCTCTATATCCTTGATAATATCTTTCAACAACTTAGTATCATTATCGATTGATCTATGCAGGATATTTGTAGTTCTCTGACGTTTGTCTTCGTGAGAAGTCCAGTCTAACAGAATACCAATATAATCTTTAAGAAGCTTGTTTTGATAATATGCAGAACTAGACTCTTTAAACTGGTCAGATACTATTTGATGGAATTTACCATCTTCACCCTCTTCTCTTGTAACAGTGTACTGTAAAGAAGACAAGAAGAGTTTATCGATATCGAAGTCAGAACCTGTAATCTTAGTGAATTCTGCTGGAAGGATAACTGTATCGTTTACTACAGGAAGAATATCTACTATACGCAGAGCGTGAATAGATGACTGTGCCTGTGTAGGAATACGATAACCAATAATGTTAGCAGTTGCTTCTGGGCCTATAATCTTACGATTAATAAGCCAGTTGCGAGCTTCGTCTATAGACATTTCTCTAGTACGAATCTTACGCTTATAGATTGGCTTACCGTCCTTGTCAAACATAAGATTACCATCTTTATCCTTCTTCTGCTTGTATACTATTTTACCGTCCTTAGTCATTACCTTACCATACTTATCTGTCTGAGGTATCAAATCCCATATAACGTTTCTATTCTTATCGCGGATAGGAACTACGGGAAGTGTTCCCTTGAACATTTTCTTGATAAAGTCAAAACTTACTACGCAGTCCATAGAGCCCTCTTCGTTTATCATCTGAAGTCTCTTTCCTCCGTTGATAGATTGTGGTAGATTTTCATCGCTGATGATTCCTCCACTTTGTTTATCAAACATCGTAGGACCTTCCATAGCCCATATAGAACG
>Ga0310786_10001789_pt1 | contig 34176 bp, 45 predicted proteins | sample AusTroGonzalo_MG_FD_203881 | JGI IMG/M metagenome (GOLD analysis project Ga0310786, IMG submission 203881) | Bovine rumen microbial communities from tropical cattle in Woodstock, Queensland, Australia - Gonzalo_03 (v2) (version 2) | ecosystem: Host-associated > Mammals > Digestive system >... | reverse complement strand
CGTGCGGATATTGCGGTAAAGTTTCCAGTTGTTTTCCCACGTTTCGTGGTAGTTCTGCTGGGCATACTCCCAGGACTCCGTAAACATTTTTAGATATTTACCGAGTCGCTTATCTTCAGATTTTTTTGCGTCGTCTTTTTTAGCAGTTTTTGCCATCGAAGTATTCGACGCATCGCCATTACCATTATTATACCACATTTACTTTAAAACCAGTCGTCGTCTTTTTTCTGCCTAAACTCTTTTGGCACGAACGTTTTAAACTGTACGTTTACGGCCTGCGCTTCGGTCGATTCGTTCGCTGCGATTAGCGCGTAGATAAACGCCGAGCTAGAGTGGCTCGACCAGTCATGCTCCGGCTTATCCTTTAATAGTTTGTTTTTCTCGTCGTACTCGTAGTGATAGGCGCGTAAACACTTTAGGCCGCGCTCGCATTTATCCCTATCTATCCATACCTTGCTAAACTTCGGGCGTGCGATCATGTTTATATCGTCTTGGCCTAGCTGAAAGTTTGTCGGGCGTAGCACTTCGATATTGTGTATACCGTTATTCTCGAAGAACTCTACGCGTGTAAGGCCTGTTTGTAGCTCCCTCTGCTTCGCATCGTGCGGTAAGAAGTGCGTAGTGTAGTTGTACGGCTTGTTTTTAATGATAGATAGGTAGTGGCCTAGCTCCTCGCCGGACGACTCGTAGTGGTCGATAAAGTGTATCTCTTGCCCCACCATCTGAAACCACCATATCGCCGTAGAGTCGCCGATGCCCAAGTCGATAGCAGTATAAGTGCCTGCGCTTGCGTCGTACGGTACGCTGCCGATACGGCCTTCTATCTCTGCCTGCGCGATCTGCTTGCCGAATACTGTACCAGTCTTGCTCGTGAGCGGTTGGCCTAGCCATACATGGGCGAACATATCCGGGTTATCTCGGCGCATCTTTTCGCGCTCCTCGATAATCTCTCTAGATAGTAGTTGCTCGATAGCGTCGGAATTGACGTGTAGAACGTAAGTGCGGTCGTCGGCCTTGTCTACGATAAGCTCTTGTACAGGGTCATGCTCTGTAAGAGGGTTGTAGCTCCAGATAAGCTCCGAGCCTTCTTTACGAATAGTCGGTACTAGCGTGTTGATAGAGTCCGCGGATACGCTTTGCGCCTCCTCTACCCAGCACCAGTCGATGCCTTCGATAGATTTAATGCTCTGAATATTGTTATGCAAGCCCTTAAAGAAGATTTCCGAGCCTGTTTTAGCGTTTACTAGCTTATCGTTGAACTTTTGCCAGTCGTTAAGGCCTAGCTCGTCGATTTTATCGCATAAGAGCTTATATACGGACTCCTGGATAGAGTTTTGAATCTCACGCGTGCAGAGTCCGCGTAGCTTCTTTTGCGAGCCTTTGAGTAGCCTAGAGATAGCGATTTGTGTAGATTTACCGGAAGCGCGACCGCCTTTGTAGACTAGATGCCTCCATGCTTTGCTAGGCTGGAATAGCTCTTTATATTGCTCTGGTATTGTTAAGTCTATCGTTTTGCCCATTATTCGCGCTCCTGCTTTATCTCGCCTCTGTTATAGCGTTTGCTTAAGCTGTCCGGGTTAGCGTTCCAGTCGTAAGTGTAGACTATCTGGTCGCTCATACGGTGCTTTTTGCCTGGGAGTACGCGCTTGAGCCAGTCCAAGTCCTCGCCGATTCGCCAGTCCTCCCTAAACTCGTTGCCGTCGATACACTCCCAAGTGTATACATAGGCCCATACGGCCGCGCTCGGTATAGGGTTGAATACATCAAAGAATATCTGTTGTGTATCTGTTTTAGCCCATGGAAACGTGATCCAGTCGCAGTCGTCGCTCGTTATCTCTGTTGTTAGCGTTTTGATATATGAATCTGATACGATATCGTCCGCGTCGATAAAACTGATATATTTGCCGGCGCTTGCTTCGAGGCCTACGTTGCGCGCTGCTGCTACGCCCTTATTTTCCTGGTTAATAACCTTAATATTGCCTTTAGTTGCCAGCATATCGGTCGTACCGTCCGTAGAGCCGTCGTTAATAACGATAATCTCGGCCTGTACTCCGTTAGTTATGCGTTGCGAGATAAGGTTATCTAGTAGCGCTTCGAGCTTATCGCAGGAGTTATATGCCGGGATAATGATAGATAAGTAGTCTTGTCGCTCCTTCTCTGTAAACGGCGACTTGTTAGTGCATTTTTTGCCAGTTGTCGCGCAGAACTTCGCCAAGTCCTCTGGAAAGTCGAAGTCGTCCGTTTCGTCTAGCCATGCGATATCGTGGTCGGGGTTAAAGTTTTCTACCGGTGGGGTGTTAATGCGTTCGTCTTTTACTCCAAGTAGCCACCAATGGATAAACCAGTCTTTAGGCGTAGCGATAAGCTCTGGGTTAGTGTTAATCTCGTGCATCGTATCGCGCCACCACTCCCAGTCGTCGCAGCGGTGCGCGTAGCCTTCAGGCCAAGGACAGCCGGTGTTTGGGTTAGGGTGTGTAGTGTAGAACTCGTCGAACTTCTTTACAGGACGCGTTACGACTTCGTGTATACACTCTTTGGTGTAGTAGCAGTCGCCGTATAGGATAGCGAACGGCCCTTTAGCTAGCGTTGCGATTTCCTCGAACACTTCGCGCTTCGTTTTACTCTTTGTTAGCTTAGTTGTCGCCAGCTCGTCCTTAAACTTGCCGCAGATAATGATATTTTCCTTCTTTACGCCTTCTTCGGATAGCAGGCGAATCATGCGATGCAAGATAGTTTCGCCCTCGATCTCGATAAGTTGCTTCGGCACTCCCCTATAGTTATGCCAGCGTGTGCCTTCGCCGTTAGCCAGGATATAATACTTGCGTTCTGCCTTCTTCTTAGTCGTCATAGCTCGCCTTTTAATACCTTCTGCCACTCCGGGCTTAATTTTTCTTTATAGCCGTTAGGTTTCGGCACTTCATTAAAGATTTTGTCTATATCTAGGTTAGATAGGTCGTCGTTAAGCAGATAGCCGTTTACGCCGTCCTTTACGACCTTCTCTATCTCTGGAATCTTCGAGCCGATAACCGCGCAGCCTTGTGCCATAGCTTCTCGAATCGTGTAGCAGTAGCTCTCGCTAGTCGACATCTGAATAACGTAGTCGGCGCAGCGATAGAAGATAGGGTTATGAATACTCGCCCCGAGATAGATAATTCTAGGGTTATTTCTAATCGGCGGCCAGTACGAGCCGTACGGATCGACTAGGCTTGCGATAAGTAAAACGTAGTCTTTGCCGGCCTCGTCGAAGCGTTTGGCCAGTTCGAGCGCCTTGTCTAGCCCCTTTTCCATAGTCGCGCGGCTAATGAATAAGAACGTCGTAGGCAGTTCTCGTGGCTCGAATATGTTAGGCACTACTACAGAATCTACGCCCAGGGCTTCTTTTAGACCTTTTTGGGTCGTTTCTGATACGGCTATAACCTTTGATATGCGAGCGTCCGGCTTCCAAGTGAAGCTCTGCCATTGTGGGTGGCGCATAAGGCCTTTAATATCGCTATGGACGAACTGATAGATTTTACGCGCCTTAATATTGTCTAGCGGTACACTCTGCATAATAGGTGTAAAGAGTAGCGCTACGTCGGCTTCGTATACCGTCTGATATTCGTTATCGAATATAACTTTACAATATCGCTCTAAGCGCTTTATTTGCTCCTGTGCGCCGTCTGCGCGTGCATTTACGAGTACTGTTATATCTTCGTCCTTAAACGTGCGTACGAGCGTTTCTAGCGCCGTTTCTATACCGCCGATATTGTTTAAGTACGTCATTTGTACTAGCACTTTAGTTTTCGCCATGTTCTAGCTCCTCTTGTTGCGCCTGACGGTTGAGTTCTCGCTCACAGCCAATACAGCGTACCTCCCAGTTCGTCTGGTCGTATAGCGCCGTCCAGTCGTCTATCTCTGATACAGGCTTGATATGCGCTACCATCATGTACTCCGGCTTATATGTCCGGCCACAGATAGCGCAAGGTTTACCCTTCTTAAAGGCCTTTTTGCGTGCCTTGAAGGCTAGGTTTTCCTTCTTCGTTAGTGTTTCGTAAAATAGGCTCATTTTTTGCTCCTATTCTGGTTGATAGTTCGAGCCGGCCGTTGCTGATGCATTGGCGATGCGTATTTAGTTGATATATCCAGCTTCGGCCGCTCGTAGGTCATTTTGCTAATTTATTCCTGATATATCTACTGGCTCTAAGCTCCAGCCCTTGTCTATCTTGATAATCACACTTCCAAAAGCAGGACTTCTGGAAGGTTTGCCCAAGCCGGACTCGAACTTGATGCGGCCGTTAGGTATAAAGATTTTTGCTCCCTTACAGATAGAGTGGAAACGTTTTGTAGTTAAAAACTCAATAGGCACTAGCATATATACACCCCCCCCCCGTACGGTCGTAGTAATCTTGTGCCTTTTTCAAAAACTCGTGCTTAATAGTAAACGGTGGGTTACACCAGATACTCTTATAGCGCGTCCAGTCCGCCTTGAGGCCGTCCGTTTCGATAGTGTCGTAGTTAGGTATGCCCAAGTCCTCGGCCTTGCCTGGCGTTGTCGCTGGATCGTACTCGAAGCCCTCGCTAAACATCTTTACTATCTGTTTCGGCGTGTAGTACTCGTTATCGCTGCTAAAGTTGATAGCGCCTTTACTCATTCGCCCCCTCCATAACCGGCGCTAAGAATACGCTTGCCGGGTAGTTTTCTAATTGTTCTCTTATCCTCGCCATATCCGGCTCGGTCTTGAACGGTACGCAGATGCGCTGCGACTTGCCGTCCTTGTCGTCAAAAATGTTAAGGCCTAGTAGCCATAACTTCTTGTCGTACTCTTTACAGTCGATAAGTATGCGGAGTTTCTCGAAGCTAAACTTGCCCTTTCGGAGTTCTAGCTTGATAGCTCGGCGTTCGTTTCTAGTCAGCGTGCGCATATCGTCCTTTCATATAGTCGTCGATAAGCTTCTTGGCCTCGTCGAAGCCACAGGCGAACTCGGCCGCGTAGCCTTTACGTCGTAGATCGTGCAGCATATCGAACTGTTCGCGGATATGCTCGTCTGCGACTAGCGTTCCGTCCTTCTTAAAGATTCGCGTACCTTCTCGCTTGAGTTCGATAAAAAGCGCGTGATAATCGGACTTAGGCTCGGCTAATAGCATATCTGGCCATGCTCGACGGCCGCCGTTTAGCCTTTTCTGCTTGATAGCCTGGCCCATAGTCAATTTGATGCCGCTGCCGAAGTCTGAGTGGAAGATAACGCTAGGATATTGTAGCCTGATATAGTCTGCCACTTGCGCCTGGAGTTCTAGCTCGGTCATTCTTCCTCCTAATCCTCGGTTAGCTTAATAATTTCCATGACTGACTGGTAAACTCCATCCACATACCATTCGCAGAAAGCGCGACCAAAGTCTTCTTCCTCTCTCCAGTTCTCTCGCCACCACTCTCTGGCTTCTTCGAGCGAGTCCGTTTCAAACTCATCGACGACCTCGTGATAGACGCAGGCTTTGATTTTATACTTATTTTTTTTCTCCTCTCTTTCGTGGATATTGCCTACAACCTCTATACTAGAGTTGCACTGCCAAAGTTCGTGGTGTATAGATTCGTTGCCGATATGCTCCAACGCCCAGCATAGTTCTGTTTCGTCCCAATACACCCTATATTTGAATATACCGTCGGTCATTTTAGAGTTAAAATCTATCTCTTCTTGAATAATATCCCCCTCATAAATCTCTTTGCCGTTCTTATCCTTGAGTCCTGTGTATTGCTCCCAAACTTGTTTTGCTCCGCTTAGTGGCTTGTCGCCATTTTCTGTACAAGCTCCGCAGATTAGGTCACCAAGTGTCACGAAAGTCCAGGTCTTATTCTCAGTATCGAACGCTCTAAACTTTAGCTCTCTCATTCTTCCTCCTCTCCACAGAGTTCGGCGATTTTATAAATTTCTCCATTTTGTAGTGTTTCTGGACGTAATTTGCCAGGAAAGTTAATCATTACAGTACCTACTGCAAAGGCGTTAATACCTTTGTCATACATACAGCACTCTATTTCTAATGCTTCCGCCCAAGCTCGAACTGCCTTGCGAATTTTCTCGTCCTTGATAAGTGGCTCAACTGGAGTGTAGTCCTCCCACTCTTTATTAAGGTCAGCAAGCGTTTTATACTCCCCCAAGTATTCATCATAATTACAGGTTGGGTCTAGATAGTCTTTATCATTCCATATCCGTATATTGTAGTTACCAATAGGTGAATATACTATTACATTTACAACTTCCCCTGTCTTTTTATTGCGTAGTTTCATTTTTTGGCCCTCGTATAAGCTTGTTTTAGTTCGCCATAACCTAGCCCATGCCTTTTAGCGATATATTCTAGCTCCGGCTTTTCTCCAGTCTTTATCTCGTCTAGTGCTTGCCGTATAGCCATAGCGCGCATTTTACGCATTACTTCCTGGTGTACCCTCATTTGTGCCTCCTAAGTTCTTAAAAGTTATCTCGATGCCTGTAGCGTTCTCGATATTTAGCGATACTCCGTTATCCTCTTTGTCGAGCATACTTGCCTTAAGCCAGCGATCGTGCGCCATTAGCTGTTTTGTTAAGTCGTCGTCGCCTTCTTTTGTCTTAGCTTCTAGGCCTTTTACAATAGGTCTTAATGCCTTCTCAAGTGTTACGCCTTGTTTGCTAAACTCCGCTCTTATAGCTTTAGCTAGGTCAAGTTTGGTTAAGTTCTCCCAGCCTATAGTCTTAGCACTTCCATAAGTCGCGTTAGGATATGCTACTTGCGCTGCTGCTGTTGCGTTTCCGCCGTTCTTTACTAATTCCGCTACGAAGGTTTCCTGTTTAGCTGTCGGCTTCCTGGACATCTTGGTATTCCTCTAACTTACTCTTAAGGCGCGCTAGTTCGTCTATCCTCGCAAGTAGTTCGATAGGGTAGCTCTTGTCTGCTAGTTGGTACAAATTCAGCGCGTTTTCGAGTTCGGCGGTTCTTTTCTCGATATAAAGTTCTACAATATCCATTACTTCGTGATCTTCTTTCTATATTTAGCGTCCTCTTTATCTTCTTCTGCTAGTCTGCGCAGTGTTTCGCCATAATCTCTAGCGATTAGCGCGGCGGCCTTCTCGGCGATTCTTATATCTTCGCCTGTTAAGTTCCAGTCGTTTGCTATTGCTTCTTTATCTTCTTCTGTAAGAGCTTTTTGCAGTTTGTCTGCCTTGTGAGCGATTCTGTCCAGAGTTTCGCCATCTACTCGGCCCTTAACAAAATCTTCCAACCCGTACTCGCTCATTCTTCCTCTCCACATAGTTCAGGGTTTTCGTGGATATTGCCCAGGACTCTCTGGATTGGTGCTCCTTTTAAGGACATTTTTGCCCAGTTCGTCGCATTAGCATCTAAGTAGAACTCTGGAGCTTCATATTTTACAAAGCCTATACACTCGCCATCATCTTCATAATCGACTATATCCCCCTCATAAATCTCTTTGCCGTTCTTGTCTTTAAGCCCTGTGTATTGCTCGAACTCGCAATCATCATGGTTGCTGTACTCCATAGACAATAAAGGCTCGTTCTTGTCTTTTATATGTATATTGAATGGTGACACCCCATAAAGCATCTTGCGCTTTACTCTATCCCAAGCTCTAAACTTCAGCTCTCTCATTCTTCCTCCTCTCCGCAGAGTTCGGCGATGTTATAGGCTCTCTTTTCTTCCAAGTCTATAAACGCTGTTTGCCCAAATTGAATAACAAAATTATCTACTGTGCTTAGTACATTATCGGCGTGTTTATATAATTTATTTTTACTCCATGCTTCAGCCCACGCTCTAACTGCCTTGCGGATTTTCTCGTCTTTGATAAGTGGCTCAGCTGGGGTGTAGTCTTCCCAATCTTTCCTAAGTTCTGTTATAGAATTAAAAACTATTGGTTTAGGATCTCCGTCATGATAATCTGCATAAAACCCCAGTACATCTACTATCTCGCCTGTTTTCTTATTGCGTAGTTTCATTTCGCACACTCCGCTAATGGGTTCTTTTCGAGCTTCGTTAAGCACTTAAGATCGTACGTCTTGCCCTTATATGAGCGCTTTGCTGGCGTTACGGTTAGTACTATAAGCGTCATAACTACGATAAATGCTGCGCCGGCTAAGATACCGAGGCAGATATACTCTAGTTTCTTATTTTTTCGTTTCATTTTTTCGCTTTTCCTCTCTTGCTAATCTTGCCCCCTTTACGTCCTGCTTCTTTTGCTAGCTCCGGGTTAGCTGCGAAGCCGCCGGTGTGTCCATTTTTGCCCCCCATGCGTCCGATTTCTGCGTAAAAGCCTTTTCCGTACTTCTTTTTAGTCGTTCTTGCTGCTTTGCGGCCGCCTTCTATCGTGCCTGCCATCTGTTGCCTCCTTTTCTTTTTTCTTTATTTCGCGTAGCGCCTTCTCGCGCCTTCGGTCTAGCGTGATCCAGTAGTTGAGTTCGCTATCTCTTTCTACGGTTTTCTTGTATCCCCAAGGGTTGATGTAGTAGTGGCTCTGCTTCATATAGTCCTTTCGTGACTTTCCCCCTAGGCATAGCGAGTGCAGAGATCCTAGGGGGTGCTTACGCATTGTCAGCCGCATCTTCCGACCAAAGTAGATGTGGCAGTTCAGCGCGTAACTTTTCTTTAAGGTGGGAGGGTGCGGAGTTGCACCGCACTTTAACTGTTGCCGGAGTTATAACCCAGCGGCCTCTCCCATTTATTCGAGCGGCCTCGCATACCGCTCGAACGTGCTTCGCGCTAACATTTTGCTAGTGCGATTGGTTTAAGACACCATTTAGGGGCTTATAACCCCCCCCCCTAGGCACAGATTCCATTTAACTTATAGATGCCTAGGGAGCGAGCGATAAACTCGCTATATGTTAAGCTCCGCGCCATACTCTGATAGGCGCGCGATGTCGTTCTTTTCTAGTGGACTCCTTCCAGCCAACCTGTTTTATCTCTTTAGAGTTCGCGTACTTTAAGAAGATGCCGCCTAGGGCGCGCATATCTGGCGTTTCTAGGCCTCTAAACTCCAAAAACCGTATAATATCTTCGCTAGTGAAGGGTGTTTTGCGTAGCGCCAGTTGTGCGATTCGGCGCTCTGCCATAAGTTTCCAGTCTTTATCGGCCGCTTCGTAGCAGCAGCCTATTGCTCGTTCTACGTCGCTCATTTTACCAGCTCCGTTGCTACCGCTATACCGCCTGCTACTACTATCGCTAGTAGTATTACTGCTACTATCATCATGAAGATAGCGCCTAAAAGATCAGTTCTATAATTAAGTTCGTCTTGACGTTTCCGGCGTTTATCGTCGGCCGTCATTTTAAGTGCGTCTTTTGCTTGCATATACCTCCTTATGCTTGCTTAACCTAGTGCGCCTAGCCGTTCATACCGGAATACGATGGCTATACTAGACTAGGCGCTATGAGAGGTTGTGGCTGCGTTTATGACATTTAACTTGCCTAAGATGTAAAAGGGTAGGCTTGTATTATGCTTGGCAAGCACCACTCGCTTACTTCTTCTTTACCTCTACGATTTGTACGTTATCGACGTACTTTACTTCGATTTTGCGACCTTCGAGCTTTGCGATCTCGCCGGACAGTTTTTTGCCTTCTTCTTCTGACAACATTTTGTTTACCTCTCTTGTTTGAATAATCTATAGCTTTGTTAGTCGAGGGTATCTCTCAGTACCCTCGACGTTTCGTTTTACTGTTTCGCTCTAGCGCCGTTTATGATGTCCTCCCTGCGCTCGGCGAACATTGTTTGAATTGCGTAGCGTTGCTTATCCGTTGGGTTAGGATAGGCTTTACTTACCTCGTTTGCGTACGCGTTTACTGCTGCGCTAGTTGTTAGCGTTTTTAGATGCTCCCTTATATCGTCGAAGCTTAGCCGGGTAGCTTTGCGTTGCTCGTTATACTGTCGCGTTTCTGCGTCGGCTGTTTCTACCTTCGTATCGTCGTCGCATACTAGCTGTAGTGCGAGTAGTGCGGTATAGCGCCTTGCGTATGTTAGCGCTGCGCCATAAGCCTGCGCGTCGTTGCTACCCTTCATATCCGGCACGACGACTTTAGCTCCTATCTGCCACTCGCCTTTATCGTCCAGATACTCTACGAACTCGCCGTTATCTGTCGGTTTGATTCGCATTTTCGGTATTTTATGTCCAGCCCTTGCTATATCCCCTAAGCTTGCGTAGTTATAACCGTACGCTTTAGAACTGTTGTTAATAATGTTGCTATCTGCCATTTTCGTTTCCTTTCTCGTCTAACGTTATGTCCTCGCCTTCTTCGATTCGCTCCCATACTGAGTCTTTGATCTTACTCATAATTGGCCCTCATCTGTGCGATTTCTTCTGTCATGCGCCAGGCGCTATCGGCGTACTCGTCCGGGTGTGCCTTGCGGTTAAGCATCGTCCAGTCGATAGCGTTGCGTGCGATAGTCTTAAAAATGCGCCTAAGCTCGTACTCGTCGTCTGTCGGCATTTCTTCTACGAACTCGTTATGGAATTGGCGCTCGATTTCGATAGCCGTTTGGTCGACTATTTCGTCTTTGTCGTAGTCCTGCATTGGCTCTACGAAGCCTAGCGCTGTTTGAGTGAACTTTCTCTTATTTAGTACTAGCGGCATATTTCTACTCCGCTTGGTGCGTTAAAACAGTTTGATTCGTCGCTAGATACGCCGGCGTTATTTATGATCCCGACGGCGATAACCGCGTTAGCGATAAGTGCTACTAATGCTGCGATAACTAATTTTTCTTTTCTTTTCATGTAAACCTCTCATTTCTTCGCCGCTCGTAGCCAGGGGTTAGTGAGAAAGAAACTTTACAGTTCCGAGTGTGCTTTTGAGTGTGGAGATAAGCGCGCCTTAAACGGAGTGTTAAGACGTAGTGTAATTGTGGCTAGCCCCTAGCTATGAACGGCGAACTTAATTATTTTTGATAAACTCCGCCCGAGATTTAAGTGGCCCAGATGAAGAAAATATGAAAAATCGTTCTATGTGTAACATGAAGATTCAAAATATAAACAGAAACTTGCTTTATATCCATAATGCTTTGGTTAAATTGTCGGAAGTACGATACAGAACCCTGTATATGGGTTTTGAGCCACTTGAACCCCGAGCGGAGTGTTAAGCTCTTGAGTTCGCTGCTACCGCCAAAAATCGTTACTATATGCGGTGTTTGAACTCTTAAGCTGTTAATTCGCGTTCCAAATTGTTAAAGCTCTTAAACTGGCAAGCCGTAGTTGTTTACTTAGCCTACGGAGCTATCAACTTGCGGATAGATAACCCCGATAAGCTACAAAAATGCCCCCTAGTTAAACTAGAGGGATATAAGAGATGGACTAGCTTGGTAATGCCATGGAAGCGCTCTACCAAATGAGCTAGTGCCCCGACCAGTTTAACTGACGTTTTTGTCGCAACTTTTTAATGTGTTGTCGCTGACTGTCGCTGTTTATAGTTCCATAATAGCAAACATAAGCCCAAAAGTCAATAGTCTTATGCTAAAAAGTGTGATATTTTTCGTATTGTTTTTGAAGGTCATTATCTACTACATGGGCGTACATCATGGTAGTATCTAGGCTTGCGTGGCCTAGCATGGTAGATAGGTAGCGCATATTGCCGTTATTGCGTAAAAAGTTCGTCGCAAAAGAGTGCCGGAGTGTGTGCGGAGTTACTTTTTTAGTGATGCCAGCTCGCGTGGCAGAGTTTCGGATAAGTAGCTGTACGTTCGTCGGAGTCATGCGCTGCTTATTGACGGCGGATATTATGAGTGCGTCCGCTCGATCTGTCCTAGTTTTAAGGTATTGTTCCATAAGCTGCTCGGTACGCTTGTCTATAAAGCATAATCTCGGCTTGTTCCCCTTGCCTATAACCGTAAAGCGTCGGTCGTTTATTTGGTCGCGGTTAAGCTGTATAAGTTCAGATAGTCTTATGCCGGAGCTGTAAAGTAGCGAGATAGTAAAAGCGTTGCGCAAGTTATACGAGCAGGCGATCATGGCTTCAACTTCGGAAGGCGTTAGAAAGCTCGGTACGGTGGCTTCTCGCTTCGGAATAGGTATCAGCCTAGCTTGTATGCTCGGAGTGCCTAGAAGGGCCATATAATCGGCTACAACGCGTAGTCTAGTTATGTAGTTGCGGACGGTGTTTAAGCACCTAGTCTTATGCAACTCTTTAACCCAGTTAGATATATCGGCCACAGTTATATTTGCCATGTCTTTATCGCCTAATTGCTGGATCAACTGGCGCTTGCATACTTCGTGCGTTTCTAAGATGCGTATAGACTGGTGGCGAATCGCCATATAGTTTAGCTTGTACGAGTCGAAAGCCTCGCTAATTGTCATAAAAAAGCCTCCCTCTGTTTAATAGTCTTGAGGGAGGACAGGTTCTATCCGTTTAGCTTGCTGTAGCATATACGGACGAAGTATCTTATCGGACTCTTTACCCATGGCTGCATACTTAGCTCTACTGCGTTCTCGATGTCGGCTTCTGTTAAGTGATAGATGCACTTTAAGAAGAAGTTACGGCTCTGTGGTGCGTTGTACTTTTCCACAAGCTTTTGTGCCTTAAACTCTGCTATATCCGAGTTGATATGGCGTTTCCTATTATTATCATTGTATACATTGTTCATTGTTAGATAAGTAAACTTATCTTTCATTGTTTCAATGATTTCATTGTTACTTGCTGTACTCCCCATAAAAATTACCTCCGTTTTGGGCGTTCAAAATAACCTTACGCTTTACTCGGTTATTTCGAGCGTTCATTTTTATTATGACTAAAGCTAAAGCGTAGCTCTAGTATTTTTACGAGTATAAAAAACCTCGTTTTTATTCGAGGTTATCTATTCGCAAGTTGATGTCTTAATTGTAGCAAACCGTAGCCGTTTTGTCAAGCCTACTTAAACACTAGCGCGCATAATGCTGCGATAAACGCGCCTAGTACGGCCATAACGAACCATTTAACGTAGCCCTGTAGCTCTGCTACGGCCTTTTCGTTTTTTTGGGCCAAAGAAAGCGCATCGTCGGCCGTTTTACTAACTGCCTTGTAGTCTTGTTCTTCTAGTATAGTTTCGATGCGTACTAAACGTTCGCGTATCTCTATAAGTGTTATTTGATCTTTGTCCGTCATTTTATTGCCCATGGATAGGAGCGCCCTTTACGAGCGCCCCCTTTTGTTATACTGCAAGAATCTCTACTACGCCTTCTTCGGCGCTTTTCTCGTGCCACGCTATATCGACCTTTATAGGGCCAAAAAGCGCGCAGCGACTAACCAGCGCTCCGATGTTGTTCAACTCGACATCGCCATACACCCATGCTTTATCGTCTACGTCCGTCAAATTGACACCGTATACACCGATAAGCGACCAGAGCGCCAGCGAATCGAACGATCCGAAGATCTCGATAAAAACATGGCGACGCATAAAAACACCCCCTTTCTATGTGTATTCTTGCCTTAATGTGCTAGAGATGTGCTCTCTGATGCTCCGCTGATATGGGGCAGCGAAGCGTCAGAAAGCGCAGCCTAAGCCGCGCGTTTCCGTTATGCGCCGTTCTTCTTATAGTCGCTAGACGATTTAATAACCGCCAAGCCTAAGATAGCGTTTATAGTTACGATGATTAGCTGTATAGTTTCGTCTACCTGTTCGCCGAAGCCAAAGCCCCATATATGCGATAGGCCGATATAGAGTGCCGATATGGCCGGTAAAATGGTCGTAGCTACGAGTTTAAGCACGTCGTATACTTTATTGCTCATGCGTATAGTTATGCCTGCGTTTCTAGCCACGTTTTCTGCGAGCTGTACGCTCTTTCCTGCGTTAGATATAATCTTATCCCACTCGTCAGTTGTAAGCCCCTTGTCGGTCGATTTAGGCTGCTCTGGCTGCGTTTTGCCTTCAGTTTTGCCCTGCTGTTCGACTTGTCCGCTTGCCGGTACAGTTTCCGGTTTCTTAGCTTCTTCTTTAGGCTTAGTGTCTGATGGGTCTTCTGCCTTAAAGTCTGGGTTCGCGTACTTGCGCCAGCTCGTTACGTCGCCGTTGCATATATCTCGGTCGAGTGTGCCTGCGCTTGAGCTGTACTGCCAGATATACCAAAATGCCCACGAGCCGATTTTGTATGGCATATCGTTTACGCTAGGTGTTGGTGGGTTCTTGACGTTGTACTTGTTCGGATAGCCTGCGATCCATAGGCCGTAGTAGCCGGATATAGACGACCAGTTATTGCCATTTACGACTGATGCGGACATATAGATAAGCGGACGTACGCCGGATAGGCGGTATACTTCGTCGAGCCATGCTTTAGCCCATGATACTTGCCCGGTAGTGCCTGGCTGTTCCCAGTCGAGTACCACGATAGCTTCGCGGAAGTAGTTTTTACAGTTATTGTAGAAGTAGTTAGCTTCGCGCCTTGCGCCATCTTCGCCTTTGTTTAGGTCTGGACGTGCAAAGTGGTATACACCTAAGAGTTTGCCCTGCTTTTTAGCGCGTTGGTAGTGGTTGTCGCATTGTTTATCGACATAGCCAGTACCTTCGGTCGCCTTCATAATAAGAAAGTTTTGCGCCGAGTCGCCAGTTCCTACGCTCTGATATGAACTAACGTCGTACCCATATAATGCCATAGCTGTTTGCTACGCATCGCCTTGCATATATTATACCACGAGCCAAAAAAGCCGCCCCGAAGGGCGACTCCTGCGAATTTTTCAAAGGGTATTTACATTATACCTATTTTTTCTTCTTTTTGCCACTACAGCCCATGATATGCTCCTTAATCTGCGTAGCACCATAGCGTTATGCTAGTGCCAGCAGCGATGTTACCGTTTGATTCTAGTAAGAAACCGTTAGGCTTGACTCCGCTAGGTATGATGCCAGTAGACATGAGTACGCCTTTTTGATGCACGCCAGCTTTAATCTCGAACTTTACCGGATCGCCTGCTAAGTTTTGTGCGAATAAACACTCTGCGCTAAACTTGTTCGCCGTAGCGAGTCCAGTCATAGAGAACGCGGTAGCCGCGCTTGACCATGGGGTAGCCGTTGCGCCGTTAGAGTCTAGTGTAATAAGCATACCGTCCGTATTTTGCGCGGTATATGAGTCTGGAGTGCCGGTATATGGCGTGATATTGACCCATGCGCCAGAAACGTTGTCGGCGAGAGAGCCTACGATGAGTAGCTTAAAGCGAGTAAAGTCGTTGTTCGACATGTTGAAGAACAGTTTTGTGCCGTACTCTGGCAGCTTAATAGTTCCCATATTGAACCATCTGCTTAACTGCGCCTGTAGTGCGTAGTTGCTTGCGTCTGATAGTTCGGATACTGATGTAGGTACTGTTATGTTCGCCGTAACGTTACTCGACTGGTCGGCCGAGAACGTCTGTACGTCTACGCCGTTCTTTTGGATCGTGAGCGTGCCGTTGTTTGGAGTTTGCCCTGGCTCGCCCTTATACCAAGTCCAGTATGTAAAGTCCATGCCGGCTTGTTCGTTGCCTACTGCTGGCATGATGGCTACGTTGCTGATGCCGTTATATAGCGCCGCATTATTGACAGCCTCTAGCTGCGCCACAAGTGCCGCATTCGTGATTTCGGTATCGGTTGGGTTAGCGAGAACCGCATATATAGTCGGTCTGTTGTTTGTTACCCAAGTCTGCGCCGCAGTAATATCTGGCACTTTTGTAATATCAAAGCTGATGGCGAGAGCAGTATAATATGCTGTGCCGTTATACATATTGAACCTTCCCCAGTCGCCAGCCTGCTGGTTATTGAACGTGAACCTGTCCATTAACGACTTGCTATTCTCGCCCATTTTAACCTGAATATAGTTCCCGAGTGTTGCTCCGATAGCGGCCACGAAAACGCTTGCCGTTGTGCTTCCGCTTCTTATCCACGCCTCCGAGCCGTCAAAGGTATAGCTACCCACCGCTTTATGCACATACCACTTATCCCCACTCTTGTAGATATAGTCCTGATAACTGCCGATTTTGCAGAGTTCGATAGATTTGTCTTGCCCGTTTATGATTAGTTTAGGCTTAATCAAAATGTTACTCGGCGATAGCGAGCTTGCTGTACGCACCACTAAGCGAGTGTAGGTTTTGTCCGCAGTTGCAGTTATTGTGGTGCTTGCATTTGCCGAGCCTAAGAATACGTCGGTAGTAGAATCATCTTGCGAACTCGTAGCCATCCTTATAGACATATATGCGCCGCCGGCATCTGTTGTTCCTATTGTCTGGTAGTTCTCTGCATATAGCGTGAAAGTGTCGCCAGCGTGAATAGTTACCGGTTTCTCTAAGTTTACCCTGATGAAAGATGTATTAGAGTTCGCGCTAGTTCTGCTGACTGCAATAGTATTTTTGTCAAAAACTCCCGAAACGCCAGCGTTAGTGAACGTGCCATCTGGCAACAGTAAAGTGTCATCTCCAAGATCTATCTCGTAGTCCCGCCCTTGATATGGCTCGAACTGGCTCGCCAAGCTTCCTTTTTCGAGCTGGATACCTAGACCAGAGATGTTTACTGTTTTCCCACTTTCTACGCGCAATACAAAACAACAGCGCGTAGCGTCTGTTCCGTTCCAAGCTCCTGTCTGTTGTTGTGTTGTCGAATTCAGTATATAGTTAGCTCTTAGATACGAGTACCCATTAAACGCTTCTGCACGAACTATCACGTCTCCGAGCGGTTGATTTGCTTTCATCGTGTATGTTTCGCCATTTTCTAGCCATGGAGCGTTGAGATAGACAACAATTTGCGCTCGTGCTGTTGCTGTGCCGCTAATATTATATGTCCCGTCCTGGTTAAGCGTGAAAGTTACGCCATTTACTGAGTCCCCGTCTGGCGTAACGAACAGGTTTTTCCCGCATATCTTGACCACATTTTCGCCAGTGACCACCTTGACTGAAACTGGAGCATCTGGGGTCGGAGTTCCGTCCTGGCTCGTGTTACCTTTGAGCTTGTCTAGGCTTTTGATCGCATAGCCTGCGTCGGTTATGTATGCTGGGGTTGTCGTGCTTTTCTGCGTAACTGCTGGGTCTGCATCTGCGCCTTTAGGTATACCAAAGTCAAAAACTGCCGCGCTAGACGTGCCGGAGTTCGTAACGGTCGCGCTCTGGCCTGCTGGTAGTGTGGTAGTAGTTCCTACGGCGATCGTAGCTGCTTGTCCTGGTGCGCCATCTGCGCCGTCCTGTCCTGCTGGGCCTGTTTCGCCTTGTGGGCCTTGTGGGCCTTCAAATTGCGCGCCCTGGCCTTCTGCCGGCCATGAAGTGCCGCTCCATATATAGAGCTTGCCGTCCGCGCTGACTAGATAAGCCTCGCCTGCATCGCTAGGGCCTAGGTCTGCCGGAAGGTCGGCATAAGTGGCGACAGTACCCTGTACGTTGATGCCTTGACCTGGTGCGCCGTCCTCGCCTTTAGGGCCTTGCTTGCCTTGTGGCCCTTGTGGCCCTTGTGGCCCTTGTGGGCCTTGTGGGCCTTGTGGGCCGGTATCGCCCTTATCACCTTTTGGGCCGCCTGTATTTTTGAGCTTGAAGAAGGCTTTTTGTGGGTTGTACTCAATAACGTTATCTGCGTTTACTACATTTATCTTTGGCATAGTTAAACCCTCAAAGTTGCGACTGGTAGTATCTGTACTTGTCCGACTACAATAGTCGTCTTAACTTCGTCGTTTACAAGTTTGATGTCGTAGATATAAGTACCGAAGTCTATATCTGTATCTGTTTCTGATAGGGGGAGTGCTAGGTAGCCCTCGTTGTCGTAATCTGCATCAGTCCCGACTACCCAGTCCACCTTTGCAAGTGCGTCTGCGTCTGTCTGGTCGTTGTCTGGCTCGGTCTTAACAGTAAAGTAGATATGATCGCCAGGCTTAAAAGTGTACTGGTCTGATTTTACTTGCAGGATGTTGGTATTTTTCTGCGGTATAAGTAATGGCTGCATGGCACTACTCCGTCTTGTCGAGTCCGGCTACAAAAGCGTCTACTTTTTTGTCGATAGCCTTGCGCTCGGCCTTCGTGATTTTGCTATATTTTTCCATGAGCTTATAAGCGCCTGTTTTAGCGCCCTTAATAGCAGCTACAATGTCGATAAACTCGGAGCGTTCTTTTTCGTCCATCTTCTTATCTTCAAGAATAGCGAAAGCCTCGTCGCAAAGTTCGCCGAGTTCTTTACCAAAATGCTCGAATTTGTCGCCTAGAGATTTTTCTGGCTTTTTGATTTCTTCGATAAACATTTAGTTATGCCTATCGCAACGCCAAAATATACTTATATTATACCATATCTGCTATACTAGCCTAAAAGGAGTGTGTGGAGCGTATGGGCTACTTTATATATATCGGCAGCGATGGTAAGAAACGCGATCGTAAGCCACTTAAACCCAAAACTGTTGACTGTGAAGTGTTAGATGCCCCACAGGGCAGAACTGTCGCGGACTTGATGCTTAACCCTACGCCGGAAGAAGAAGCCGAGCGAAAGCGAAAACAGTTCGACGCACAGATGGCATACCTTCGTGAAAATGACCCAAAAATGGCTAAAAAAGTGTGGCGCTGGCAGGTCTTGTCTTATATCCTAGCTTTTGCCCTTTTTATAGGGGTCTGTTTGCTCGCTGGTTTTCTAAAAAACGGCCACCTATAAAAATAAGCCCTCCGTAGAAGGCTATTTTTTAGGCTAAGTCATCCGTACTGCCCATGTAGCTTTGAATAAGCTGGCGAGCGCGTGCGAGCTTTTGCTGGCGTACTGGTTCAGAATCGAACGCGCTAGGTACATAAGCCTGGCCGATGCGTTCTGCCTCAGTTTCGCGGATATTAGCGCCGGATAGCAAGTAGCCGAGAGTCGTAGCGAGTGCTTTAGACTGGTTCGCGTACTGGTCGCCGCCGCCTAGATTTACTAGGAAGCCGAGGGGGCTGTTAGCGAGTGCCGTACTTGCGCCTGGTTTCATGGTTTCGAGCTGGTCGAGCTGTTGTGATGCTGCGAGCGCTTTAGACTGGGTAGCTGATAGTGCCTTCGGCTCTGCGGTAGTGGTAGTTGTGCCGTAGATAGAGTATGCCTTCTTGTAAAGGTCTGCGAGCTGGCCGTATGCCGTCATATCGCCGGCTGCGAGTGCGCGATCCATAGCGTCGCTAATAGTCTGTAGCTGTTGCGTGCCAGGGTTCGTGGTCTGTTGTGCTTGAACCGCTGCCATCTCGTAATTGTTAAGAGCTGTCGCGTAACCGTTATATGCGTCGTTATAAGCTCCCTGAGCAGCCGCTTGCTCGTCGGCTAGTAGTTTATCGTTTACTGCCGCTTTACCTGCGTAGCGAGCCGTCTGGCGCGTCGCAAGGTCGCCTAGTGGCGTTGCTTGTAGTGTGTTGTTGTTCAATGCTTTAGTAACTCCGCTTATCTTGTTGCCGATGCCCTTCGCTATCTTGCCTGCGCCTGCGCCTGCGCCTAGTCTGCCAGTTACGTTTTCGACTGGCGCTCCGCCGGTAAGCTGTGCGTTAGCGTTTGCTGCTTGCCTTGCGTACTTGTCTGCGCGTGCTTGAATTGCTTTAGGCGAGTTAGTGATTTTATTCTTAGCTGCGATAAAGGCTGCGTTAGCCAAGCCCTTGCCGCTTGCCGTTCTAGCGTTGTCTACGATGCTATCTGCGAAGCTACCTGCGCTCATGCGTGAGCCTGCTACGATTTTACCGCCGTCTACAAGTGGCTTCATGAGGTGGCGGAGTTCGCCGCCGTCCTGCGCTTTGCCGATGCCGTTGTCTACGAAGTTTTCCCACTTCTTGTTGCTCTCGAACATGGACTTTAGCTCGTTAAGCGTCTTAGTGTCGATAACCTTCTTCGGATCGCCTGCTGCGTCCCAGATTCTGCCTTGTATCTCGTCTTTGACGTTGCGGAGAACGTTTACCTTGCGAGATTCGCTGTCGGTCATACGGTGGTAAGTGCCGTTTTCGCCCTTGTATTGCCTAATCTGGCCTTCTATCTGCTTTACGATGTCGAGGGCTGTATTGCCGTCGGTTATGCCAGAGTTGCCAGCGCGGCGGAGCGACTGGACGACTTGCTTAGTAACGGTCTTTGCTTCTTCGTCGCTTAAGCCTGCGTTTACCATGAGGTCGTCGAGGAAGCCTTGCTGAATGCGAGTATCTACCTTTTCGGCCTGGCTTGCGAGTTTGCGTGTAATCTTAGAAACTGCGCCGTCGCCGCCTGTTACATGGTTAGCAGCGTACTGTACCTCTGCCGGGTTAGTTAGTCCATATTCGTCGTATAGCGTCGAGAGGACTTCGGCTGGATCGCCTACCGAGCGGCGCGTTGGCGCATCGAGTACGCCGTACTGCTGTAGCAGCGTCTGGCCTTGCCTCTGGCGTGCTTCGGTGTATTCGCGTTCTAGCCTTGCGCGCTCTGCGTGGGTAATCTGCGGTGTTTCTTGGCTAATTGGTGCTACCTGCTCTGGGGTTGCTTTAGCTGGGAGGTTCTCGTTTCTAGCTGGGAGCGTGCGCTTACTGTAGACTGTTTCGTTGCTTGGACTGTCCATGATAGCTACGTCGATATTTTGGCGTAAGCCTGGGTCGCCACCTACTTCGATGTTTCTGCGCAAGCCTAGGTCGTTTACGAACGCGCCAGTAACGTCGTCGTTAATATCGTTTAGGAGTATGCCGCCCTTCATGTTCTCGCCAGTATAGGTTTCATTTTGGTTGGCTGCTTGAGCTAGATCTTCGTAATGACCGTATAGCTCGTTCATGTCCATATCATCTACGGCATCGCCATACTTACCGCGGAAGAACTCGCGAAGAATCTCGTCGTTGCGCAAGGTTCTGCCGTTAAGCTGGCCAGTAGTGTCGTTGCGCAAGTGGTTTCTCATGTAATCTGGTACATCTGCTGCGCTGACGCCGTTCTCGCCGAACGCGGTCTTATTGTGTAGTTTGCCGATGGTATCTTCGTAGTATTGCTGGCGGTTAAGCTCTGGAAGGCTTGCCTTGCCTGTTGCGTCTGTTCCGTCGAACTGTAGCACGTTAAAGTCTGAATATTCTTTAGCGCCGTTGCGTACTGCGTTGTATACTTCTGGATAGCTCTTTTTAAGCGTTTCTAGCTCTTGTGGATACTTATATAGCATATCTGCAGCGTTGTCGTATAGGCCGCCAGTCTGTTTCCTTAATAAGTCCGCATCAGTTGGCTGCGTTGCGTTTCTGAGTTTGCGCGCGTTGTTAGGGCCTAAGATGCCGTCAATATCCGAGCCTGCGTTCTTGCCTAGGTTGTACTCGTTTGTTGGAGCGTTTGGTCTGCGTACGTTTACTCTCTGTTCGCCTGCGTCGTAGTCTGTAATTGCGATTCCGCGACGTGCTGGGGTTTCTGGCTGTACAGTTGCCCTCTTAGCGACAGCTCCGCTAGGGGTGTTGTCTACTACGCCTGCCTTTTTCTTCATCTTGTCGATGCCTGTACCTGCTAGGCCCATCATGCCTGCCATAGCGCCGCCACCGAGTGCGCCAGTCTGAGCGCCCTGGAGTGCGCCTGCGAGTGTCTGTCCTAGATCGCCGCCAGATAGTGCTGTTCCTAAGCCACCGCCGACCGCGCCAGAGGCTGCGCCAGTAAGTGCGCCACGTCCGACGTTCGAGTTAAGTGCTTTAGCGATCTTGCCGTTACCAGGTATTTTGCCTGCAATTTTGCTACCGACCGCTTGACCTGCACCTGCTGCGCCTGCACCTGCTGCTGCGCGGATAAGTGCATTGTTCATATCTGCATTTTGGCCGTTGTCGATATACTCTTGCGCAAGGCCAGATAAGCCGCCCTGTGCAATTTGGAAAGCTGGGCTAGCCGCTACTTTACCTAGTTTTGCTGCCTTAGTGCCTGCCGCTACGCCTGGTACTAGGTCTAGCAAAGTCATAGCCGCGTCTACGCCTGTACCTGCCGCCTTCATTTTGCGGTCTTTAGCGTTTTCGCCGCCGTACAAGAACTTGTTGTATTTTTGCGTTTCGCTATCTTCAGAGTTTACGTCTTTGCCGGCAAGTACATCTCTAAGGTTAGCTACTGGGTTGCCGAACACGCCCATAAGGCCGCGCCCGACGTTGCCGATAGATTCGCCGATGCCTGCTAGAACGCCACCAAGGCCGCCCTGGCTTTGTTTTGCCTGGGCCGCCTCGTTTGCGATAGCGCGGTTAGTTAGGTTTTCGTATGCTCTCTGCGCTTCGTTCCTAGCGTTTATCTGCGCTCTAAACTGTTGCGCTCTGCGTAGTTCGTCATCGTATAAGCTCATGGTCTACTCCTATATCTGCAAGCCTAAGCGGCGCATAAAGTCGTTATCTTCTGCCGATAGGTAGCCTCTGTTGATATAGTCTGCTGCTCTAGTTGTGCCTAGCGCTGCGTGCGACGTTCCCCTTTGTGCGCCGACGATTCTAGCGAGTCTGTTATAGTCGTTTGCGTTAAGTACGCCGTTAGCGAGATTCAATAGCTGCGTATTGCCTTTAGCGCCTGCACCAGTAGCATAAGTACCGAACGTAACGCCTGCGCCAGTATTGTTGTTATAGAATTGCGTACCGCCTGCGTCGTCAAGTGCGTAGCTGTACTTGTTGGCTGCGTTCTGCTGGTTGAGATAGTTCTGATATGCCGCTTCTTGTGCGAGCTGTTTGCGCTGGAGTGCGAGCTGTTGCTGGCGATAGGCTTCGTCGCGTTCTGCTTGTACTGCTGCGTCGTAGCGCTGGAGTGCGTAGCGGTTAGCCTCGTCGTTAAGTTGTGCAAGTGTTTGCTGCAAGCTGAGCCTGTTCTGGTTAGCTTGTGATTCTGCCGAGCTGAGGTCGTTAGCCTGGTTAGTTTGCATCTGCGTAACTGCCGGAACGTACGCCTGCTGATAGTATTTCTTGTTTGCGATCTCTGCCGAGCCACCAAAAGAGCCGCCGTTACGGCTTGCTGCCATGCTAGACGCTTGGGCCTGCCAGTTGCGTTGGTTATCTAGGTTTTTGCCCTGTTGCGCATATTGTGCGTTGATGCGGTTTTTCTGCGCGTCAAGGTCGCCAGAGATGGCATTTATCTGTTCGTTGAGTGCATTTCGGCTTTGATCGTACGATTTATTCGTTTCGGCCAAAATGCTTTCGAGATTTGCCATGCGTGAATAACTACGCAGCGCCAAAATATACTTTTATTATACCACATACACCCTATAAGTCGAACGGGCTAAGGAACGTCTTAGCGTGTAGCGTGAGCGTCTGCCCCATGCCTGTATATTGCGTATCTGCGCCTTGTGGGGCTACAAAAGTAACTCGCATCTCTATATTGCCGTTCGAGTTGCGCGTTATATCGCAAAAACACTCTGCGTCGAACCCGTCCTGCTTGCAAGCGATAGAGAAGCTAGGCCCGGATAGCGCATAGGTATACTTGTCGGACGTTACAAAAGAGCGCAAGCCTGCGCTCGGCGATGCGCCTATCTGTAAAGTGGCCGTATATACCACGTCTGCGCCGCCGTCCGGGATATTTACTAGGTTAGGTATAGTCAAAAACGCTACACCTTCGGCATCGTTTTTAAGCGTTGCGTAGTCGCTGTTAAAAATAAAGCGTGATGGTTTCATGGTAAGTAGATCCTATAGTAGTACGACTCGTATAACGGAGCTGTACTCTTAAAAATAACTTCGTTCGCCGTTATCTTGATATTTTCGCCATATCCATATACTTCGCCGAAACAGTCGCCAGCTACTATAGAGTAGCCTGTATCGTTCTGCATTTTGCCCCATACGTCTACATAGGGGATCTCGCCCAAGCCATGCGCGATAGTCGTGCCAGGGGTGGCTATACCTTCCTTGTATAACATAGGGTACTCATAATCGGAGCTGAACACTAGACGGTTGGCGCTCTGGCCTGCCGTTGGCTTTATCTCGATGCCTTTGCTGCTTTCTTCGCTTATAAAGCCCCATAGGCGGTACTTAAACGTCTTGTTCGCGCCGTTCTCGTGCGCTGCGCTGATTTTAACCGTACTGTCGGTAGCCTTTGCGGTAGCCTGGTACTCGTAGCCCTGCGCCACTTGCCTTTGAGCGCTAAAGTTATAGGTCGTCGTCCAGTCGTCAATAGTCCATACGCCATTTACATATATCTGCGCCCCTACGGTGTGCGGTAGCGTGATATTTATGTTACCCCATGCGTCCATGGTGGCGTCGCCTTCTTTAAGCCATACGATCTTGTCTACTGGGTAGTCAGAGTTTAAGATGAACTTTTCGCGTAATTTTGCCATGAGTTTATTTAATCTCGTTAAACACATTGTAGCCTTCCTTCGTGATCCATATACCTGGTCGGCCGTTGTTAGGCGCTTGTCCTATATAGATGCGCGGCATACCTCCAGCATCGTAGAACACTTCGCCGAATCTGCCGTTAGGTAGCTTGCCGGACATCATCTGGTTATTGCCGTTAGCAGATATGGTTTTGGTATAAGTGTCTGCGTCTAGGGCGCGGAAATTGGCGTTCGTGATTTGTAGCGCCTTTTTCACGTCCTGTAGCGAGTTTATAGGTTTTAACCTGTTTGGCATGGCTTCCTCCTATCTTATACGTTGTGTTTGTACGGTTAGGGTGTGTGAGCGGAATATAACCGGCTCGAAGGCCGCGATATGCTGATAGCGAATCTGGATACGGTAGAACTCGCCGTTTACTAGCGGAATTGTCGTATATACTGTTGGAATTGCCGGTACGCCGTAGTCGCTTGGGTTATCCCATACATAGTTAAGCGCGGTAGGCTCTTGGCGCTGTAAGTCGATACTGAAGGCGTATTGTACTTGATCCTTATAATCTAGCGCGTAGCCACACTCGCAAGTGTAAGGCTTGGCGGTAGTGCTAAATTGCGGTCGCCATTTAGTTATACGCTTGAGCTGGCTCGTAGCCCCGTAGTGCTGATATGCTGTTTCGAGGTTAAACGCGATAGCTCCGCCCATATCTGAATAATCGTTATTGGTGCTTGCCTCGTTGAGCATGAGCAAGCCGAACTTGCTATGGCCGCAGATAAAGCGGCTAGAGCTGTTCTGGCGTGCGCTTGTAGCAGATACATAAGTATTGCTATCGAAGGACTCCCACACTTGCAAGTTGATGTTATAGACTAGGCAGCTATCGTTTGCTCCTTCTGGATCGCTTGCGTAGTATACATAGAGCCTGTTCTTATAGAGGTCGAGTACGATACTCTCTTTGTTAGGGATAGCGTCGTATACATTCTGGATAGTTCTTTCGGTTAGGCTTTCCTCGCTTGAGCCGTCGAATCTATATATACCGTTCTCGTTTGCGAAGTACGCGTAGTTAAGGTCGCACACTACGGACTCTTGGCTAAACGTGCCGTTCTGCGCGTTTGAAGCGTCCTGCGTCCATGCGTCGGCCGTCTGGGTGTACATCTGGTACTTGTTGCGACGAGTCATGATATAAATAACGCCGCCTAGGTTAAACATGGCAGTTAATGGGTCGCCAGTTTTAATTGCTGGGAAGTTCTGGTAGAAATCGACGCTAAACTTATCGTAGCTTGAGATAGCTTGCGGTGTAGTGTCGACGATAGTTAGGCTAACGTTAGAGCCTGAGATGGCCGTTACTTCTGCGGTGCTTGTGCCTTGGCCGGTTATCCAGTCGCCTACAGCGATGCCGCTAGGGCTGATAGTTGATAGCTGGATAGTGAGCGTGTCGCCTACGTCGCCAGAGATAGTAGCCGTAGTGCTAAACGCTGGGCTTTTGGCGTATGTATAGCCGTATGGATAAGTCCAGATAGCCTCGGTGTCCGGGTCGGCAGCGAAGTACATAAGGTTGTCGCTCGTGCCGTTCATAATGTTGGTTACGTTCACGTTAAGCGTCGTATCTGTTTTAAGGTCTTTGACTTCGATGGCCGTATCTGCCCATGCTGTTACCGTTCCGCTTGAGATGGTCGGCGTTAAGAGGCGTGGGCCTTCTTTGCCGTCTGCGTAGCGTACGGTGTTGAGATTCTGGCTAAAGCGTACCTTCGTTACGCCTAATGGCAGCGTTCTTATGCTCGTAATTGTGCCTGTTTCATTTTGCCAGTATAGCGTGCCGTTAAAAGTAAAGAAGATCGACTTATCGCCGTCGATATTGGCCTCAAAAACGTTGCCTACTTTGCCTGGGGTGCAAGTGTTAGTAATAGCGTAGATTCTGTTATCTGTACCGAGTTTAGCGCCTAGGCCGTTTAATGTGCCGCTCTGAGCGCTAAGAGTAATCTCGACTAGGTTGCCGAGGTTTACTTGAGGGGCTTCGTTAAAAACTACCTCTGTTACGGTGTCTGGGTCAGATGGTAGCATATCGCTTGCGATGCAAGAGCTTGCGACTGGCTCGCCGTTTACCGAGATAGTAATTTTCGGTACGACGTAGTTCATGTTGCCTACAGGGCGGCTGAGATATACCTTTACGGAATAGATAGTCTTATTGGAGTCTGCCGTAAAAGAATAGGTCGTAGCGTCCTTAGCGTTGCCGTTTGTGGCCGTTTCTGCCGGGGTTTCCCATGCTGCGTAGCCGATAGGCTGAGTTGAGCTAGTGCCGAGCTTTTTGTAGCCCAGGCGCGTGCCGTACTCGCCTACGCGGTCAAAACGTGCGTCCTGAGCTAATCTAAGCTCGTCTAAGCCCATTGTATCGTTTGGCTTATATGTGTATATACCTTTTGCGAAATTCGTCGTCATAGGCGAAGATTTACGCGTTGTAATGTTAGGTATACTGCGCTGCTTGCTAAAGTTTGATTTGTTCATGCTACTTTACCTCGCTTTTCTTTTTCTTATCGTCTTTACCGCTTGTTAGCGCGCCTGCGATAGCGCCGCCTCCGAATAAGGCTGTTAGCGCTGGTAGTGCTACGCCTTTTTTACTGAGGGCGCGGAGCTTGTTTATAAACTTATCGAAGGCAGGGTTTATCTCGTTACCCCACTCGCCGCTCTGGTTCATAAGTCCTCTATACGCAGAGTTGTCAGTATACCCCTTATTCTCTAGGTATTGCTGGAACATACGCGACTCTTGCTCCCCTGAGTTTGCGTAGTAGTCTACGTTCTTTTTCCAATGCTTGCGAATCTCTGCGTGGCTCTTGTAGTGATGGCCTAGGTCTTTTTGTAGTTCTCTATATGCCTCTGCCACTTCTGGGCTATATCTTCCGGCGCTTTCCGGTCTAGCTTCGTTCTGGAAGGAGTGTAGGCGCTCGTGCGCCATCGTGCTGATCTTGCCTTCCGGAGAGTTTATATCAGATAAAGCTATATCCCTTGCGTTTCTTGCGTAGCGTCCGAGAGAGCCGCTCTTTAAGTGGTCGTCGCTAGTTACGTCGGTTATTTTTACGGTGTTTCCCGGAGCGATTCCTAGGCGTTCTGATAGCGCCGTATCGAGTGCGCCGGCTCGGCCAGTTCGGATACCGCGCCTCCTATAATTTTGTAAAGCATACAAAATATCGTCGCTATCGCCTGTTCCTACGATATCGTCTATAACTTTTCTTTCGGCCTTTTCCATCGCCTTAGATAAGAGTTTTTGCTTAGCGTGGCTTCTGGCGTCGGCCTCTGCCTGCTCGGCGTCTATGCCTACGAACTCTGCGTTTTTGCGATTGAGCCGTATACTGTCGTCTAGGTCTTTGAGAAAGGTATTTTTGCCGTTTATCTCGTCGCCGTAAACATAATCTGCTAATTTTTCAAGGTCTGCTTGTAACGGCATATCTGTTCCGATACCTTTTTTGAGTTCGGCCGCGACTTTGTTATTTTCGCCCATCTGGTTATCTAAGAGCTGCTGTAATTTATCATACCCCTTAGGCAGCGTGCTTCTGTCTATTTTGTTATATAGCTCGTTATCTGTTATTTGGTTGAAGCCGTCCGCCGAAGTCATAAGCTCGTTATATCTATCTCGCATGGCCTTAGTCACTTTTCCGTCTACTGGCGCATAAGGGTTTTTTGAGTTTACGGCGTCTACTACTTCCGCTTCCGCGATAGGCTGGTCGAACAGGCCTAGCTGGCCTTCTGCGACCTTTGAGTACATAACGTCGTCGTCCGGCGATAGCATAAGGTCTGCGACCGTCTTAGGCGACTTCGTGATTTTTGCCTTAGAAGCGTCAAAAATTGCGTACTCTTTAGCCTTGTTGCCGGTATTTGGGTACATTGTGGCGCTAAAGCTATCGTATGGCGAGTTTCTAAGCGCTTCTAGGTCGATATAGCCCTTCGTAAGCTGTGGGTTATGGTATTTGTCGCGCCAGTCCGTTAAACGCTGTACGAAGGCCTCCTGGCCGTCTAGTTTTCCTAGTGGCGATGCGTAGTTCCACAATTCGCGTATCTGCGCGTCGGTTAGGTTGTCTAGGTCTAGCGTGTTGCGCATATCAAGGTTGGCCTCATATACGCCGCCGCGCTTGCCGGCTTTATCTATAAAGTTAGAGTCGGTCGGTATACGCTCGTAAGCGAACTCCTCGGCCGCCTCTGGAGTATCTGTAAAGTAGATAGCCTTTTCGCCGCTGCGAGTGTTTTTGCCGGCTCTGTTAATATCGAACTCGGTTATATCCGTTTCTGGCGAGCCATGATAGTACGTCTTAGGCTTCGATTCGGCCATGAGGTCTGCTACGTTGGTAGGCGCTTTTTTCTGTGGGAAGTATCCCCACTCCGCCAAGTCGTCCATAGCCGGCTGAATATCGCGCACGTTCACTTTTTGAGATAGTACGTTGCCTTTTCCGTCTAGCTGCGTATCATTATGGAGTTTTGCGTAAGATTCGCTAAGCGTGATCCAGTCGCCGTCATTTATAGTGTTGCCAGGAGTTGCGCGGTATATAGTTACTTCGCCGTTCGGGTTGCCGCGTACCGCGTTAAGCTGGGCCATTGTTTCGTTCATGACGTCCGGCGTATCTGTGTACATAAAAGTATAATTTTGCGGTTTGTCGTAGACGTCTTTTGGATAAGATAGGCCGTCCTCGCCTTCTGCCAGCAAGTCGTCAGCATATATGCCGGAACGCGTCGGCCTGTGCGCCATCATGTACTCTTGCGGCTGTTCGTATTTTATGCGCGCCATCATAAGCTCGTTGTGGCGATCTATGCCTTCTTGCGTCGAGGTGTCTAGTTTTGCGAGCTGGTCGTCTATATTCGCGATTCTGGCCCTTCTCTCGTCGTCTGTAAGGGCTACGTCCATCTTATGATTTGGCTTGATAAGCTCTCTAGCTAAGCCAGTAGTGCCGCCTACGAGTGCGCCAGTCTGAGCGCCGTATAGGCCGGCGTTTATCATATCCTGTACGCTACCGCCTTCAATGCCGGTATATCCGGCGTTTGCGATGCCTCCGGCTAGTGCGCCGCCTGCTGCGCCGCGTACGAGGCCGTTATTTATGAGTTTGCTGCCGCTTTTGCCGAGTGCTTGGTTAGTATATGCGCTCGCAAGTCCAGAAGCCGCGCCTACGCCTGCGCGCTGCGCTGCTCGGCCTAAGTCATAATCTTTACCGGCCATCTTAAACTCGTCGGCTACGCCGCCTATCGCGCCTTGTACGCCGTTAAAAAGAGGGTTGCGCGTAATTGCGCCTGCGCCCGGTATAAAGTCAGATACGGTCTGTACGCCGTTTAGAATCGTGCCTAAGCCCTTAGCGGCCGCGTCCTGCGTGTCGTCGGTCTGATATAGCCACTTGCGGAAGTCGTCCTGATTTTTAGTCGAGCGGCCGCCAGATTGGAATAGGTCGCCGATAGCCGCTCCGCCTGTACCGAACATATCTACAAGGCCAGTTCCGAAGTCCTTAAAGCCTTGTACCATGCCGCCTAGGATAGAGGATAAGTCAGCCATAGTTTAGTACCTCGTTTTTTGAAATACTGGTAGTTTTGCTCTGTTTTCGCCTTCTTGCTGGCGTGGGCAGTAGCGCTCCTTCATATTCGTAATGAGTTCTTCTTTTTTATTCTCGTAGATCTGCGCGTAGTCGAAGTTGTCGCGTAGCTGTTCTGCGCGTGCTAGAGCGCCTAGGAGTAGCGCTTCGCCGTACTCGTAAGGGATAACCGGCTTGTCGGTCGGTTTTACGAGCATTTTAGGCTTAGCTAGGTAGTATAAGTCGAGAGTGTAGAACTTTTCGTCGCCTTCTTCGTCGAGTTCGTTCTCAATATCTGGCAGGCTGTAAAAGAGGTTATTGCCGAAGATAGTATAAGTGTAGTTTTTTACGCTGGCGTTCTTCTCTGTATCGAAGAATTGACGGCTAGGAAGGTAGCGTAGAGCGTGCTTATTGCCGTCTTTAGAGGCCGTAAGGTGTATAAGCGTCTGGTAGTCCGGCGGAAGTAAGAGTGGGCCGCCTTCTTGCGTTGTGGCGCGGTACATTTTCTCTAAGAATTGGTAGGCCGTATCGCCGAGGATATCAAAATAAGCGTCGTTGATAAACTGTTGTATGTCTATATCTGAATACTGGGCATCTTTTAGCCGAGCTTTAATGCGGTCAGTTAGGCCGCTAAGGTTGTAGTTTGCGTCCATTTAATATGTACGCGCACCGCCATTGACTTTATTATACCACAAAAAATACCCCCCTTATGGCCACTAGGGGGAGTATTTAGTGTATCGCGTTAGATATTAGCTCAAAGAGCCAGTACCGATAGCTGCGACTGCCTTTTTCTTGCCGTTCAAGACGAACGAATCGAAGATAAAGCGGCCGAGAAGGATCGTACCGTCGACAAGCTCGGAATCGGTTACGATGCGAGTGTTCATGATCTGCTTTGCACCGAGGAGTGCGTCGCGATGGATCATGATAGCGCTGGTGTTGCTTGGGAAGTAGCTAGTAGGAACTTTAACTACTGGCGTACCGTCGAGGTCGCCTACGAAGCCACGACCGAGGAGCTTATCGTTGTAGCCGGAAGCTTCAACGTTAGTGGTAATTTGTTTCTTGATAGCGTTGTAGAAAGCTGGCGTTACAAAGAGTACGCGGCCTGCAATAGGAGCTTTAGCTTCGTCGAGGTCTGCGCTCATCTTAAGAACGTCGCCGTAAGCGTCGTTAGCGGTTGGGCTGTAGTACTGGGAAGCTGCTGCTGCGCCGATAGCTGCCTTAGAGAGGCGGTTAGCGTCGATCATAGGAATAACCTGTTCTTCCATCTCTGCGCGCATGACTTCGCCTGCCTTCTTTGCAAGTGCGCCCTGCTCGTAGTTGCCGCGGTCAATAACGATCTTGAAGCTCTTATCGTTGCCGAGCTGATAGGAAGTTACGATATCCTCAAGTTCGTTGTTGCCACCAAAGCGGTCGCCGGTGTTGGAGCGGCTGTAGTTGGTTGGCGCAACGGTGGTAACGGTGTAGACGTTTACAGTCTTAACGCCGTCGAAGTTATATTTTTTATTAACCCAGCGGTCGGTGTAAGAACCGGCGGTAAAAACCTGGTCGAGCTGGGAGCTATATTTAGAAGCGAGATTAACGCCCATTTTAGTATTCTCCTATAAAGTGGTAATTATTTATCGTCAGTCGCCGAGCAGCGCTTTGCTGAACGGATCGTCTGCTTCGGCGTTGCCAAATTGCGTGCTGTCCGTAGCGTTAGAGCTAGGGCGTTTCGCAGCCTGGCGTGCCTCCATCTCTTTTTGAACTTCCTTGCGGAGGTTCTCTTTAAGGGAATCAACTTCTACCTTGCCTGCGCCGCATAGGGTATATACGTCGTCTAGGGATAGTACGCCGTTAAGTACGAGCATACCTTTAGTAACCGGCTGGCCGGTCTGGGGGTTGACTTGTACATTACCGTTTACGTCTAGAATTGGCGACTGGACAAAATCTATCATTTTTTGTTCGTCCTCGGCTGATAGGTTGCGGCCTGCCTTCCACTTCTCTACGCTCATTTCTGTACGCATCGCGCGAACTTCGCTTAATGCCTCTTGATCTGGTCGTACTTCTGGAATACGCGACTCTGCGAGCCTACGTTCGAGTTGTGCCTTCTCTTGCGACTTTTGGTATAAGCCTTTTTCGGAGTTCTGGTACATTTTGGCGACTTTACGGAGTGCTTCCGGGTCGTCCGCTTTAATACCTTTTTTCGCTAAAAACTCGTCTATCGCATCGCCAGTTTGCGCTTCTTCAGTAGCGGCTGGCGCATCGGTAGCTTCGTTTTCGCTATCCGTTTGCTCATTGGTTGCCTCTACTGCCGAGCTGCCCATATCTTCTGCTTGTTCGGTCGTAGCGTCATTAGCTACTGGCTCTACGTCCGAGGCATCGAATAGGGGAGCTTCGTTTACAGTTTGTTCGTCCATTGAACGCTCCTTATATATTGTTAGATGGTTGCTCTGGTAGCTATCTGCTACCAGCAGCTCGGCTCTACTAGCATTTTGGCGATGCGCCGGCCCATTGCCGGATTTTGAGTAATAGTTTTACTCCAGTAGTAGCCGAGTTGTTGGCTCGCTATTTTACCTCTGTTAAAGTGCGTTGGTCGTTAATTTATAAGGGCGGTTATCATTTGTATAACTTCGTCGATACCTGCCGCGCGGTGTACTCGTTCGGCCGTTCGTTCCGGTGTTGGCTCGTATATTGCCGCTTCGAGTTCCGCCTGTTTCGCGTCGGTTAGAATCTTCATAGACTCTTGGCCTAATTCAGACTCCCAATGTTTCTTAAAGTTCCGTCGGTGCGTTTCCGTCCATTTGTCCATCTTGCATAACTCCCATATCTTGCGCCACGATATCTTGTGTCGCTAAGTCTTGCATTTCTGGGTTGATATTTTCCTCGACCGGCGCGGCCATTTGTGGCTGCTCGGTAGGCGTGATAATAGCTTGTATTTCGTCCTCTGTAAGTTCAGGCATCATTTTCTTGTACATAATCTCTTTAGCTGCCTGCAAGTTGTTCGTAGGGTCTGCGATAATCATTTGGAAGGCCTGCGTGTAAGCTTCCTGCTTTTCGGCCATCTCTAGTCTATGTTCTACGTCTAGCGTTACCATCGGCGTATATTCGCCCATAAATCTATTCATGTCTACTTGCTCGAAGGTTACGCCTGCGTCGCCGACAGTACGAACGTAGAAGTTATCGTCTGCATAAAGCTGTAAGAGTTTAAGGCAGATTTTAGCCTCTTGGAAGAAGAAGCCGTCTGCGAGGTTGCGCGCCTTTTCCTGCACGCGAATATCTGCTTGTGCGAGTGTAGCTTTAATCTCTGTTGCGGTGGTCGTATCGGTTGCCGAGATGCCCTTGCTAATCTCCGAAACGCTTGCGGCCTCTCTAATCTCTGATTTAAGGTTGTTGCGCTCTGCGAAGGCGTTAGTAGGGATATTTGGTGCTGGCAGCCACGTTGCTGCGCCTGCTGGGAGTGGGTATACCTTGCCTGGCGCTGGGCTAAGATCGTCGATTTTACCAGCGAAGCGTGGGTCGATTTGGCGCTCTGGGAATAGCTGATAAAGTACCGCCTCGATATTTAGCTCGGTCATGGTGTTTAATAGCTCTTGCTCGTCGGCGATAATGTCTACGTCGGAAGAACCGTATACAAGCGATACATCTTGATATTCGCAGCCATGAGCGAACGGAAGAAGGCGCGCAGTCTTTGCGCTGAACTTTTCGTCAAACTCGCCAATATCTATGCCGTCGGTTTCCATTACGATAGCGCGCTGGAGTTCGTGTTCGATTTTGCGCTGCTCGAATTTGCTACGCATAAGGGCGAAGTGTGGGTTTTCGCGTTCCTCAATAAGTACGCTTCTGTTAGCGATAACAGCTACGCGCTCTGGAGTCCAGATTTCGATAAGTTCTACCATATCGCCGTTGCCTGGAGCGGTTGCGCCGAGTGCCTGGTCTTTTTTAGCCTTGTCTGATTCGGTTTCTGCCGTTCCGCCGCCTTCTGCGCCTTGTCCGGCCGAGATTTCGTCAATATCCTTATAACGATTTACCATTTTGCCGCTTTTAGCGTCGTAGATAAGCTCGTCTTTAAGTTCCTTTTTGGTAGCGAAGAAACGACGACCGATATAGCGTGCATCGTCGGTGGTGTGGCTTTGTGGGTCGATTACCATATCGCGTACAGGGATAATCTCTTTGTGGACGTATCCGCCGTCTGCGTCTGGTCGCCACTCGTAGTACGCGCAGTAGTTGCCGGTTATAACGCCCTGGCGGCCGTTTATCTTGTTCTTAAGCGCCCAGCCGTCCTTGCGTGCGAAGTCTTGGTAGATTTCGTTAAGTACGGCCGTATCTGCCTCTTGGTCTGGGTGGTTAGGGATATATTTTACAGAAGGGTTAGAGTTAAAAAGGGTAGCTACGATAGTATTAACCGTAGAGTTTACCATCGGCACGAAAGCCTCGACAGTTCCAGGGTGGTTGCGCTTCGTGCGGATATTGCGGTAAAGTTTCCAGTTGTTTTCCCACGTTTCGTGGTAGTTCTGCTGGGCATACTCCCAGGACTCCGTAAACATTTTTAGATATTTACCGAGTCGCTTATCTTCAGATTTTTTT
>Ga0310786_10001788_pt1 | contig 34189 bp, 36 predicted proteins | sample AusTroGonzalo_MG_FD_203881 | JGI IMG/M metagenome (GOLD analysis project Ga0310786, IMG submission 203881) | Bovine rumen microbial communities from tropical cattle in Woodstock, Queensland, Australia - Gonzalo_03 (v2) (version 2) | ecosystem: Host-associated > Mammals > Digestive system >... | reverse complement strand
TTTGTTTATCTTTGACTAATGCGTATTCTTGGGCAAGACCAATTGCTTCTTTTAGACGGACGTATGTTCCATTTCCAAAACTCAAATTCTTTGGTGCCGCATAATAAAAAAAGTTTTTCTCACAATGTTCATTGCCACCTGATTTACCTTTTCCGCTATCGCATACATCGTAATAATATATCATCAGCGCATCGGTGAATTCTTTACAGCGTGTTTTATCCATACCGCCTGCGGGGCAAACCTTTTGTTGCAGATTTTCTAATGTGATTGTTCCGTCATTTTGATTCATATATTGCTCGTATGCCGCGGTTACTTTGTTTGGGTCATATGGTGCAACAACATATTTTTTAATGGCATATTCAACAACATCCGGGTGTGCATAAATCGGTGGAATTTGCGGAATAAAACCACCCACAGGTTCGGCGAAAGTTTGACTACAAACAAATATCATACAGAGTGCGATTAAAAATTTTTTCATTTTAATGCCTCCGTACATTTTGCGGCAACATTTGCGACTTTTTTAATTGCCGATATTTGCGTCGCATTAAATACCGTTGCGACCCCAGATGCCACCGTTGATGCGCCCGCCAAAACATTTGATGCGGTATTTAGATTTTTTTCTTTATCCGTTCTTGTGCCACCTTCGCCTTGGTTGCGCACAGAATCACTGTTTGCAACGCCACTGGTTATTGTTCCACTAAGTCCGGTTGTTGCGCCAATGGCACTTGAAATCATGGCACCCTTTGCCCTGGTATTTATCTTTGATATATCAACGGTTTCGAAACCTTCGCATGCCGAAATAATTGTGTTTACCTCACCAACATCCACGCCATCGATTCTTGCGCGACCACGCGCACGACGAAGTTCAGATATAGCGGTTTTACAATTATCAATTTGATTTTGCAGGTCACCATCGGTCGTATTTTTACCCGCAATAATTGCCCCAGCAACATTTGTTGCGGTGTTTCCGGCAAGCAACCCAGTGCGCCAATGTCCCAAACTTTTTGATTGTTTGTCTAATTTTTCAATTTCTGAATCTGTATTTTTATCGTCGGTGGTTTTGCCCCACAAATTGTCAAATTCGCGCTTTGCCGCATCGAGTTCTTCGTTTGATGTCGGTGGTGTTTCATTTTGCATGCGACGTTCTTCGATTGCGCGCAATTTTTCAAGTTTAAGTTTGTCAGCCAATTGGTCTTTCTGTTCCTTTACAATACCAACAACAGTTGCACCGGCACCAAGTCCGGTTCCGACACCAGTAATCGCAGTATTGATTCCGGCCATCTTTTTCAAATCGGCAAGGTTCGCATCAATCCCAACACACGCAGAATAAGTGTTTTGCAGTGCGGCAACCAAATCCGCTTCGTCGGCACACGCCAACAGTGGCGTAATAATCGCCAGTAAAAAAATTCCCCAGTTTTGCAACATTCTCATACGCAGAATTGTATCACAATTTCGGACTAGCGTCAAAATAAAAAACCGCCAGGGCGGTTTCTTATTTTGAATTCGACTTTACGTGTTGAAGTCGCAATTTGATATAGTGCATAAATGCTTCACAGGCTTTGTTATAGTATGATGTAGACATTACTGGCAAATCGCCGATGTAATATGTCTCGGTTACGCGCCACGAATCGTCGCATTTCTTGATTTGTACATTTTTCATTGCACATTTCCTTGGATTATAAAATTATTTGCCCACCGATGTATGAATTCCGTGGAATTGCGCCGAACGATGAACGTGGGCTGACATAGATATTTCCTGTGATGGTAAACGGACCACAGAATTGCAGCATATTCAAATCGCGCAGGAATAAATTGCCTTCGATTTTCACACCACAAGGCAGGACGTATTTGCGCATATGCTGCAGATACAGGTTTCCGCGGATGTGGGCGTTGTTCTTTAATATGATGGCTTCGCCGTGCGATTCGATGATGACGTCGCCGTATATTTTGCCGTCGCGATGTGCGCGCAGTATAGGTGACTTTGACGGTTCGGCCGCGACAACGTGCACGGGTTCAGATATTGCGCGACGATTTATGTTTGTTGTGACGACCCCAGAATTCTTTGCCGTTGTGACTGTTTCGACTTTGGTTTGCTTTGCCGGAGCATCAACAATGCCAACGCGACGACAATTTACAAAGTCCAGAATCAGCATGGAAAACAAAACTATAATCGCCACCAGCAATGTCAAATTGATCAGACCGACAATATTTATACCGCACAGCCAGGCCCAAATTGCACGGCAGAGTGAAACCAGTAATTCCCAGCCCCAAGACAATATGGCCGCGATTGTATCATAGACCCAACGGCAAACAAATCCAATTGCCCGAAATGGCCAGAGCAGGGCGCGAACAAGCGCGTTTTCTGTGGTGGCGATTTTTTCGCCCAGCAGTGTATATTCTTTGTTGCGTTGCGTTTTGCGCGCGGCTAACTTTATTTTCAATTTTTCAAACATATTTGACCTTTTGTTAGTTTTGTGTCCTAATTTTAGCCTAAAACAATCGTTTGTCAAATGTTTTTTAGCGGAGTGTTCAAAGGGCACTTGGCTTTTTTTGTTGTTTATGGTACTATGTATTGTGTAACAGGAAAACGGACAAAAGGAACAAAAAGGAAATATAAAATGAACCGCAGCATAAAATTCAAACTGAAAAACGGTAAAGTTGTCACTATTCGCCGTATTCGTGGAACAGATTACGAAGATGTTATGAAATATTTTAGTAAGTTTGTAAAAGGCCCAGGGGCAAAATGGACATGGCAATATGCAGGGCAACCAAAAAAGAACAAAGAAAAATCTGTTCAAATATATGAAGATCCAAATAATTTATTTGTTGGCGCATGGGATGGAGATAACATGATAGGTCTGGCGAATATATGTAAAAAACAAGTCGGGCATCCGTATTCTGGGCGCGTTGCCAGTACAGCAACAACTATGTTAGAACAATATACATCAAAAGGCCTTGGGACAAAATTCAAACAGATTGTCGAAAAATGGGCGCGCGAAAATAATGTTCATGTATTGCAAAGTGGCGTTCGTCATAAGAACACACGTTCATTGGGCAATTTGTTGAAACAAGGCTGGGAAATAGTTGGCGTTTTTCATGATACTGCTTTTATAGACGGCGAATGGCATCATGAATATATGTTGGAAAAGATATTGGAAAAATAAAGGCAACATATGTCAAATATAGTTGAAGCGGTAAAATCTAAACTTATGGGATATAATCAGAAATCCTTGGAACGCGACGGATATGATTTCTGGAATGACCATATAAAATATGTGTTCAGGCATTCACACGATTTAGCGATTAAACGTGGTGCAGATGTAGAAGTATGTGAATTGGCCGCTTTGTTTCATGATATGGCTATGGTTGCAAATAATGGGCCACGAGATGAACACGAACAATATGGGGCAAAAATGGCTGTTTCTATGTTAATAGAACTTGACTATCCAAAAGATAAAATAGATGTAGTAGAAAAATGCGTATTGCACCATCGGGGCAGCAAAAATGATACCAGAGATACATTGGAAGAACAAATTTTAGCAGATGCGGACGTTATGGCACATTTCGATAGCATCCCTTCTTTATTTAGTTTGGCATATAATAAAATGGGCTTGCCCGTGGAAGAGGGCAGAGATTTTGTAAAAAGGAAACTGATTGGTGATTATAAAAAACTAAGCCCAGAAGCCCAAAAAGAACTCCAAGAAAGGTTTGACACCATTATGAAAGTTTTGTTTGTGAAATAGCAAAATTTAAAACCGCCGCATGGCGGTTTGAATTGCCCGCTTTGGCTGATAAGTGCGGGATATATTTTTCTGGTTGTGACCTGTGCTGTGGCGAGACATTAAAAATTTTTAAACCCACGCTTTGTTGCGTGGGTTAACAAATTTTTATGGTGGAGCTGATCGGACTTGAACCGACGACCCCTTGCATGCCATGCAAGTGCTCTACCAACTGAGCTACAACCCCTTTTCGAACAAACAGTTTATATTTTTCCTTGCCAAATGTCAAATATATTTGCTAATCTGGTGTCGGATACAAGGAGTTTTATAAATGGATTATCAATCTTTAAAAAGTGAAGTCGAACAAAAAACAACCCAAACTATTGATGTTTTGCGCAATGAATACGCGGGTCTGCGTACGGGGCGCGCGTCGGTACATTTGCTGGACGGGGTTCGGGTCGAGACCTATGGTTCTGATATGCCGTTGAATCAACTGGCGACGGTTTCAACACCTGATAACCAGACACTGACTGTGACGGTTTGGGACATTTCGAATGTTGGTGCAGTTGAAAAAGCGATTCGCGATTCGGGATTGGGACTGAACCCGATGAGTGCGGGTGGGGTTATTCGTCTGAATATGCCACCATTGACCGAAGAACGCCGCAAAGAACTGACCAAAGTTGCCGGCAAATACGCCGAAGAGGCCAAGATTTCTATGCGTAATATTCGCCAAGATGCGATGGGCAAAATTAAACGCGCGGTGACCGATAAAGAAATTTCTGAAGATGACCAGCGCAAGTACGAATCAGATCTGCAAAAGGTGTTTGATGCACGCAGTGCAGAAGTTGATTCAATCGCTAAACAAAAAGAAGCAGATATTATGTCTGTTTAACTTGTTTGTGGTCGCGTCCGTTTAACACAAAAATACTGGGATATAACATGTTAAAATTATTCAAGAAAAAGTCCGTCGCATTGGCACCCGAAAAAATTCCACAACATGTCGCATTTATTTGCGACGGCAATCGGCGCTGGGCCGAAGCGCGCGGATTACCGCCACTGATGGGGCATCGGGCAGGTATATCAAATTTCGAAAATCTGGTAGATTGGTTTATCGCGCGCGGTGTGACAACGATAACGTTCTTTATATTTTCAACGGAAAATTGGAATCGTTCGGACGAAGAAGTAAATTTCTTGATGGATTTGTTTTACCAGGAATTGCATAAGAATTTGAAACACGCGGTTGAGAAAAATCTACGCTATCGTGTTGTTGGAACGCGTGAAAGATTACCAAAAAAACTGGCGGAATTGTGCGATAAATTGGAATCTGAATCGGCCGAAAATACCGCAGGTACTGTTGTGTTTGCACTGAATTATGGTGGACAGGACGAGATTGTAAATGCGGCAAATGCTGCGATTGCGGCGGGTGAACCTGTTACGCGCGAAACGTTCGAAACGTTCCTTGATACGGGGGATTTGTTGCCAATAGATATGATGGTACGAACCAGTAATGAATTCAGAATTTCTAATTTCTTGTTGTGGAAATTGGCATATGCGGAATTATTGTTTATCCCCCAGCATTGGCCAGAATTGGTAAAATCGGAAAAATTGTGGCAAATGGTGCTGGATGAATATGCACACAGAAATCGTCGATTTGGTGGCGGAAAAAAAGCAAACTATTCGGGCAAGAAAAAATAAGGAATGAAAACTATGTCGGAAACAATGAACAGAATTTTGGTTGGTTCGGGCCTTGTTGCGCTGGCGGTGATCGCGTGGTTGCTGGAACGTCGCGGTATTCCGGGGGTGTATTATTTATGCCTTGGGGTTGGATTAGGGATGATTTTAGAATTTTTGTCGTGTCTGTGGCGGGCACCGCGCGATGTGATGTTTAATACAAAAAATTTGATAATATTTTTTGGTTTTCTGGCATTGCTGGGGATTGATTTTGTATCGCTGATTAAAATTGGACATCGACCGATGATGATTTTGATGATATTGGTCATTGTGTGTGCCGCCGATATCTGTGCATGGGGATTTGGTCGGCTGATTGGTGGGGACAAGATGTGGGAACACATATCAGAGCATAAAACCTGGGCGGGTCAAATTTTCGGTGTGGTTGGTGGAACATTGACAGGACTGGCATATGGTTATGCGACGATGGGGCACTTTGTGCCGCAACTGTTATGGATTGGAATAAGTATTGCGTTGCTGTCACAATACGGGGACTTAACCGCCAGTTTTGTAAAACGCAGATTAAAAATCAAAGATTTCAGTAATGTACTTGGCAAGCATGGCGGTATTATCGACCGGTTTGATGGATGGGTTTATGTGTTGCCGATAATATGGATGGTGTTGGCATAAATATACAAAGGGGGAATAAAAATGCATACGATAACGACCATTATTGCACTGTTGATTGTACTGGGGGTGGTGGTTTTTATACATGAATTAGGGCATTTCTTGGCGGCGCGTTGGGCGGGTGTTCGTGTTGATGCATTTTCGATTGGTTTTGGCCCTGCGATTATCAAATGGCACGATAAACACGGAACAGTGTGGAAAATCGCGTGCTTGCCACTGGGGGGGTATGTTTCAATATATGGCCAAGAAGATATGTTCAATCGTAAAAAGTATCAAGATTTGCCAAAGGATAAAAAGGTTGGACACTATTTGTCGGCACCAGCGTGGAAGCAGTTTATTATTATCGCGGCGGGCGTGTTTATGAATTTTATGTTGGCCTGGGTGATATATTCGGGGATATTTATGTTTAAACCACGTGTTGTGCAATTGCCTGTTGTTGGCCAGGTTATCCAGGAAAGTGTCGCATTTAATGCGGGGGTTAAACCTGGGGATATCATTGTCCAGATAAATAATGAAAAAATTACTAATTGGGGTGAATTGGTTATTGCCAAAGAATTGGCGGGTACACGTGACGCGTCGGTTTTAATCGCCCGTGGAAAAGATTTGGTTTCGGTCAAGTTGGCGCCCAGTGCACGTTGGGGCTTGGTTGCCGATGGCGGTAAAACTGAGTTTCGTAAATCCGGCTTTTTCGGTGCGATTTATTCAGGTGCGCGTGAGACATACTATCAGTCAAAAACTTTGTTGACGGTGTTAAAGCAGATTGTGACAGGTGACCGTTCGGCAAAACAACTGGGGTCGTTTATCACAATTGCCGAAGTGTCGGGCCAGGCACTGGCAAACGGATTTTTCGCATTACTGGCGATTATTGCATTGTTGTCGGTAAACCTTGGGGTGATAAACTTGTTGCCATTGCCAGTGCTGGATGGTGGGTATTTGCTGATTTTAATCATAGAAGGAATAACCCGCAAGAAACTTGGTGGACGCGGAATGGAAATTGTGATTGTGTGTGGGTGGATATTCTTGGCGTTTGTATTTGCATTGACTATGTGGAATGATTTGGCACGGGTGTTCGGATTATGATGAAAAGATTGTCGGTTGTTATTATTGCGTTATTCGTCGCATCTGTGGCAGATGCGGCGGTTGTGTCGCGCATTGATGTGTCGGGTGCAAAGCGTATGGATGCAGAGTCTGTGCGTATATTGGGCGGGGTGCGCGTTGGCGATAATGTGGATACAGAACGTACGAATCGGATCGCAAAGCAATTACAAGAAAGTGGATATTTTTCCAAAGTTTCGGTGCAAATGGTGGACAGTGTTTTGAAAATAAATATCACTGAATCGCCGTTGGTGAATATGGTCACAGTTGAAGGTAATGACGAAGTATCAACCGATGATTTGCGAAAAGAAATTAAATTAAAAGAACGCGCGGCATTTGATGAATCTGTTATTGGTGCCGATGTTGGACGGATGTTGACCGTGTACCAGCGCAAAGGATTCTTTGGTACGAAAATCGATCCTAAGAAAATTGTATTGGATGATAATCGTGTGAATGTGGTGTATGAAATTACCGAAGGGCATCCGACATATATCAAGTCAATTACATTCAGTGGAAATGAAAAATTCAGTGATAGTACATTGCGTGGTGAAATACTATCGCGAGAGCACGCATGGTGGCGCTTTATGACCCAGTTTGATGTCTATGACGAAGATCGTATATTGTATGACCAGCAAATGCTGCGCCAGTTTTATTTGCGTAATGGCTATGTCGATTTCCAGGTGAAAAGTGCCAAAGGCACATTTACGCCAGACCGTGAGTATTACTCGGTGGAATTTACTGTGGACGAAGGGGACAAGTATACCATAGGAAAGATCGATGTTGATAATCCGTTTTCAGATGTGCCAGATGATGTGTTGCACGATGCGTTGAAAATATCCGATCGTGATACATATAATATTGATGAAGTAGAGGCGACTATATCAGGTTTGCGTGGCGCGGTGGCGGAATATGGTTATGCATTTGTAAATGTTGAACCAGTACCAACCAAAAATGATGATTCACACACTATCGATTTGACATTCAAAATTCAAAAGACGAATCGTATTTATTTGAATTCTGTGAATATTTTGGGTAATGTACGGACGTTTGATTCGGTTATCAACAATTTGATACCTATGCGTGCGGGTGATCCGTTTTCATTACAGACGATTGAACAGGGACGCCAGCAGTTGATGCGTACACGTTATTTCAAAGATGTCCAGATGGTACCAACCCGTGTCGCGGATGCGAATATGATGAATTTGGATATAAAAGTCGAAGAACAGCCAACGGGCGAATTGTCGGGTGGGGTTGGTTGGTCAAATATAAATGGATTTATGCTGGACGCGGGGGTCACAGAAAGTAATTTTATGGGGCGTGGCCAGACGGTGCAACTGCGCGGTTCGATTGCGCAATATCAAAAGCAAGCACTGTTCAGTTTTACAGAGCCGTTTTTGTTTGGTCGGGCGTTGTCTGGGGGTGTTGATGTATCATATACGATGTATAATTATAAACAACTTGGTGGTTTTGGCTATGATCGCGATTCGCTTACTGTGGCGGGACGTTTGGGGTGGCAACTGACCGATCATTGGTCCCAGATATTACGGCTTTCGGCATCGTTTGATCAAAACTATGATTTGCAAATTGGTGGATGGCAAAATGCGCAATTGTACACATTGGGTACATATTTAAAGTATTATAATTTGAATACAAATTTTGAACAGCGAACTCATACAGGTGTGGTCGGAAACATAGGAATTGCCTATACTGGATTTGGTGGAACTGAAACATTTATGCGATACAGCGCGGACGCAACGGCGATGGTGAATTTTTGGGATGACAGGTGGCAATTAAAAACTTCACTGGATTTTGGGTATATTCAGTCAATTGGTGATGACTATGTGCCGCGTGTGTATCGGTATTTCTTGGGGGGGGAATCGTTGCGTGGTTTTGAAATCGCGGGCGTAGGCAGTCGTAATTGGTACTACAGTTCGTATTCATTGGGCGGTATGTGGAAGGTCAATGGTTCAACCCAGTTAAATTTCCCAATCTTTATTCCCGATGAATACCAGGTAAAAGGATTCATTTTTATGGACTATGGTATATTGGGTAAACCGCCAGCCCGCGAAGATACATATGATAATCAACCGAATTATATTGACCAATCTTTGCGTGCGTCGGTGGGGTTTGGTATTTTCTGGAATACGCCAATGGGACCAATGAATTTCAGTTGGGGATGGCCGATAATGTCAAAGGATTATGATCGTGAACGGCGATTTTTGCTGTCGTTTGAAACGCAATTTTAATGTATAGATTTACACTTGACCAGGCGCATAAAATTTTTTTATAATCAAATTAGTTTATGGGAGAAAGAAAAATGAAAAAGATTATACTTGGATTGTTTGTTGGGCTGGCATTGGCGGGTTGTGGCCAAATTTATGACCGCGAACCAGTTGGTGTCGGGTATGATACGAACGAATTGAAACTTAGTCCGTGCGCATGCATCATGGTTTATCGTGGCTAGGTTGAGTACCAAAATCAACCCAGGAGAGAGTATTGGCGTATCCAGATGATTTTGATACATCGGCATTCGTTGCAGGTCGACGCATCGCGTTATCGCGAGTTGCGGCGATTTGGACAATGGTTTCGTTTTTTTTGATAATTGCGACCTGTATCGCATTACCTTGGGTCCAGAAAAATATGCGCGTTGCACCAGTGGTAATAAATGTTGATGGCGTGCGTGGCGAATGGCGGTTGGTCGGTCGTGACGCACCCGAAGAAAATGTTCCATATTATCAATCTATGCAGCGCGCGTTGGTTGGAATATTCACTGAAAAATGGTTTACGGTTTCAACTGATGCCGATGTGAATGAAATGCATTGGAAATCTTGCAGTCGGACCGATGTATGCAGTCGAACCGTTGCAAACACATTTTGGAATGATGCGGGGTGCGATATTTACTGTATCAGTGGCGAAAGTATGTACCAGAATTTTGTTACCAATGTTGTGCCGCTTTATCGTGCGCGTGCAGAATTCGGTGAACGTTGGTATGTTGATGTGCCGCGTATGGAAATTACACCGAACGGTGCAATAACGCAAAATGGTGGTTCGTGGGTTGTGAATGCGCGTGTGCGTTCGAATTTGAACGGTGATTTTAATATAATCGCGTATGTCAAAGTTGTGCACGATGACACGTCGCGCTATCCGCAGACATTGGGGTATTATGTTACGGGATTTAATTCTTACAGGATGCAATGATGAAACGATTGCTTGGATACATTATCGGGATTATAACATTGCTTTTGGTTTTTGCGATGGTGTTTGTCGCGGCCGGTATATATGATAACGGCGACAAAATCAGAATTGAACCGTATTTTTTTCGGACTGCGTTGACTGGGGTTTCGGCGACTGATGTCCCGCGCAGTATCGATGAAGTTGGGCAACGGCGTTTGCGCGATTGGCTGATTCAGAAATTTGTTGTGGAATATTATTATGTTGTGCCGGATGTCGAAAATGTAGCGCGACGCGAAAAGCCACGTTCGTTGGATGCGATGTTGTATTATATGTCTAATCGTCGGTCTGATGTGTTCAAGAATTGGGTTCGTGACGAAGTGCCAAAAATTCGCCAAATGGCGTCGGATGGTGTGATGCGTACTGTGACGGTCTTTGACGAAATTACGAAAACCAACCCAGACAGTGATTACTATATGGTTGAATATGAATTGAAAACATGGTATAAACCAAATGACATGGGGGTCGAGCCAGAAATTACGCGCGGGCATATGTATATCCACTTTACCAATGGCACAGATGGAATTCGCCCGATTGAAAATGTTGCGTATGCACTGGAAAAACTTGGGGCAAGTCCGGCATTGTTGTTTACTTTCTGGGTCGACGATGTTCAATTCGAAGGGATATAGTTCTGATGAAACGGTTATTGATTTTTATTATTGCGATTGCGATGACGCCTTTATCGGTTGTGGCGTTTGATGGCTTTGACTATGATACATATGGTGGTGGTGATGATTATGGGTACGGCGAATCGGTTGATAATATGAATAACTATACAATTGATACAAACAGCGATGGTAATGATGTCAATAGTTGTGCAATTACGAATGTCACGATAAATGGTGACGCGGCGCCGGTGGCGGTTGGAAACTTTGATATATCGGGCATAATGCTGGGGATGAATTTTGACGAAGTGCAAATGGTTGTGCGGGAAAACGGGCTTTATGCGAATCGGCCCAAGGATGCCGTTGTGTATTCTATGCACCCCGATTGGAAATACAGTTTAGACTATGAATGCCGTCAACAGAATGTGTTTGTGCCCGAGAAATTAAATCAGTGTATAAATTCGTTGGCGCGGAATCGTGGGGTTTTGTATGCGTCTGAATTGCATTTGGTGCGGGCGATAACTGGCGAAACGATTGATGTTTATTTTACCAGTAATGCAACCGATAATGTCGTATGGAAAATTGTATATAAAAACGATGTCGATGAAACAGAGGGCGATGCCGAAAAATTTGCAAACCAGCGGGACAAGAAAATTATGGCATGGTGGCACAATGTGATTGAAAAATATGGTGCACCAAATTCAGATTCAGACAAATGGGCCAGTTCGGATAATGCATACGACCCGATGATGCGTGCATACTATGGCGAACTGGAATTGGTGGATTGTGGCCGTGATGCCGAAGACAGTTCGCTGAATATTGAACAATCCAATGAAAATTTTGCGGCGAAACCATACGCGTTCTAGTAATATGAATTCATACAGAACAGGCATATTTTCAGAAATTGTGGCGTGCGCGTATTTGATATTGCACGGATTTCGCATAGTGCGGCGTCGATATGTTTCGGGGCGATATACGAATCGGGCCGAAATCGATATTATCGCGCGGCGCGGAAATTTGATTGTGTTTATAGAGGTCAAACATCGCAAGACATTGAATGCAGCCTGGGGTGCGATTACAAATCCGCAAATTCGGCGGTTGCGTGCCGCCGCCGAAACATATTTGCTGGAACGGCGCTGGGGCGGGAATGCGCGATTCGATGTAATTATAATCCATGGTTTTCATCTGGATTGGGTAAAGAATGCATTTTAATCATTGTATACTGTGCATGTTTCCTGTTGTACCGCAATTTCCGCTGTCACCCCGACTTTTCCGTCGGGGTGACGGCGGAAAACGAATCGTTAAAAAACACTTGCTTTTTTGGATTTTTTGTCATATTATTGTGGCACGCGTTCCGAATGGTGCGCGAAAAACACAGCCACGTTTGGGAATTTCTGTCTGGGTAACCAGTTTTCGTCCCCGTGTGGCAAGGTAACAACAGAAATAAAAGGATAAATCATGGCATTGCCAACTTTTACTATGCAACAATTGATGGAGGCAGGCGTTCACTTTGGACACCATACCCGTCGTTGGAACCCGTTGATGACACCTTATGTTTACGGCGTCAAAGACAAAATTCATATTATCAATTTGAATAAAACTGCGCCGTTATTGCATCGCGCGTTGGTCGCACTGGAGGCAATCGCCGCCGCCGGTGGCAAAGTTTTATTCGTCGCAACAAAGCATCAGGCAAAAGATATTGTCAAAGATGCCGCCGAACGTTGCGGACAATTCTATGTAAATAATCGCTGGCTGGGTGGTATGTTGACGAACTGGACAACGGTTTCGCAATCGATTCGCCGTCTGAAAAAGATGGAGGCCGATATCGAAAATGCGGATAAATTGGGACTGACCAAGAAAGAAGTCGGTGTCATGACAAAAGAAGTTGCAAAACTGCGTGACATTTTTGGCGGTATTCTGGATATGCACGGCGTGCCCCAGGTTATGATTGTTATTGATGTGCCACGTGAAATGAACGCGGTACGCGAAGCGAAAAACCTTGACATTCCGACAATCGCAATCTGTGATACAAACGCGAATCCGGAAATGGTTGACTATCCTGTGCCGGGTAACGATGACGCGGCGCGCGCAACACAACTGTATTGCGATTTGTTCGTAGATGCGATTTTGTCCGGTATTGAAAAGCGCCTTGGTGGTGCAGCAGGCAAAAAATCGGAATCTGGGATGGATGACGAACACGATGCATTAGAAGACGAAATCAAAGACAAAGAAATGAAAGCGCGTTCCCGTGCGTCTGCTTCGCGCGCAGAACGTCGTGAAAAACTGGCCGAAAAAGCCGACAAATAATCATAAAATCGGATGTGGGTCGCCTTGTGGGTGACCCACATGTAATCATTAAATAAGAAAAGGGGGAAGACTATGGCAGAAGTTACCGCAAAATTGATTCAAGAACTGCGCGAAAAAACGTCCGCAGGTATGATGGACTGTAAAAAAGCGTTGATGGAAAATAATGGTGATATCCAGGCGGCGGCCGACTGGCTGCGCCAGAAGGGTATTGTCAAAGCAGCATCCAAAGCTGGGCGCGTTGCGGCATCGGGTTTGGTCACTGTGGTTAAATGTGACAATATGGGATGTGTCGTTGAACTGAATGCAGAAACCGATTTCGTCGCAAAAAATGACAAGTTTCAAAAACTGGTCGCAGATGTCGCAAATAAAGCATTAGAATTGTCGGGCGACTTTGATGCGACATTGAATGCGGTCAAAGATGATATCGCGGCGACAATTGCAACGATTGGCGAAAATATGAATCTGCGTCGTATTGCGCGGGTTTCGGGTGACCACGTGTTCAGCTATATTCACAATGCACTGGTTCCAGGTATGGGTCAGATTGGTGTTGCAGTTGCAATCAATGGCGATTCAGACAAAATCAATGAAATTGGACCAAAAATCGCTATGCATATTGCGGCGAATAAACCTGAATTTATGACAATTGCCGATGTTGACCCAGCGGCGGTCGAACGCGAAAAGCGGGTGTTTATCGAATCGGGTGCCACCGCAGGCAAGCCAGAGAACATCGTTGAAAAAATGGTGAATGGTCGTATTCAGAAATACTATGCGGAATCTGTTCTGGAAGAACAACCGTTCGTTATGGATCCATCAAAGTCTGTGAAACAGGTTTTGGATGAAGCCGGTGGAAAATTGGCGGGCTTTGCGTATTTCGTGCTGGGCGAAGGTATCGAAAAACGTAATGATAACCTTGCCGACGAAGTCGCAAAAATGCTGAAATAACATCAGTTTATTTGTACATATTAAATGCGGTGCATCGCACCGCATTTTGTTACATTATAATATTACTGCACAGGGTCACTTTTTAATTGCCCAAATCAGCGCCAGCAACCACCCAACGCCCGTCCATCCAAATATCCATGATGCAACACGAATGCGCATTGCGTCGGCTTTTGCCTTTTTGGTTTGGGCGGCAAAGTATGCCGGGGCCAGCATAACCAGCACCAGCAACACCGCCGTCACAATATATTTAACAATCAAAATCGTATGTGCGTCTAACACTGTTTTATTTACCGTATGTTGCGGTATTACCCAATTCTTCTTCGATGCGCAGCAATTGATTGTACTTTGCCATGCGGTCTGTGCGCGACATGGAACCAGTTTTGATTTGCCCTGCGTTTGTTGCGACCGCTAAATCGGCGATAGTTGTGTCTTCGGTTTCGCCGCTGCGATGCGAAATTACCACCCCATAGTTTGCATCTTGGGCCATTTTGATTGCACGCAATGTTTCGGTCAGACTGCCGATTTGATTCACTTTGATAAGTATCGCGTTCGCAACACCGCTATCGATACCGCGTTTCAAGCGAATCGGATTTGTTACGAACAAATCATCGCCAACTAACTGGCATTTTGTGCCGATTGTTTCGGTCAGTTTTTTCCAGCCCGCCCAATCTTCTTCGGCCAATGCGTCTTCGATTGATATAATCGGATAGCGGGAAATCAAATCAATATAGAACGCAATCATTTCATCAGATGATAATTTCTTGCCTTGGAAATTATAAACGCCGTCACGATAGAATTCGGATGATGCTACGTCAAGACCAATCGAAATATCGGCCCCAGGTGTATAACCTGCGTCGCGAATCGCGGCGATGATGGCGTCCAGTGCTTCGTCGCATGAATTAAAGTTTGGGGCAAAGCCGCCTTCGTCGCCAACGTTGGTGGAATGGCCGCCAGATTTCAAAATCTTTTTCAGGTGGTGAAATACTTCCGCGCCCATCTGGATTGCCATAAATTCGGTCGTTGCACCGTTTGGAATAATCATAAATTCCTGGGCGTCAAGGCCGTTGTCTGCGTGCGCACCACCGTTGATAATGTTCATCATGGGGCGGGGCAAAATATGCGGATTTGGGTTTCCGTATATGTCGGCTAAATATTTGTACAGTGGCAATTTTTTCGCGTTGCTGACCGCATGAGCCACCGCCAGCGATACAGACAATATCGCATTCGCACCCAGTTTGTCTTTGTTTGGGGTGCCGTCCAATGCAATCATTTTCTCGTCAATATTTGTTTGGTTGTCGGCATCCAAGCCAATAAGAGCAGGTGCGATAATGTCGTTTACATTTTTTACTGCATGCGAAACGCCTTTGCCCATAAATGCCGAACCGCCATCGCGCAATTCCAGTGCTTCGAACGAACCAGTGCTGGCCCCTGATGGAACGGCTGCACGTCCAAGTGCACCCCCCGATAATGTGACGTCGCATTCAATTGTCGGATTTCCACGCGAATCCATAATTTGGCGTGCATGAATTTTTGTGATTTTTAACATTTATGTTCTCCTTTTTATATTACTGATATACTTTGTCGCGAATAAATGTCGTATAATATGCGACGAAAAGCAAGCAAAATAAAAAAATTTTTTAATTGAAAAGATGTGGCAAATACTTGTACAGTTGCAGGTGTGAATCAAAAGGAAAGTAATATGTACGATAATCAAAATATCTTTGCAAAAATTATTCGGGGTGAAATTCCGTCACGGCGCGTGGTAGAAAATGAATATGCGATGTCTTTTTATGATGTAAATCCAATGTGCGCAACGCATGTGTTGGTCGTTCCGCGTGGCGAATATGAAAATATATTGGACTTTGCGCGTCGCGCATCGGCGGCGGAACAGGCGGGTTTTTGGGACTGCTTTGTTAAAACGGCCGAAAAATTAGGTATAGATAACGAATTTAATGTATTTGCAAATGCGGGTTTGTCGGCGCCATTGTTTAATCAAAGCGTGTTTCATTTCCATCTGCATTTGATTGCAGGGGAAAAAACGGCCGCGTGCAAAGAGATTATGCGGAGTATGCTGTGCGAAGAATAAATCTGCGCGTGATTCCGCGTGCCCGTCAAAATCGGATTGATGTTGATTCGGATGGAAAATTTCGTCTGCACACGACAGCGGCGCCACTTGACGGCGCAGCCAATGATGCAGTGATTCGTGCGTTGGCAGATTATTTGAAAGTGCCGAAATCACAAATAAAAATCGTGCGCGGATTGACCGCGCGCGATAAAGTTATAGAAGTACCGCTATAAACCTTGGTTTTTGTTGTATGCAAGGATTTGTTTAAATAAATCGTCGGGGGTGTCGGCGACGTGGACATGATAGTCGTTGGGATTTTCAATGAATCCATTCGACCGCATTGCGGTGAACAGGCATCCAAACGGTTCCCAGAACTTTGCAGTATTCATAAAAAACAATGGCTTGCCAGATTCACCAATTTGCTGCATCGTTAAAATATCGGTAAATTCATTTAATGTGCCAATTCCACCAGGTAATATGATAAATCCATCAGACATATTGTACATACGTTGTTTTCGTTCGTTTACACCGTCGACAACTTCAACCATAATGTCGGGGTGTGCGGGTTCTTGTTTTGCGACAACATTATGTGTTGTGACGCCCATCACCGCGCCCCCATTGCGAATCGCCGATGTTGCGGTTGCGCCCATCAATCCGACATTACCACCACCGAATATCATTTTGATTTTATTTTGTGCCAACAATTCACCAATACGAACCGCGTCACGTTCAAATTGCGGATCCAGTCCAACGGTATGGCCACAATATACTGCCAAAGATTTTAATTTACGTTTCATCATTTTTCCTTTATTTTTCGAAATTATAGCATAGAATATCAAAGTTATGAATAAAAAATTTGCGGATTTTATGCAAAACTATCGTGATAAAACAATCGCTGTGGGGGTCAGCGGTGGTGTCGATTCGGTCGCGTTGTTGCATTGGTTGCGGGATTTCGGCTGTGATGTGGTGTGCCTGCATGTGAATCACAGATTGCGCGCGGCCGCGGATACCGAGGCTGAATATGTCAAATCACTTTGTGAAAAGTTGAATGTGCCGTATCATATCTTTACGTGGCGCGGGGAAAAACCCAGCACCGGATTAGAAGATGCGGCGCGAATCGCACGGTATAAAAAAATGACTGATTTCTGTCACCAGCATCATATTGAATATATTGCGACTGCACACCAGGCGGATGATCAAATCGAAACATTTTGGATGAATTTGGCGCGGGGCAGTGGGGTTTACGGTCTGGCGGCGATGCGTGGCGTTGGTGAAATGAACGGAATTAAAATTATTCGGCCGCTGTTAAATGTATTTCGGGCGGAATTGAAAGAATACTGTGATAAAAACAATATTAAATATTTTTCGGACGAAATGAATGATGATCCGCACTATACGCGTGTGAAAATTCGTCAGAATCGCCATATGATTCAAGATGTTATGGGAATTTCTGATGAACGCGTATTGTTGGCAATCCAGAACCTTGGGCGGGTACGCGAAACACTGGAAACAGATGTTGGTAATCTGGTCGCACGCGTGATAAAAAACAAATCGGCAACCTTTAATGAAACTTTTCTATTTGACCTTTGCCCCGATATTAGGTTAAAGTTTATCGGAACCGTTATTCAACAAGTAGGGGGTAATCGGTATCCTGTGCGTCTGGAATCATTGGTTCGCGCATTGGATAATTTACAGCATGATTGTAAATTCACCCTTGGGCACTGCACATTACGGCGGCTGCGTGGGCGGATTTTGGTTGTGCGCGAAGGTGAAAAAACAAGCTTTAGGAAACGATATGGAAAAAAATATAATAAAAAATTTGGCCAAAAATAAAAGAAACAGTTCATCGTCATGGTTGTTGATGTTGTTTGTGGCATTGTTCGCCGCGGTCGTTGTAAATGCGTTTGTGCCGCGTGATAAAACGGATGCAGTGCAAATTTCTGAACCGCTGGAATTGGATTTTTCGGATGTGTTGCGTCGTGCACCAGAAATTCAGACTATGACAATTCGCGATAATGTGGCGACAGGCAAATTGAATGACGGGCAAAAGTATCGTGCGGTTATTACATATAATCCAGAGCTGCTGGCAAAATTTTCTGAAAATGGAACCAAAGTTTCAATCGACGCATCCAAAGGTTGGGTTGATTACCTTGGAACGTGGGTGCCGATTATTATGGGCTTGTTTTTTATATGGTGGATTTTTCGTGCTTTGCGTGGTGGCCCGGGTGGAATAGGGCGGTCACTGCTGGGGCAAAACCCAACAAAAATTGTCACAGGAAAACCAAAGACGACATTCAAAGATGTTGCAGGTATAGATTCAGAAAAACAGGAATTGGTCGAGGTTGTAGATTTCCTGCGCGATAAATCGAAATTTGCAGCGGTTGGTGCGCGGGTGCCACGTGGGGTGTTGCTGTCGGGCGAACCAGGAACAGGAAAAACATTATTGGCGCGTGCCATTGCAGGTGAGGCGAATGTCCCATTCTTTGCCGCGTCGGGCAGTGATTTTTCAGGAATCATCGTTGGCCTTGGTGTCGCGAAAATAAAAGAAATCTTTGAAATGGCAAAGCGTAATGCGCCATGTTTGTTGTTTATTGATGAAATTGATGCGATCGGGCAAAAACGCAGTCAACATTCGTTTAATGACCAAGACCGCGAACAGACATTGAATCAATTGCTGATAGAAATGGACGGTTTTTCAAATGAAACGGGCATAATCGTAATTGGTGCAACGAATCGCCCAGATATGTTAGACCCGGCATTATTGCGCCCAGGACGCTTTGATCGCCAGGTGCAAATTGATTTACCTGATATGGCGGGACGCAAAGCGATTTTGGAGCTGCATGCGAAAAAGATTAAAATTGAAAAAGATGTTGATTTGGGCGAACTGGCGCGCGGAACCACGGGGCTGTCGGGTGCAGATTTGGAAAATCTGTTGAACGAATCGGCATTGCATGCGGTGCGTTCGGGTCATAAAATGGTCGCGCGTGATGATATAGAAGAGGCACGTGATAAATTGCTGATGGGGCCGCGCAAGATTCGCAAAATGCGCCCCGATGACATTAAATTGACCGCATATCACGAGGCTGGACACGCATTCGTCAGTACGGTTTATGCCGATGTGACCGACCCAATACACAAAGCAACCATTATCCCGCGTGGGCGTGCGCTGGGGATGGTTCAGCATTTGCCAATTGATGATAAAGTTTCTATGTCGCTGGCCGAGGTTCGCGCGAATTTGTCAATCGCATTGGCTGGGCGTGCCGCCGAAGCGGTGTTCTTTGGCGCGGATAAAATTACAACGGGTGCCGAATCCGATATTGCGATGGCAACGCGTTTGGCGCGGCGGTCGATTACAACGGCGGGATTGTCGAATAAAATCGGACTGGTTGCGGTGAATCAAGCGCAAAGTTTTGGCGCGCGTTTGCCATTGGAAAATGCGTCCGAAAAGACGGCCGAGATGGTTGACGCCGAAATTAAATCATGGATGGATGCAGCGTATGCAGATGCAACAAAGATATTGAATAAAAATAAAGCAAAGGTTGCAGCACTGGCAGAAGAACTGTTGGCGCGCGAAACATTGACGGGTGAAGAGATTATGAAAATCGTTGCGGGAAAAAAGACCCAAACCAAGACCGTTAAAAAAATTGCAAAAAAATAAATTCGAAATTTTGCGTATGCCGCCCGAAAACACCAATTCTTTACTGGTGTCGTCGGGTGGTGATTGTGTGATTTTTGATGCCTGGGGGCGTGCCGACGATTGGGAAAAATTATTAAAACAGCGCGGACTGAATCTGGGGGCGATTTATGCGACGCATGGGCACAGCGACCATATATCGGCGGCACCAGAACTGGCGCGCGCGCATAATGTGCCGTGGTTTTTGAATGCATTGGATGTCTCGTTGATTTTGTGGGGAAATGGGATTCTGGATTTTTGGGAATTGCCGCGAATTGCCGATGATTTTACGCCACCGTGTGATTTGACTGCGGGCAAAACAAAAATCCTTGATAACATAGATATGGAAATTATTTTATCGCCCGGGCATTCGTTGGGTGGTGTGATGTTTTATTTTCCAGAATATAAAATACTGATGACGGGGGACACGATATTTCATGACGGTGTTGGACGTACAGATTTGCCGGGGGGTGATGACGCGGCGTTGCACAAATCTATTGCAAACCTGATGAAAATGGATTTACCCGATGATACCTATGTCGTTCATGGACATGGCGACGATTCCCTTATGCGTGATATCAAAGTGCAGTTTAATTAAATTTGACATTACCGCAAATTGTGCTATGGTTTTTTCTGGAACCAAGGTACAAGCATGACATACAATGAAATATTAAAACGAATTCGGCCGATTATTGCAAAACAATTAAATGTTGAATTGCGCGATATAAAACCGTCTGTGAACATTAGTCGCGATTTAGGGGCGGATTCCCTGGATGCGTTAGAATTGGTGATGGCGGTTGAACGGGAATTTAATATTAAAATTTCCGATGATGACACAATAAATATTTTCACGGTTGACGATGCGGTGAAATTAGTGTGGCAAAAGGTTGACCCACGTGGCGCAGAAAAATATAAATCTGGGGATAAGAAGACACAAACCCGTGTATATTTTGGCGCACCCGGATATGATTTTTTGTCCTGTGGATATTTGCCGAATAATAAAATATATGAATATTTGGAAAAATTGAGCAAACAAGATTTGGGTAAGCCACATTGTGCACGATATGGATTTTCTTTTACAGGTTATCCGTATGATGGGCATTTTAAACAAAATTTGATTATAAAACCCATTATCGAAAACGGCGTATGCAGTGTATACGGACTGGACCCGTTATGTGGTGCACGCAGTGTTGGTGGGTGTTTCCGCAAATTAAAAAATGGTGAGTGTAAAGACCCGTTTGTCATAGAAAACATCGGCAAAGTTTTCTTTCCGAATCAATACGGTAAACAAAAATAAGAGGAAACAAAAAATGGCGAATAACGATAATTTTGAAAAAAAAGAAATACAATCTGATGACCCAATAATTCAAAAATGTTTGGATATTATCCGTGATAAAAGGGCCCGGGTGGAAGATTTATGTGATAATGGTATTTATAGTGTATATATTGGTAGGAAAAAATATTTTTCCATTCAGAAATGGTATGCTCTAGGTACGAAATACGATATAGACATAAATTACCAAACTTATAAGTTTTATGGGGACCGGCCGGATTTGGAAGAATTGTATATGTTGTGTAATTTTAAATATGCCAATAAATCACAAGAACGAAAACAAAAAGCACTTGATTTTTTGCGTACCGAAGAGCAATGCAAAAAACATCTGACCTCGGGACAACAAATCGGTATTGCCTTCATGTTGTGGGGATTGTCGATTATAGCGGTGGGTGTGATAGGTTATATAAACAATAAAAAAACGCAACGCGTGAATAAACAGGTTGAGGCATATGAAAAAACTCTGCCGGCGGAGTACTTGGAATACAAACAGGCGGTTGAACACTACCGCGACAGTTTAATGCACGCCAAAGACCGGTCAAAATAAAAAAAGATGGAAAATGACCACAATTATCCAGGACTATAAAGATTATAGAAATGCAAAATTGGCCAACGATAAATATAAAAAACAAAAATAAATATTCCCCAAAGAAATTTGGGGTTGTTTTTTATTAAAGACTGAATACTAAAACGCGGGGGATGCCCGACAAGTCGCGTTCAATGCGGATGAATTTCCAGCCCGTCGCCTTAAAAATTTTGCGGACGGTTTTATCCATGCCCATGCCGATTTCCAGATAGATGCGCCCAGATTTTTTTATCCAATTTTTCGCGTTTTTCGCGATGCTTTCATATGCAGCGTAACCATTGTTATCGGCATAAAGCGCCATGCGCGGGTCGTGCAGTGCGCCCGCGTCTACACGGCGGTCGCCGCGTGCAATATATGGCGGGTTCGATACAATCACATCAAATTTTTCATGTGTCAGTTTTGGATTGTTAAAAGACCCGCGCATAATTTTTATTTTATCGTCTAATTTTAATTTTTTTATGTTTTTGCGCGCGACACGAATTGCCCCACGTGATATATCAACGCCAATACCTGATGCGTTGTGAATGTTTTTAACGATTGCCGCGATGATGCACCCGGTCCCAGTACCAATGTCCAAAATCCGTGGCGCAGCTGGGTTATCGGATATGACCGCCGATACCAATGTTTCGGTATCTGGACGCGGGTCCAGTGTATATTTGTTTGTATAAAACGGCAACCCATAGAACCATTTATTATGCACTATTTTGGCAACGGGTACACCGCGGCGCAACGCACGCGCGATAAACCATACCCGCAATCGTGGCAGAAAGTGTATGTTTTCAGTAATAATTCGCGCGGCGCGAATGTCGCCTGCATCTTTTAAAATTTCAAAGGCTTGATTTATTGTCATAAAACTATTATAATGGACGCTATGGAAAAAGCAAAAAATATTATTACATCACATAAATTTGTACGCGCGATTTTATGGTTAGCGGGTATTTTGGCGATTGTTGCTGTGGCAATTGTGCTTGCGTTCCCGCGGGCGCGGATGGCACCTGAATCAACGCCTGAACCAGTTGTGCCAAATAATGTTGTTATGGTAGATGTAAAGTCAGGGGACAGTTTGTCAAAGATATTATCGGCACACGGTATCGGCCATAATGATATAAACGCGATTGCAAATGTGTTAAAGACCAATGCAAAGATAACTGGGCTGCGCGCAGATCGTGATAAAATCGAATTTGTGCATGACGGCGACCCTGATACGACCCCATTGACCAAGATTGTTATTTTACCGGGGCCGTGGCGGCGTATAGAATTGACCTGTGACGACGCGGGCAAGTGGGACTGTAATGCGATTGATATTGAACGTGATACGCGTTTGGTGTATCGCCAGGGCGAAATCTTGGATGGCGACAGTTTTTACCTTGCGGGGATGCGCGCCGATATTCCCGCTGGAATTCTGGCAGATGTTTATGATTTGTTGGCGTTTGAAATGGACTTTGAACGCGATGTGCGCGCAGGCCAGAAATTTTTTGTCGTTTTTGAAGAAAACTATCACGATAATAAAAAAATTGATAATGGTGCCGTGATTGCGGTATCTTTTGATGCGTTGCGTGGAAATGTTCGTATGTATCGGTTTCGCAAAGCGGACAATACAGTTGGATACTATGACCCGAATGGAAATGGTGCGATTAAATCGCTGAAACGAACACCAATAAATAATGCCAAAGTGACAAGCAGTTTTACTACACGGCGCAAACATCCAGTATTGGGATTTACCCGTGCACACAAAGGTGTCGATTTCCGTGCGCCGACTGGGACACCAATTCCGTCCGCGGGGGCTGGGCGCGTTGTGGCGCGTGGATACAATCGTGGACACGGAAATTTTATAAAGATTCGTCACAACGGTTCGTTTGAAACGCTGTATGCGCATATGTCAAAGTTCGCAAAAAATGTAAAGGTTGGTACGGTTGTAAAGCAGGGCCAGATTATCGGGTATTCTGGGTCTACGGGATTGTCGACTGGGCCGCATTTGCACTATGAAATTATCAAAGACGGCAAACATGTGAATCCGATGACGGTTAAATTACCGGCAATAAACAATTTGGATGCAGAAAATAAAAAGAAATTTCTGGAATATCGCGAAACATTGGACAAAGCCATAGATGGTCTGGTTGATAATCCCAAAGCGTTTATCCAGATGTAATTTGATTATTTTCCCCAAAATGGCGCAATCGCATATTCTGCACGCAGTGGCACGGACAATTTTGCGATGTTTTCCATTGTCGATTTGATTTTGTTTGCAAATTCATCAGCAGCCGATTTATCGCATTCAAAAATCATTTCGTCGTGAACCTGCATAATCATTTTTATTATGTCGGCGTTTGGTTTAACAATTTCATTGTATACCCTTGTCATAGCGGTACGCATCAGGTCAGCTTCAAATCCCTGAATCGGGGCGTTGATTGCGGCACGCAGTGCGTATGCGCGCATGCGCGGATTTTTTACATCAGGCAATTCAATGCGACGGCCCCATGGGGTATAAACACATGCATGTTCGGTTGCAAATTTTTTCGTGTCGTCGATATATTTTTTTATTTCTGGTAATCCAGCCATATATGAATTGATTATTTCTGCCGCCTTGGCGCGTGGAACATTCAGCTGGGCCGCAAGGCCGAATGACGAAATTCCATAGATAATTGAAAAGTTTACCGTCTTGGCCGCACGACGCAGGTCACGTGGCACAATCGTGGTTTCAGGTATATTAAATATTTTGCGTGCCGTTTGTTCGTGAATGTCGTTGCCTGCGATAAAAGTATCTTTGAATGTTTTTATATCCGCTACGTCTGCAAGCAGGCGCAGTTGAATCTGGGAATAATCGGCCGAGATTAAAACGCGACCCGTCGGTGCAACAAAGCATTTGCGAATTTCTTCGCCAAGTTCGGTCTTTATCGGAATATTTTGCAGGTTCGGATCGCGACTTGACAGGCGGCCTGTGTTCGTACTGGTCTGCAGATATGTAGTATGAATTCGGCCATCGGATTCAATCTGGTGTGGCAGTGCATCTGCGTATGTCCCCGCCAGTTTCGCAATCGAACGCCAATTCAAGATTTTTTCGATTATTGGATGATGTTCGATTAAATCATTCAGTGCATCGGCATCGGTTGAACGTCGGCGATTTTCAGGCAGATGCATTTCGTCAAATAATACGGTTGCCAATTGCTTTGGGCTTGCGATGTTAAATTCGTGTCCCGCCATTTCCCAGATTTCGGATTGAATTTCGGTCAGTTGGTTATGAAACACACCCGATAATTGATTCAATTTATTTTTGTCGACCAACACCCCGTTGCGTTCCATGATTGTTAAAATCATTACCAGCGGTCGATCGCACATTTCATAAAGTTTTGCCAGTTTTTCATTTGCATCAATTTCGGGGCGCATATGTTTATAAAGTGCCATTGTGATTGCGGCATCTTCAGCGGCGTATGGGTATGCAGTGTCAATTGGCAATGTGTCAAAACGCATATCGGCATCGCGGGTCTTTGGCGGAAACAATGATGCAAATGTTATGTTTTCGTGATTCAGATATCGCAGTGCCAGTTCGTCCATGCCATGTGAGTGCAATGTTCCGTGCAGCGCGTACGAAATCAGCATCGTATCATCAATCGGCCCAATCTGTTCAATGTCCCATCCTTCGTTTGCCATAATGTGCAGGTCAAATTTGAAATTGTGTCCGATTTTAGTAATTTTTTTATTCGTCAGTATTGGCCAGATTTTTTTATATAAATCGTCAATTGAAATTTGTCCTTGCGCCAGTTCGCCACCCCCGAACAAATCGCCACCCGATGTTTTATGACGCAGTGGAATATATACACCGTAGTTTTCTGATGTGGCAAGTGACATTCCGACCATTTTGTCGGTCATCTGGTTCAGTCCTGTGGTTTCCGTATCAATTGCGATAATGTCATGCACCGTCCCAAGAAATTTTTCCAGTTCATCGACGGTTGTGATTTTTGCAAATGTCATCTGAATTTTCGGCGTGGCCGTTGGCTTTTGTGTTGTTGGGCGTTCGTCCATTGGACATTGTGAGTCCGGAAATTCAAATGTTGGTGTATTTTTATCGACTTTTGTGTCTGGGAATGTGCGTGTGATTTTATCAATCAAAGAATTGCTTTCTAATTCGGTGCGAACAAAATCCAGCGCGCCTGTGCGATTAAACCGAAACGGCAACAGTTTCAGTCCAGATAAATCGACATCACGGCGCAGTGTGACTAAATCGCGCGATATATACGCTAAATCACGCGATTCGTTCAGCATATTTCGTGTGCGTTCGTTTTTGACATCGGCCAGATGTGCGTACAATTCGTCCAGTGAGCCAAATTCGTTGATAAGTTCGGCGGCTTTTTTTGGACCAATCCCGCGTACGCCTGGGACATTGTCCGACGAATCACCCATCAAAGATTGGACATCAATTACTTTTTCGGGGGGCACGCCGAATTTTTCAATGACATCGGCGCGTTCAATTTTTTTCTGCTTCATACCGTCGTACAGAAACACACAGTCCGACACCAACTGCATCAAGTCTTTGTCGCCAGTCATAATTCGTGTTTTGTCGGCAACGGCGCAGTTTTGTGTTGCGATGGTTGCGATGACATCGTCGGCTTCGACCCCAGGGATGCACAAAACAGGCATACCCATCTCGGCCAGTCCGCGTTGCACCATAATCGATTGCGATATCAAATCTGCGGGCGTTTCGTCACGGTTGGCTTTGTATTCGGGATAAATATCTTGGCGGAAAGTTTGTCGTGACGCGTCAAATACACATACGAACACATCGTCAGGCTTTGCCGCCGCCAGCACGGGCAGAATCATATTAAAAAATGCATATGCTGCCCCAGTTGGGGTGCCGTCGGTTCGTGTCAGGCGACTGTGCACACCATAATATGCACGAAACAAAATCGAATTTCCGTCAATCAGTGTCAGCATTTTATCCCCCGAATATTATTCAGACATTAAAACATATATCGAATTTTTATGCGCGCATCATAGTGCAGCAAATCTGGATATTGTCCATTGAATTTTGCAATGTCGGGAATATAGACGGCGCGACCTTCGACATCAAATTTTAATGGTAATGCCGGCGTTTCAATTGTCACACCGAATATGCCCTGGTACGCGGCGGCGGCATCAAAGTCAAAATTATGTTTGTCGTTTTTGCCTGCAAATTCGATACCAACACCGACCCCAGCATACGGATGAATAACCGTTGATGGCATTTTAAAGTATGCGTTTACAAATGCAACACTGGCATGTGAATCGGACGAATTTAAATAGTTATATTCGGCATCAATACGAAATGCGGGCAAATCAATACCAAAAACTGCGCCGAACGATTGTGCGGACCGAGTGTCACTGGCGTTGCCGATAAATGTAGTTTCTGCGCCAACACCAAACAAAATTCCACTGTACAAATCAAATGCCGATGCTGCAAATGCAGGTGCCCCAGTGGCCATTGTTACGGCACATAAAATAATTGATGTTTTTAGCTTCATATTTATCTCCTTTTTATGATAATATAGTATAAAAAGAGATATACATATGCAAGAAAATAAACCTGTTTTGATTGTTGGCCTTGGAAATCCAGGGGGCGAATATGCGCGTACGCGGCACAATGTCGGATTTATGGCGGTGGATTACTTTGCGGGCGATGACGCGCGATGGAAAAATGAATTTTCGGCCCAGACATTTGCCACCGATATTGATGGGCGGCGCGTGATTTTCGCAAAACCACAAACCTATATGAATGACAGTGGGCGTGCAGTACGTGCGATAATGGATTACTATAAAATCCCGATTGAAAATTTGATAGTTATTCATGACGATATGGATTTGAAAATTGGTGATACGCGCACAAAAATTGGCGGCACCAGTGCAGGGCACAACGGTATAAAATCCATAGATACTGCGGTTGGCCGTGAATATACGCGTGTGCGAATCGGAATCGGTCACCCACGAAACATTGGACTGGATATTGACCCCGCCGATTGGGTCCTTGGCCGATTCACATCGGACCAGTTATCAACAATTTCCGATGTGATACGAAATATGGAAATTTAACGATTATTGTGAAAAGGTCCAGTCGTTTATATCATTCAAATTGAAACACCCTTTGGCATCACAGAATTGTGTATCGGTTGTATACTTGCAACTGGCGGCACCAATCGGCAATATATCTGTGGTGGTTTTGCCGGTCGGACATTCCTCTTTTGGACATGGGTTGGCCTGTAAGTTTTCTGGCCATTCTGTGGTACCGCCACAATAATCTTGATGGCTTTGTGGCGGGTTTCGATAATAGCCTCTTGCATTATTGCTCTTATATTGTCCGCAACTCTCTACTATTCCGTTTGAAAAACTTGCTACATAATATTTTGTGTCGTTGGTATCTTGGAAACATTTGACACATGATGAATCTTCGCCAGTGGTTATATTTTCATTGAATATTATATGTTCATTTGTTAGATGCACAGTGGCCAAATCCCCAGTTATGATTGGATTGTGTATACCATCCTTGATGGAACAGAGTTTGTCAGTATCGTCATACAAACCAGTATCTGTGCATTTGCATTGGCTGATGATCCAGGTATTGGTTTGGGCGTCCCAGATGGCATCGCCAGAGATATCATTTGCGCTGGTGCAATGCAGACTGGTGTGGTATGCGCCAATCTGGTCAAACAGCATACATTTGTTGTATTTATCGGACCAATCGCATCGGGCCGCTTCGCATTTCTGCTGGTCTGTGTATTGATAACAGTTTTTGGGCATATCGTCGGACGGAAAAAAATATTTGCATGGTTTTGTATTTGGTACGCATTCAAATGTGTACGACTTTGGAAACCATGTGAATGTATGGTTTTGTGGTGGTGCATCATAGTGTGGAATGCTTTCGATATGATAACCTTCTGGCACACTGGCCGGAGATAAATTTAATTCTTGGAATTGTTTCTCGGGACGTATGTCGTAATTGGTGGTGTCATAGTAAATCTGCGCCGTATAGGTTCTTGGGGCTTCCTCAAAGCAATCATTATCACTGTTATAGCCCAGACATGACACCTGTGTATCGTTTTCGGTTGTGCATGAAACATTGGTATAGCAATTTACGATGCTTGCGTTTCCTTCATCAGAATACGGGAACATACCATGTGTGTGCGTATTACAACAATAGGCCATACCTGTATCTGGATTGGCATCGGTGCCTGGACAATAATAGCCCGCTGGGCAATTCCAACATTCATCTTGATCCGAATCATAATATTTGCCAGCTGGACATGGATGTGATGACACTAAGTCTTGCGAACAAATATCATCGGCAAAAACTTCACCAATAAAAGAAACAAGTAATAAAAATCCGAAAAACATTCTCATATCGTTGATAGTAAAATAATTTGGTTTATATTTCAATTAAAAAACGACACATGTTCGTGTCGTTTGAATATTACCGTTGTTTGTTAGCAAAGAATCGACCAATTCGCCATCCGTTTTGGGCGAACCACAGGCTGTCGGGTTCCCACATGCCATATTTTTCTGTTACTGTATCGGGGTGTATTTGTGCGCCATCGCGTCCGACCTTGATAAGACCACGACCACGAACTTTATCTGGATTTATATTAATACGTGTTTGCAGGCTATCGCGTGCCTTTTTAAATCCTCTTGGTTCCCAAGTGCTTCCCATTGTGCTGACCTGCATAATATAAATATAAACATATTTTACTGTTGGGTCGTTTGTATAGAATTCAATACTGTCACGTGGCGGAACCAATCCCATGCCACCGCCCCACATCCATGGAATTACTGCCTCGCGCCAGGGTTCGGGTGTCGTATCGTTATTGATTGGTGTAACGGTATCGGTTGGTTGGTCGGGGGTTGGTGTTGGCTGGGGCGTTGGGTCTTTGTGACATGCGTTTGCCAGTGCCATCAATGCCGCCAATGATAATACTTTGCCAATGTTATATTTCTGCTTTATTTTCATAGTGAATCCTTTTGGTTCGGTTCAGTGACATTATAGATAAAAAATTTAATGTTGTCAACGTTGGCAACATCACTGCGTGACATCGTAGTGTATAAATGCGGGGCGGGTTGTGGTGGTCTGTGGCGTTCTGGCATGTTGTTCATCATCCCATGTGTAATAAACCATACCTGGGGTGTATTTTGTGCCATTGTATGTGGTGGTGCCCGATCTGCTCGGTTCGCCATATGTGCCGTTGGTTGGATTTACCGTTATAAATGTTCCGTTACAGACAAGGTCTTGACCACCCGGAAAACCCGTTGTTAGGTTTTTACCAGTAAAGGCATCGGACCCAACGCATATTATCATTGTGCCGTCGGATTTTGTTGCCAACACTTTATATGCGTTTGTTATATCCGTAGGCAGGCAGATATTGTTGGACTCGATTGCTTTCACATTACCCTCGCAACATAAATTTGCTGTGTCGCCCATCCAGTTATGATTAAAAGAGTTCTGCACAGTAAAGCAACAATTTGAGATGTTGGACGCAACATACATTTTTTGTCCAATGCCGGTGGGGCAATACAGGCCATCGTTGGTTTTATCGTCCATCTGGTCATCGTTCAGGCAAATATCGCGACCGTTCATATTGACGGCGGGGTTTTCGCCAGTGCAACGGGTGTTGATACAGCTGCGGTCAAAGCTGGTTTTGCCGTCGGTTGCGGCGGTGCCAGTGTTTATCGCAAACCACGATAGCAATGTATCGAACTGGGTCGTTGGCATCAATATTCGGTTGTGTTCGGGTTGGTTGGTTTCAGTAAGGCTGGTGTTCGGTAATGTTTCGCAATTTCCCCAGATGCGTTCCGAAATGCGGCACTTTGCACAATTTGCGGTAAGTCGGTTGCCACTGCATTCGTGGGCGCACAAATCATAGATGGGTGATATGCCCAAATTACCGTACATGTCGTCATAGAATTTATAGCTGTGTGATGCATCCTTGCCCAGTGCGTTGACAATGTCAATCAGCGCATCGTCGCCCGCCGCCGCAACACAATTCATAACATCAGGCCAACATGCCGTCCGTTCCAATATAGAATGCCGATTCGCAGAAAATTCCATATCGTCGCATAATTCAAAATTACCCGATATAGACTTGCACGCCTGGATGATGCAGGCGCGGCCGACCTGGGTGCAACTGGATAATATTGTTTCGTATGTCTGGGTGGTGGCGATTTCGTGTGTGCCCGATTCCCACGATGAAACGCCGTCCGAATCAATCAGCGTTGCACAGGATTTCTGGACATCGGCGCACAGTGCATTCGCAGTGCGATTCGCCGCAACACCAAATATTGATAATGCGCGCGTGTCAAAGTTGCCAATCGATTCGGTCGCGCTGTTTACACAGTCTGAAAATAATGTTGTACAGGCACGACGGATTTCTTCTAATTTTGCGGTTTGTGCCAACTTTATCTGGGCCAATGCGTCTTCGATGAAACCGTCCCAAACCGAATCGGCGATATCAACGCAATTTGCCATTCCTGGTTCGATATATTTCCGACGATTGTTCAGAAATGTGACAAATGCGCTGTTGCTGTTTGCGGATGTCCAGGTCTGGTTTGCGCCGGGGCGCGTAATCAGACCATCTATATCCGCAAGGTTCTGGGTCAAAAATGCCGTGCCGTTTGTTGGGTCAATATAGCGCCCCGTCATATCCAGACACTGGACCATATTTTCGCCACACACCGTCGAATTCGTCAGCATATCCAACATCTTGCGCCGACAGGTCAATATGTCATCGGAATTTTTCTGTTGGTATGTGTCAAGGCGCGACATATCCAGTAATGCGCCACTTTCAAATACTTTGCTACGGGCGGTGTCGACCTGGGTCTGGTATGACTTTTTAACGGTGTTACAGTCCTGTTCAATCATCATTTGGTATCCACTGGTTGCCAATGATAATTCGCTGTCGTCACAAACCTCGGCCGCGATTTCACGGCATACAGGAATTGCCGCAGAATACAGTGCAGGGCCAATCTTGGCCGTGGTGTCTGCGCCACCAAACGAATCGACGGTATCAAACGCTGCATCAATGTTTAATGACCATGACACAGGTGAAAGCCCAGAATCCGAATCGGTTTCACCGAATTTTGCATTCAATTTTTTCGCGATGTCGTCCAGTGCACGCTTTGATTTTGTGTTGTCGCGGGTGGCATAGAATGCATCTTCGCCTTCGGTTGATTTGTTTACAACAGCGGCATCGGCGGCGTCCATATTTACCATCAACAATCGCTGGTTGAAATCCAGCATTTTATCAGAGATATTGGACATTTGCTTTTTCATATCGTCGAATTCGTTATATCGCGATGAACACGCGCAACGACGCAGATTTGCATCCTTGGCGGCGCAAAATTCGTCCATGCATTCATAGTATATTTCACGACATTGTTTATAGTTCGTAACCAATGCACCCGATTCGTTTATTGTGGCTGCGCGGACGCCAATGCGTGCAGTAGCACTGCGTCCAGAACGTGCGGTTGTGCGTGGCGAACGCACAGATGCACTGCGCGTGATGTTTGTTGCCGACCGTGGCGATGTTGATCCCGATGTCACGCTGCGTGTGGAAACGCCGCGATTTGTGTTGGCGGTGCGCGTTGTTTCAGTGGCGGCCGGCGCAGATTTTGTCAGACTGCGCGTTGGGGTTTGCTTTGTCGTGGTGCGGGCCGATACTGTATTTGTGGACTGTGCCCCAGATTCGACGCGTGATGTTGTGGTGGTATTTGAAATGTCGCGTCGTGTGGCATTACCACGTGCCACAGCATCAATCGCCCCAGCCTTGACACTGTGAAGCGCAAGCACACCAATGCATATCGCAAAAAATGAATTAAAAACTTTCATCCCTTGATATACAGGTTAGCAAAATTATGATTTTTCGGGCAAGCAGAAAATGAATAAATAAAAATAAAATCTTGGTGCGGATAGGGGGACTTGAACCCCCACGGATTTCTCCACAGCATCCTTAGTGCTGAGCGTCTACCAATTCCGCCATATCCGCATACGACGTTCAAAATATGTGGTATTTTACATAATCCTGTTTTTTTTTCAATAAATTTGTGATAAAATGTATCTGATATATCAGCAGGGAGTTCACATGAGAAATAAAATATCGTGCATAACACTAAGTTTGATTATGGCGGGAATCGTGCCGAATTTAGCGCGCGCCGCAGGGACCTATTTGAACGGCAGTTATCGTTCGCCCCAGCAAAATTATTCCCAATCGGCATACGCCACGCGCCAGCAACAGACGAATTATGCCCAAGATACAACCTATACGCGTACGCGCAATGTGTACCAAAATCCAAATGCCTATACTGGCCAACCGAACTATGGCTATACCCGCGTCGTTGGTGCGAATCAGCAGGTTATAAACCAGCCACAATCGCGTCAGAATCAATCAACAAAAACAAATCAAACAAAGCAGGGTCTGTTTCTGAATGCTGGGGTCTCGCACGAGTTTGCAAACTGGAAGTTTGATATGAGCAGCGCAGGCAGTATGTTGCACTATGATAATTTGCGGTGGAATGTGTTCGATTTATCAGGTGGTTATATATTCAGTGCTGGCAATACACCGATGCAGATTGATTTCGGTGCGCGCTATGGTATGCAGTTTGGCGATTCGACTATGATTGACGATGATATAACGAACGGTGGTTATTTGGTGACCGAATGGTGGGATGATACCAATAACAATCAACAATATGACCCAGGTGTTGACGAGTATATTGGCCAGCAGATTGGACATTCACTTTCCATCGGCAGCAGTAACAGCGGCAGTATGCTGGGCTTTCATGGCGGGTTCGGATTGACCGATGTGTTCAAAGTTGGTGGTGCCCGAATCACTCCGTCGGTGGGATTTCGATATTTGAAATATAAATTGGAAACGACAAATGACTATGGTTTGACGGTTGATACAGGGTATTGCACCACCGCAAACGGCAGCAACGAAATCCAATGTGACCCGATTGTTATTGTGGAATACGGGAATGCGCAACAGGTTTTATGGAACGAGCCTGTTGATGAAAATGGTTTTTGGACGATTACATCGGGGGCCACCGGGGTCAGCACGGCGGGAACCTATATGTTTCGGTTGCCCAGTGTCAGCCATTCGTATGAAACGACCTGGATGGGGCCGTATTTAGCGATGGATTTGAACTATGATATAAACGCATATAACGCGGTCAATGCGCGTTTAGAATTTGGTATGCCGTTTTATAAATCGACTGGGGACCAGCCATATCGTGTCGATTGGCAGCATCCGACCAGTGTAGAAGACAAA
>Ga0310786_10001787_pt1 | contig 34193 bp, 21 predicted proteins | sample AusTroGonzalo_MG_FD_203881 | JGI IMG/M metagenome (GOLD analysis project Ga0310786, IMG submission 203881) | Bovine rumen microbial communities from tropical cattle in Woodstock, Queensland, Australia - Gonzalo_03 (v2) (version 2) | ecosystem: Host-associated > Mammals > Digestive system >... | reverse complement strand
CATAGGTCTGTCTTCGAAGCACATGGTATATGTCGCATCGGAAAGCTCTGTCAAATCCTCATAGATTTTAGTATTGTCTACACCGTTGTTGATTTCAACGATAAGATCACTGAAGTTACAGTCAGAACCATCCTCAAATGTTAGATAAGACTTGTTATTAGCACTGAATATAGCTACACGTGGGTCATTATCAAGCATATTATAAGTTGACTTTGCTGATCCAAAGTGACCAGGGAAATTGTTGATGATTCTATTCAATTCTCCGTAGCTGTATACACATCCACATTCGGTTTTAGCAAGAATGCCCTCCTTTGTCATGTCATCTGATCCACTCTTGTTTTTTCTTGAAACAAACCCAATCCTATAACCTGCAGGGATGATATTGCTGACGGCTGCTGCACCGATGGGGTTGCCATCAAGGGTAAGTTCGGATAGTTTATTGAAACTCTTGCTACCGGTATATTCCTCAAAATACCACTTAATCTTATTCCCATCATTTTTGGTCTTATTGGTGGCAATTCGATTATTCGAGCCAACGTTCGATCCAAGCGCATTAGTCTTATTGCTGTCGAACCAGATGTTTTCGCCATCAAGATAGAAAGCGCTATATTTTACTATCGGCAGATAATCGGTGAAGATAGTAGCCCAAGATCTGCTGTCAGCTTCAAGATACGTGCCTACACCTGTCATAAACTTCCCGGAGCCTATGTTATAGAATACCGTCCGGTTATCACTGGTCGTGATGATCTGCCAAAGCTGATTGCCAACATTAGGGTTGTCGTCTGCAATCAGTTCTTTCATTTTATCGGAGTTAGAATCGTCTTTTCCTAAATAAGTCAGGTAGTAATCCTTCTTGTTGTTCTGCTGACCATTCCTGATACGGTATAAAGTAGGATTAACCTGGCAGTTCCCGTTTTGTTTCAGATCCCCGTCTCCGTAGTAAGGTAAGAGATACTCATGTTTTTTGAAGAAATCAGTAACGTTTGATACTCCAGCAGCTGATATGGTATAATTGCATGGAATGGCTTTGAATTTTGGAAGTTGCTTGATGTAATCTGCCTCATTCATGCCACTCGGCACATTAGCAGGATTGTAGTAATAATAGTAAATTTCCATATTGGGGAGGTCAGTGGATGCCATTTGCACAGGAATTAAGGTAATCGGATTCTTTCCGTCGCTCGTCAGATGATTGTTGAAGAGCTGCACAGCAGTTCCTCTCCGGATGGCTTCCAGATTATTCTGCCTCAAATTACCTGACTTAGACCTGCCAAGGAAACCGTTGAAAATCGCCTTTAATTGACTTATCTCTTCATTACTAATGGCATCAACGTCACGGACAATGGTTCCGTCTTGAATTCTCCATGAAGATCCGATCTCTCCATTTGAAGAAGCCTGCCATAACAATTCTTTCTCCCAATTTGCTCCTTCCCAGAGATTGATGTTATGTTTTTGAGAGTAATTATTTAACCAGGTGTCTTCATTCGACTTTGCTAAGTTTGCGAAAATCGTCCTTCCTGCTGCGAAGGATTGTTTTGCATTGGCACCATTTAGAACGATGGCGCCCATGTTCAGATTGTCAGATGCTCCACGTGTCCTGGCTGCAGATCCACTTTTGCTGGAGAAGCTGATTTCAGTAGCTTGGGTACTGAAACTCTTGATGAAATAGAGGCCGTCTTTGTTCACGCATGCAGCAATGAGCTCTTCATAGAAGTCGGGGGCGTCATAAGACAATGTCACTCTGTCGCCATTATGGGCTTCTACTTCACATAATACATATGCATCACTGTTAAAGAAGGGAGACTCTGTCAGGATCTGCACTTTTACGATGCCTTCCAGATCAGCATCGGCGGTCACGGTGATAGTACCAGACTGGATGGTATTCCATGTATGGTTCGGGTCAATCGTTACACCGAGGGTTATCTCCGTGTTATGCTTTACAACCTCTTCGTTGATCTGTGTGGGATCATAATCTATGCTGTTGCACGATACGAGTGATGCCAATGATAAAAGGAAAAGATACTTACACTTCATACTTAAAACTACTTAAATTGTCTTTGTTATTTTGAGTGCAAATATAGGCAATTCACTCCACATATTCGCATATTCTTTGTAAATATGCCTCAGATTTAACAAAATTTATAGTTCTATAGTCACTTTGCCGTTTATTTGTCTTCCGGTCAGATAGTTTGGTACTGCCCATTGCCGGTTCGTGACGTCGGTTACCCAATAGTAGCTGTTCACGTTGGAGATGCCGAAGAGGTTCAGACAGTCCACTCCGAGCCAGAGATTCTTAATCGATTTACCGTTCTTCACCGCCCGGAAACTCATACCGATGTCGGCACGCTTATACGCCGGTGCCCGGAACTGTTGCTGTTCGAGTCCCCGGTGTGGTGCTCCAAACGGCAGACCGTCGGCAAAGGCCAGACGCAGGGTCATCTTCCAGCGGTCGGTGCCTGGGAAATAATCGGTGAAATGGAGGTTGATTGAATAGCGCTGGTCTGTCGGCGTGGGAATCCACTGACCGTTGTATTTCTGTCGCATGCTCATCAGCGAGAACGTGAGCCATGAGTCTGTCCCCGGCACGAACTCGCCGTAGAGCTTCAGGTCGACACCTGCCGCATAACCGGAACAGAGGTTCTCGCCGAAATACGTGATCTTCACATTCTGGACGTTATACGGGATGAGGTTTGATAAAGCCTTGTAATATGCCTCGGCGGAAAACTTGAAGGGACGGTTGAGCATCTTGAAACGATAGTCCATCGCGGCAATGAACTGCAGCGAGCGCTGGCTCTTAATATTTTTGTTAAGCACCGCCCGTGTGATATAGTCCTGTGTGATGGTGTCGCGCATCTCCTTATAGAACGGTGCCTGGTAATAGAGACCTGTGGCAAAGCGGAAGGTGAGCTCGTGGTTGAAGGCGGGCACGACGGCCAGTGATGCTCGGGGCGAGACGATGGTCTCCTTGTTGAACGACCAGTTGGCCAGTCTGAGACCATAGTTCAGCGTGAAGAAATTGTCGCCTTTGGTGAAATGATAGATATCCTGAATGTACGCCTCGATGCGATGGCTCTTGACATCGTTCTTGGCCGACAGTGTGTAGATCAGGTTAAGGCGGTCGGCCTGGTGTGGGACGGAATAACCGCTGGAGTCGCGCATCTCGTATTCTCTCGAGGTCTCAGTGATACGTTCCGTCTTATAAGTGATGCCGGCCTCGAAATCGTGATGACGTGTGCGGTGCGTACCGACCAGCTTGAAACTCACTACATCGGCTGTTAGGTAGTTTCGGGCGTGTTCCATGTAAGTACCGACACCGAGGTTCTCGCTCGACTGCGCATCGTCGAGCCAGTATTGACCCATGATGTCGTAAGTCTCCTTCTCCTTCGTGTGGAATGCAGATGTCAGGAATTTTATCTTTGTGGAGTCGCTGAACGACCGTGTGATGGAGGCGGTGCCGAAATAGGTACGGAACACATCCTTCTCCTGACCGTCGAAGTAGACAAAGAATGTCTTTGCATCGGCGAAGGTGCCGAATGTCGTCTCACGTGTCTCGGGAGTGAAGTTATAGTGGTTCTCAGAGATATAACCGATCATTTCTGCCTCCCATCTGCTGTTTGGTTTGTAACTGATATATGTCTGATAATCAAGGAAATTTGGTTTGTACTCTCCAGACGTTTCGAGGGATCCTAAGAGATACCTGTTGGTCTTGTACCGGATACCATGACTCATGGCAAACGTCTTGTTGCCGTAGCCGAGATAGCCTGTGGCACCGAGGAGTGAGGCGGTGATGGTGCCTTCGAGTTGTTTGGGTTTGCGATAGGTGATGTCGAGAGCCGACGACATCTTGTCACCATATTTCGCAGCAAAGCCACCCGTCGAGAACCCCACGCTCTCTACCATATCGGCGTTGATGATAGAGAGCCCCTCCTGTTGTCCGCTGCTCACGAGGAGAGGACGATATACCTCTACACCGTTGATATATACTGAGTTCTCGTCGAACGAGCCGCCACGGACATTATATTGTGATGAAAGCTCATTATGCGTCGATACACCCGCCTGTTGTTGTATGAGTTCCTCAACGGCATTGCCCGACGACGAAGGGTTCACCCGCAGGTCTTTCACGTCGAGCTGTTCGGTCTGTGAGGTCTGTCTGCGGCGTTGGGTGACGGTGATCTCCTGGAGCGCCTCCATCGGGTGCATCACAATCTGAACGGTCATCTTTCCCTTCGGCCGGTGGAACACACGTTTCCTGACACCATAACCCACCATCGAGAAGCGAACCTCTACCGAGTCGGCGCTCTGCAGGTCGATACTGAACTGTCCCTTCAGATTGGTCATCGCTACCTTGCCCTGAGCCAGACAGGATACCGTCACCAGCTCCAGTGCCTGACCTTCCTCGTCGATCACTTTTCCTTTCAGTGTGAAGCCATCGGCCAGTGCGACAGTGCTCGAAAGAACCATCGCCAGCAGACATAGATATCGTGTAAATATTAGTTTCATCAGAAATAATAACGTTTTAATAAGCCTTTTATTGCCTTTTGCAAACTTTTGCGAACCGAAAAACCATTTGCAAACTATTGCGAACGAAAAACTTTGGTCGTTTCAGATTATTGTCGTACCTTTGCGCTATGATTTACGAAATGCTCATAGGAATACTCGTTTATGTGGTGCTTTTCATCGTCACCGTGCAGAGCAGCCGCCGGAAGGTGCTGGCCCTGCAGGAGCGATTGGAAAAGGTACGCGCGCTACAAGAGTTGCAACAGGCCCAGAGTCGACAGAACATCGAACAGAACGAGACGAAGATCCGGGAACTCGAGACACTGTTGCAGAAACTTGGCGACGAGAACTCGCTACTTCGACTGGAACTCGAAGAGAAAAAGGCCACCCTTGACTATAATAATAAGGTAGCAATCATCGAGAACGAGAAACGTCTGCAGGCAGAGACGGTGATCTTCTCCTCAGATATCTACCGTCATATCCAGGACTGTCTGAACGGCGGCCGTAGTCTGAATCATCAGGACTGGTCGGCATTGTCGGAACTCGTAAACAGTGTCTACACCGGCTTTACCGAGAAACTCTATAGCCTCTACCGGATGACGGAACAAGACTATCATGTCAGTCTGCTCATCAAGGTTCGCATCCAGCCGAAGGATATCGCACTGCTGACGGCCCACTCGAAGGAGAGCGTTGCCTCCACGCGCAGTCGCCTCTATCAGAAGGTGTTCGGACAGAAGGGCTCTTCGAAGGATTGGGATGATTTCGTGTTATCACTCTAAACAATAAACTTTAAACAATAAACGTTATGATTGATTATTTAGCACAACACTTATGGCAGATGTGGGCGGTGGTAGCCGTCGTCTGTCTGATCCTGGAACTCACGGCGGGTGATTTCTTTATCATCTGCTTCTCCATCGGTGCGTTTTTCGCAGCTTTGGCTGCTATCTGTGGTCTTGGGTTCTATCTGCAACTGCTGGTCTTCGCCGTCTTTACGCTGATCAGCCTGTTCTGGGTGCGTCCTTTTGCCCAGCGCTACCTGCATAAGGGCGAGGACAACCGTGTGAGTAATGCCGATGCACTGATGGGTCGTCAGGGCAGGGTGGTGGAAACGGTCAAAGCCGACAGCTTCGGTCGTGTTCAGATCGATGGCGACATCTGGAAGGCTGTCACCAACGAGACCGCTGACATTCCCGAAGGCGCCAACGTCCGTGTTATCGGTCGCGAAAGCACCATTATTACTGTAGAGACAATAAACATTAATCATTAAATATTTAAATTATGGACATTATGACTTATGTACTTATCGCCATCGTTATCTGCGTGATCCTTTTCGCAAAGATGGCACTTGTGATCATCCCGCAGTCTGAGACGAAGATCGTAGAGCGACTCGGCCGTTACTACGCCACCCTCAAGCCAGGTATCAACATCATTATCCCGTTCATCGACCGGGCGAAGTCGATCGTGGTACTGAATCACGGCCGTTATCAGTACTCCACCACCATTGACCTGCGTGAACAGGTGTATGACTTCCCGAAGCAGAACGTGATTACGAAGGATAATGTGCAGACTGAGATTAACGCACTGCTCTACTTCCAGATCGTTGATCCCTTCAAGGCTACCTACGAGATCAACAACCTGCCCAACGCCATTGAGAAGCTTACGCAGACCACGTTACGTAACATCATCGGTGAACTGGAACTCGACGAGACGCTGACCTCGCGTGATACTATCAATAAGAAACTGTCTGCCGTACTCGACGATGCCACCGACAAGTGGGGCGTCAAGGTGAACCGTGTGGAGCTGCAGGACATCACACCTCCTGATTCTGTGCTCACCGCCATGGAGAAACAGATGCAGGCCGAGCGTAACAAACGAGCACAGATCCTGACCTCTGAGGGACAGAAGGCTGCCGAGATCCTCGCTTCTGAGGGTGAGAAGACCGCCATCGTCAACAAGGCCGAGGCCGCCAAGCAGCAGGCTATCCTCGAGGCAGAGGGTGAGGCACAGGCCCGTATCCGTAAGGCCGAGGCCGAGGCAAAGGCCATCGAACTCATCGCCGAGGCCGTGGGCAAGTCGACCAATCCCGCCAACTACCTGCTTGCCCAGAAGTATATCCAGATGATGCAGGAACTGGCTGAAGGCGACAAGACCAAGACCGTCTATCTGCCTTACGAGGCCACCAACCTCTTAGGCTCCATCGGAGGCATTAAAGACTTGTTCAAAGCTGAATAAAATCTGCATGAAGAATTAAGAATTGAGAAAATTGCTCCTCTTTGGTCATTTTCTTAATTCTTAATTCTTAATTCTTAATTATTTATTGTACCTTTGCACCCGATTTCGAAATTTGACGGTATGGTACACAATATCTTCAAGGGACTTGGTATAGCCCTGATCACCCCTTTCAAGCAAGACGGCTCGGTGGATTACGAGTCACTTATGCGACTCCTTGACTACCAGTTGGACAACGGGGCCGACTTCCTCTGTATTCTCGCCACTACAGGCGAGACACCCACGCTAAGCCGTGAGGAGAAACAGAAGATCAAGGATCTCGTTGTAGAGAAGGTGCGTGGTCGTGTGCCCATCTTGATGGGCTGTGGCGGCTACAATACAGCAGAGGTCGTGCGAGAACTGCAGGAGGGCGACTTTAAGGGTGTCAACGGCATCCTAAGTGTCTGTCCCTACTATAACAAACCCTCTCAGGAAGGACTCTACCAGCATTTCAAAGCTATCGCCGCTGCTACCCGCCTGCCGGTAGTGCTCTATAATGTACCAGGCCGTACGGGTGTGAACCTCAAGGCCGAGACCACCGTCCGTCTGGCCCGCGACTGTCAGAACATCGTGGCCATCAAGGAGGCCAGCGGCAATCTCGAACAGGTCGATGAGATCATCAAGAACAAGCCTAATGATTTCGACGTCATCTCCGGCGACGACTCTCTCACCTTCCCGATGGTCAGCTGTGGTGCCGTAGGTGTCATCAGTGTCATTGGCAACGCGATGCCGAAAGAATTCTCGAAGATGATCCGTCTGCAGATGCGTGGTGAGTACGACCCCGCCCGAAAGATCCATCACCGTTTCACCGACCTCTTCTCACTCCTCTTTGTCGACGGCAATCCCGCAGGCGTGAAGGCCATGCTCTCAGAGATGGGCTTCATCCAGAATGTGCTTCGCCTGCCGCTGGTTCCGATGCAGATCAAAAATGTACAACGTATGTCTGAGATTCTTAAGGAACTGAAGATATAGTTTACGGTTTACAGTTTACGGTTTACAGATGGAGCAGATTATCCATGAAATCTCGCCCCTGATGGGTAAGGACGTCCTTTATATTGCCGACAGGCATAAGAAGGAGTTCACTTATCCGATACATAATCACCAGGTCTACGAGCTGAACTTCGTCGAGCACGCCGCTGGCGTGCGCCGTATCGTCGGCGATTCCAGTGAAGTGATCGGCGACTTCGACCTTGTGCTCATCACCAGCCCCGACCTCGAGCATGTCTGGGAACAGGGCGACTGTCAGAGCGACGATATCCGCGAGATCACCATACAGTTTGATATCGACTTCTCCGCCAATAGCATCTTCGACCGCAACCCCTTCAATTCGATGAAGAAGATGATGGTAGAAGCCCAGAAGGGCCTCTGCTTCCCTCTCGATGCCATCATGAAGGTGTATCGCGAACTCGACACTCTCAGCAGCATAAAAGATGGCTTCTATGCCTTCATGCAGTTTATGACCATCCTCTACGAGCTCTCCCGGTGTGAAGGGGCGCGAGCGCTCTCGTCGACGAGTTTTGCGAAGATAGCATTACCCAGCGACAGCCGACGTGTTCAGAAGGTGAAAAGTTACATCGATACCCATTTCCGCGAAGAGATCCGTCTCTCTACCGTTGCCGACATCGCCGGTATGAGCGACTCTTCCTTCAGCCGGTTCTTCAAACTCCACACTGGTCGTAACCTCAGCGACTATATCATCGACCTGCGTCTGGGTCATGCCTGCCGACTGCTCGTCGACAGTTCCGACTCGATCGCGGAGATTGGTTACCATTGTGGTTTTAACAACCTCAGTAATTTCAACCGTATCTTCCGCAAGCGTAAGGATTGTAGTCCCTCTGAATTCCGGGAAAACTACCGCAAAACACGCGTGATAGTCTGATAAAACAGTTCCAGAAGAAGAAAAAACAAAAAAAGTAGAGAAAAAATTTGGCGGATTCAAAAATAGTTCGTACCTTTGCACCCGCAAAACAGAAAAGGAGGCTCCCTAGCTCAACTGAATAGAGCATCTGACTACGGATCAGAAGGTTGTGGGTTTGAATCCCGCGGGAGTCACAAGAAGAGAGATCTCCAGTCCAATTAAGGCTGGGGATCTCTTATGTTATATGCTTTCGTCTATAGATTTGATACTTTTATAGAAAAAAATTTGTTTAAATAATAATAAATGTGTATCTTTGCAGTCAGAATAGTTGATCAGCCCTAAAAACGATTATACGTATGAGAATGAGGTCTTTATTGATTCGGATGGTGACGGTGCTCGCTTATCTGACAACTTGCCTGCAAGTGCAGGCGGGAGATACTCGTTTTTATGTGTATAATGCCGCTAACGGACTGGCCGACAACAGTGCGCAGACCATTTACTGTACACTTACCGGTCGTCTTGTCATCACGACGATGGGACAGATCAACTTCTTCGACGGCAATGGCTTCACCTATATTGATCCCAGTAAGGAGAACACCTATCCATTGTCGAACTATCGCGGCAACTACCACCTCTACTTCGACCGTTTCCACCACTTGTGGTTGAAAGACAACCACAATGTGACATGTGTGAATCTGTCTACCGAGCGCTTTGTCAACTCCATCGAGAAAGTGTTCCAGGAGTTTGGTTGCGATGATCCTGTGACCGACCTTTTCGTAGACCAGACGTTCACCGTGTGGTTGCTGACCGAGCGCGGACTCTATAATGTGGCGACGAAACAGGTCTATCCCGTACGTAACGGACTGAACCTACAGGATCTGGAATTATGCGATGAGCGTTATCTGCTGTTGTTCTATGAAAATGGCTTGCTCGAGGTGACCGACCTGGAGACGGGACGAAAAACCTATTCGGGTCAGCCTTACGACGAGGCCGATGCCAAGACCTATGCTAATTCGTCGGTTCAGAAAGCTGTCGGTAACACCATCTACCAGATTCGCAACGGACAGAATATGGGTATTCTCCTGCGCTTCGACATTGAGCAGGAGACGTGGAAGACGCTGATGAAGACCCCATACTATCTGAGCAACCTCGCTGAGAAAGACAGTATCCTCTATATTCCCTCTGCCTATGGTTACTGGACCTACGACATGCATACCGAGGCGTTCGAGCACATCGAGGAACTGCTGATGTCCAACGGTAGCAAGTTGCTGACGGATATCAATGCCATGTGTTTCGACAAACAGGGTGGTATGTGGGTAGGCACCGAGAAGCGCGGGCTGCTCTACTCACGACCTCTGAAGTCGCCCTTCACGGTGTATGGTTGGGAGAATCCCCGTGCCCTGGAGCTCTCCGCAATGATGGATCGACAGCCTGAACCGCAGACCACCTATCGTGACCACAACGTGAACTGTGTGTATCGTGACTCGCGCGGCTGGGACTGGGTTGGCACATCCAACGGGGTACAACTCTACCGCAGTGAATCAGATCGTCTGCCAGTGGTCTATACCAATAGGGATGGTCTGCTGAACAACGTGATCCACACCATCATCGAAGACGACATGCATAACATCTGGGTGGGCACGAGTTTCGGTATCAGTTGTCTGCTCTTTGAGAATGACAAGTTGCGCTATATCAACAGCTACAGCCAATGGGACGATATCCCCAGCGAGTCGTTCGTCAACGGCAAGGCCCTGCGCCTCAACGACGGTACCATCGTCATGCAGATGCTCGACCACGTGATCGAGTTCACCCCCGACAAGATGGGCACCATTGCCAAGGGTGTGCATTTTGATATCAGCCCGAAGCTCATCCGACTGATGGTAAACGGCAATAATATGCACACTGGTGAGGAGCTCGACGGCAATGTCATCCTTGAAAAGGCTCTCTCGCGTACCAAAGAGATCAATCTGGGTTACAATCAGAACTCGGTGACACTCACTTTCTCAGCGCTCAACTACTTCCGTCCACAGCAGACCTACTATCGGGTGCGGGTGAGCGGACTTGACAATACCTGGCATGTGCTGACCAACTACAACTCGGGCGGTCTCGTCGACTCACGCGGTTTGCTCCATCTGCCGATGGTAGCCCTAAAGCCCGGATCATATAAGGTAGAGGTCCAGGCGTCGATGGTTCCCGACGTTTGGGAGGGCGAGGCCTTCGAGTGGATTGTCAACGTGAATGAGCCTTGGTGGCGAACGACAGGTGTGATGGCGCTCTTCGGACTGCTTCTGCTTGTGCTCGTCGGCATCAATACATATTATTATATGAAGAATGTCGGCATGCGTGCCACCCGAAACTCGCAAGAGCGTGGTATTGTCCGTCAGATACATAACTTTGCTAAGCATTGCAGCCAAACAAATGCAGTGCTGCTGGAACCCGTACCCGACGAATATCATCACACCGATGGTAACACGCTGAATGCCCTCACGCCTGAGTTTATTGATACGATGGAGAAGATCATGCCGACAGTGCTGAGTAAAGACGTCGAGGATCTCTCGATGCGCGATCTCTGTTCCGAGGCGAAGATGGATCTGCAGTCGTTCTATAAGTTGATTCTGAGCAATATCTATAAGAGTCCGCGTCCATTGGCAAAGACTCTGATGCTGAAGAAAGCCAAGGAACTATTGGTAACTACTGAGAAGGACTTCGACGAGATCTCCACGGAGTGTGGTTTCGTGACGCCGAACTTCTTTATCGCCACCTTCTTCCATGAGCACAAGGTGACGCCCGAAGTCTACCGCCGTCAGAACAGTCGTCTGCGTCACCGGAGGTCGTAAGTAATAGGCGTGTTTTTGTTTTAGTGAAGTATAATCTGGCCGAAGGCGGTCAGACGCCAGGTGCGTGCTCCTATCTCCTTATAATAGACCAGTGCCTGGTAACGGTTCTCCGTCTGGTAGAAATTTCCTTCGGAGGGTAGTGGCTTGCGTGTGCCACCTGCGTCCTCCCATAGATACTGATACGAGTAATAGCCTTGTTTCTGCAGGATCGAGGCTGTGTAGAGGCCCGTTTCTTCGTCGTACTCCATACGGTAGGTGTCGTTGTCGGCATCCGTCGTCCAGCGACCGTCGATGACGATATGTCCCGTCGTGAGGACATCAGTCTTCAGACGGTAGTTTACCCACACGTAGTCACATGTGGTATCAATTTCGCGGTTGTCGCTGTTACGGATGACGAAGTCGCCATCGGCATCCTCGTCGTAGAGGTAGTTCGGACGGGATTCACTCTGATAGGGGAACACCTGGTAGTAATCGCCGTCCCAGCGGATATAGTCGACGCCCATCGTGGGATGGCTGGGATCGAGCACCTCGTATTTGCGGTATTCGTTGCCCGCATCGAAGATCAGGTCCATCGAGTGGCTCCACTCCAGACTGTTCTGGCTGATGAAGGTGGGTGGTACGTTACGGCGGCAGTTGTCTTCGCGCCCATTCTGCATCACTACGGTCTGTATCTGTTCTTCGGGCCGTGTGACGCTGTGGTTGCCATAGTCCACGGTCATCGTCACCTGCTGGTGACTGCCGTTGCTGTCAGTGTCGGTATTGGTCGTTGCATTCATCACGAGCTGCATCGACTGTTCGGTCACCATCAGCTCCACCGTCAGCACATCATCGCCCGTGCCGTCTTCCTGGATATGCAGACGGTAGTTGCCGCTCAGTCTGAGACGACACTGGTCGTTGGGCAGCGCAAACTGATAATGGGTGTAGGGGACGGTCGTGTTGATCGAGTGTTCATAGTTGTCGATGATCAGGTCGTTGAATCCCGTCAGCCAGTCGCTCTCGAACACCTCCGTTGCAGTGGTCCAGTTGGCCTCGCAACGCTCGATATGACAGATGTACCGGTGGTAGTCGTGCGACAGTTCGTCGAAACTGATGTCGAGCCGGTCGGCGGAGTTGAGCTTCATGACGGGCAGTGCCTGCCAGTTCTGGTTTACGACAACCTGCAACGACTTAACCTGTGGGTCGTATATAACGTTTTTTCCTGCTGCCGTCATCGACAGCAGCAGGAAAAGTAACGTTATAAGCGGGCTTTTCATTTACTCACCCTTGATGGCTGCAACGCCTGGGAGCACCTTACCCTCGATAGCCTCGAGCAGGGCACCACCACCGGTAGAGATGTAGCTCACCTTATCGGCCAGACCGAACTTGTTGACACAAGCTACAGAGTCACCACCGCCGATCAGAGAGAATGCACCCTCGGCAGTTGCCTCGGCGATAGCCTCGCCGATAGCACGTGAACCAGCAGTGAAGTCATCGCACTCGAACACACCGGCAGGACCGTTCCACAGGATGGTCTTAGCACCCTTGATGGCCTTGCGGAAGTCGTCCTGAGAAGCAGGACCGGCGTCAACGCCCTCGAATCCGGCAGGAACATTGTTGGCGGGGCAGTTGATGATCTGAGAACCGGGCTTCACGGTCATCGTACCGAAGTCGAGGCCGTTGGTAGCGGTGCAGTCAGAGCCAAGCACGAGTTCTACGCCGTTCTTCTTAGCCAGTTCCTCTACGCCCAGAGCCACATCCAGCTTGTCGAGCTCCACGATAGAGTCGCCGATTTCGCCGTTGTGAGCCTTGGCGAAGGTGTAGGTCATACCACCGCAGAGGATGAGCTTGTCCACCTTACCCAGCAGGTTCTCGATGATACCGATCTTAGAAGACACCTTCGAACCACCCATGATAGCCACGAATGGGCGCTTGATGTTAGAGAGCACGTTGTCGACAGCCTGAACCTCCTTCTCCATCAGCAGACCGAGCATCTTGTTGTCAGCGTCGAAGTAGTCGGCGATAACAGCGGTAGAAGCGTGCTTGCGGTGAGCGGTACCGAAGGCGTCCATCACGTAGCAGTCAGCATACGAAGCGAGCGTCTTCGCAAACTCTTTCTGAGAAGCTTTCATGGCCTTCTTAGCTTCGTCGTAAGCGGGATCAGTCTTCTCGATTCCCACGGGCTTACCTTCCTCCTCGGGATAGTAGCGCAGGTTCTCAAGCAGCAGGGCCTCGCCCATCTTCAGAGCCTTGGCAGCATCGGCAGCCTTGGCACAGTCGGGAGCGAATGCCACGGGCACGCCCAGTGCCTTCTCCACAGCCTCGCGAATCTGACCCAAAGACAGCTTCGGGTTCACCTTTCCTTTGGGCTTTCCCATGTGCGACATGATGATCGTGGCACCACCATCGGCCAGGATCTTCTTCAGTGTGGGCAGGGCACCGCGGATACGGGTGTCGTCAGTAATCTTACCATTCTCATCGAGGGGTACGTTGAAGTCTACACGTACGATTGCCTTCTTACCGGCAAAGTTGAATTCGTTGATAGTCATAACTCTATTTTTATTAATAATGTGAAAAACTTCGCTTTAAGAGACTGCAAAGGTACTAAAAAACATTGAACATTAAACAATGGACGTTGAACATTTATATTTTTTTATCCAAAGAGCTCGCGGAGCGCTTCTTCGACCTTGCGGACGGGATGGATGTTGATATGGAACTTCTTGGCGTCGAAGCCCTGCAGGTTGTATTTCGGTATTATCATGTCCGTGAAGCCCAGTTTCTCGGCTTCGGCGATGCGCTGTTCGATGCGGTTCACGGGACGAACCTCGCCACTCAGTCCCACTTCACCGGCCATGCACCAACTGCTCTCGATGGGTGTGTCGACATTGCTCGACAGCACGGCGGCGATGACGCTCAGGTCCATCGCCAGGTCAGTCACCCGCAGTCCTCCAGCGATATTGATAAACACGTCCTTCTGCATCAGTTTGAAGCCCACGCGCTTCTCGAGCACGGCCAGCAACATGTTCAGACGACGCTGGTCGAAACCCGTTGCAGAGCGTTGCGGTGTGCCGTAGGCTGCCGTCGATACCAGGGCCTGCGTCTCCACAAGGAAGGGTCTCACACCCTCGATGGCACTCGATATGGCGATGCCCGAGAGTCCGTCGTGATCTTGTGTCAGCAGCAGTTCTGAGGGATTGGATACCTGTCGCAGCCCGTTCTGCTGCATCTCATAAATACCTAATTCCGAGGTACTTCCAAAGCGGTTCTTGATGCTTCGCAGGATGCGGTACATATAGTGCTGGTCGCCCTCGAACTGTATCACTGTGTCAACGATATGTTCCAGGATCTTCGGTCCTGCCAGCGTACCCTCCTTGGTGATATGTCCGATCAGGATGACAGGCACACCGCTCGTCTTGGCGAAGCGTAGCAGCGACGAGGCACACTCCCTGACTTGGGCGATGGAGCCTGCGCTCGACTCCACGTCTTCCGTCATCATCGTCTGTATCGAGTCGATGACCACCAGTTCTGGCTCTACCTCCTTGATATGCTCGAACACCGCCTCAAGGGAGTTCTCGCAGAGAATGAGGAAATTATCATTCTCACCGCCCAGACGGTTCGCCCTCATCTTCAACTGGTGCGCACTCTCCTCACCGCTGACGTAGAGGATCTTCTTCTCCGGCAGACGGAGCATCGTCTGCAGGGACAGCGTACTCTTGCCGATGCCAGGCTCACCACCCAACAACACGATTGAGCCAGGTACCAGTCCGCCGCCGAGTACACGGTTCAGCTCTTCGTCGTGCATGTCGATGCGCGGATCGTCCTTTGAACTGATCTCGTGCAGGCGCAGCACCTTTCCAACGTGGGCGGCAGAAGCTTGGAGGGAAGAGCCGCTGTTCAGACCCATCCTGGCCTCCCCTAACTTAGGGGAGGAACTGGCCGCTACCTTGATCTCCTTGAATGTGTTCCACTGTCCGCAGGCCGGACATTTCCCTATCCACTTCGGCGACTCCTGGCCGCAGTTCTCACATACGTATGCAATCTTATCTTTTGCCATATTGTTTGCAAAGGTACGAATAAACGAGCAAAATGCAAAAGGAAAAGCCATTTTTCTTTTGTATTTTCAATCAGATTCCTTATCACTTGCTACAACTTCCTCTCCTAACACAGTAGGGATTCTTTTTGTGCACGTCTCCTTTCCTGAAAGATGGAAATTATCCTTCCATCTTGCACCTTGCCCGTGTTTAAAGCAGATGCAGCAATTTATCCTTCACTGTATCCTGCACCGTATCCTGCACCGTGCGATACCCTTTGACATGACAAAGGTTTGCACAGGTTGTGCAGATGCTTGGCACAAGTAGTTCCAATGCTTGGCACTGGTAGTTCCAATGCTTGAAACTAATGGTTTCAATGCTTGGAACCAACGGTTTCAAATATTGGAACAAATCTTGAAACTATAGTTAAAATAAGTTATGAAACATATGGTTTCAGATTGAGTTGGACTAATTTCTCATGCTCAAGAATGCAAATTTATTTGTATTCTCTTCGTTAACTCGAAATTTTGCACTTACTTTGTCGAAGGTACTCCCGCTCGAAAAAACTCAAATATATTTGGTTTTTTGCTCGCTTATTCGTACCTTTGTCGGCGAATATGAAACGACTGATTATAGGAATAACACTTATAGGGCTCCTGGCGGGCTGCGGCATGTCGTACGAAGAGACGAAGCGGCTGAAGCAGGAACAGATACAGCGTGAGCTGCGTGAGGACTCGGCTGCCCTGAAGGTGGCCGTGATGCCGACACTCGATTGCCTGCCCCTGTATGTGGCTAAAGAGCGCGAGATGTTTGATACAGCCGTGGATATCCGACTGAAACAGTTTACGGCACAGATGGACTGCGACACGGCTCTGCTTCGCGGTAGGGTGGAGATGGCTGTGAGCGACCTGGTGAGGGCAGAGAGGATGAAAGGAGTCAGGAGACAGGAGTCAGGAGTCAGTAGGAATATGACGATTGGATATGTGACGGCGACGAATGCCTATTGGCTGCTGATCGGCAACAGGAACCAGCGTATCTCGACCCTGAAGCATCTCGACGATCGTATGGTGGCGATGACACGCTATTCTGTAACGGACATGTTGGCCGATCTGGCTGTCGACAGTGCCAAGCTGAAGCCAGAGCGATTGTATCGTATTCAGGTGAACGATGTGAACGTGAGACTCGACATGCTGGAGAACAACGAGATGGACGCACTGCTGTTGACGGAACCCCAGGTGACGGCGGCTTTGACGAAGAAGCACCACGTGCTGCTCGACACGAGAAAGATGGACATGTGGATGGGCGTGATCGTCGAGGACAGTGTGACGATGAGTCACGCGAACCGTCAGCGCCAGCGCGAGGTGTTGCTGAAAGGCTATAACGATGCCTGCGACTCGCTGAACCACTTCGGTGTGAGGCATTATGCCGACATCATTAGGAAGTATTATAAGTTATCGGATCAGGCTCTTCGCCAGTTGCCCGACTCGCTGAATTACCAACACGCTAAGGCGCCCAGACAGCAGGATATAGACCGCGCCAAAGCATACATAAAGAAATGATACAGAACGAAGCACTCGATATGATTTTGGATGCCTTGCTGAAGCGTAATCTCGGCGAGGCCATCACGGCGACGGACAATTTCCTGGCCGTACATCCCCATCAGGTGAATACCGACCGGTTGTACGCCATCAAGGCAGACTACCAGTTGATGGCTGACTACTGGCGGCGCGGATATAAGGATCCCCAGATGACGGGTCTCTACGACAATCTGCTTAGAAGGATGTACGTGCTCTATGCCACCATCGCCGGCAGTTACGACATCAGACACTCGTCGTTTCTGGATTCGCTCTATGCCCGTGTCCATACGACGCCCCGCGACTGGTCGCCACAGGTGATCAGGGAGAGTCTGGAGACCTTCGTATCCGAAGTGGCCCTCTCGGGGTTGGAGCACAGATCTACCGCCGGGCTTTACGCCCGTCACCACAAGGAGATGGTGGAGCTGTTTGACTATATTCTCACCTCTGGCATCTGGAGCGACGGCTTCGCCCAGGCGATGGAGGATATCGTACTGTCGCCGACCGTCGATAGCATCGACCAGCAGTTGATCGTCAGCAGTGTGATGCTCGCCACGATGAACATGTTCGATATGGCTAAGTTCCGTATGATGGCACATGTCTACCAGAAAGCCGTCGATGAACAGGTGCGGCAGCGGGCACTCATCGGATGGGCGTTGTCGATGGATTCTGCCGTCGGTCTGCGCCTCTTCCCTGAGGAGGTGGAACTGGTACAGAAGATGTTGGAGGATGACACCTGCTGCCGGGAACTGGTAGAGTTGCAGAAGCAGTTGGTGTTCTGTATCGATGCCGAGCGCGACCACCGGACTATACAGAACGAGATCATGCCCGATATACTGAGCCAGCAGGGGTTCCGCCTGAACCGCAACGGTGTGCTGGAGGAACAGGAGGCAGACGAGCTGTACGACATCCTGCATCCCGATGCCGAGGAAGAGAAGCTGGAGCGGATGGAACAGAGTTTCCAGAAGATGATGGATATGCAGAAGCAGGGGTCGGACATCTACTTCGGCGGTTTCTCGCAGATGAAGCGCTTCCCCTTCTTCAACGAACTGATGAACTGGTTCGTGCCTTTTTATAAAGACCATCCCGACATCAGTGAGGCCATCGGACGATACGGGAGCAACCGCTTCCTGAATAACCTCTTCAGCAGCGGACCCTTCTGCACCAGTGACAAATACTCGTTCCTGCTGGCGTTTGACCAGGTGATCAGACGCTTGCCCAACAATATCAGGGAGATGATGGAAACGGGTGAACTGCCTATGGGTGAGGTGGCGCAGGAGGAACAGGAGCAGCCGGCCTATATCCGCCGCACCTTCCTGATGGATCTGTACCGTTTCTTCCGGCTCTTCCCGAACCGTCAGGCTTTCAAGAACATCTTTGATGCCGAGGCCGGCGCGTATGTCATCTTAGGGTCGCCCATCTTTACCAGCACTCATGTGGAGGCGTATTTCAACGAGGTGACCGCCTTCCTCATCAAACGGAATCATAAGACCGAGGCGATGGATATGCTGGCCAACTACGGCGAGCACCGTATGGACTTCCAGTATTACCTGATGTCGGCTATCGTGTATCATGGTGCCAAAAGCAGGGAGAACTACGAGAAGGCGGTGGCGCTGCAGCCCGACAATGTGAGGGCGCTGACGGGTTACGCCCGGACACTCTTCAACGACGGCGAGTATCAGAAGGCACTCGATGTGTACGACAAACTGCTCACGCTGCAGCCCGACAAGAAGTCGTATCTGCTGAACAAGGCCGTCTGCCTGACTAACCTGCAGCAGTTCGAGGAGGCCGAGAAGGTGTTGTTCCGACTGAACTACGACGCTCCCGACGATGTGAATGTGAACCGTGTGCTGGCCTGGACACTCACCAACGATGGAAAGTATGAACAGGCCGAGTCGTTGTACAGTCAGTTGCTGTCGAATGGCAAGAATTCTACTGATGATCTGCTGAACTACGGCTTCTGTCTGTGGTTCGCAGGACATATCGACGATGCGGCCGACTGCTTCCACCGTTATCTGAAGGAGAGTGGCGAGAAGAAGGAGACGATGATCGACAATGAGTTGGAATTGATCCGTAGGAAGGGCATCACTGAGCCTGAGATCCAGATGATGCTCTATATCCTCTGATACGGGACCTGATCTCTTCGTTGAGCCAGGTGCCCAGAAGGGGGATACCTACGCCAGCCACGGTGTAGAGTATCCAGAAATAATCTTGTTGTGAGTAATCGTGAATCACCATGTGACAGCCTATCTGTCGCGGGTCGAGCCCGTAGTACCATATCTTCAGCAGACTCACCGTCTTATAGGCGACGATGTGGAAAATAAAGATATAGAGCGTGTGGTCGCCCGTATAGACGAGAAAGCGCTTCACCCAACCCTTGCTGCCGTCGATCCATCGGCTGATGTTGTAGGTCATCAGGAATCCCAGGAGGGCAGGCACGGGCAGCGAGAGAAACTGTGTGTAGGTGGAACGCCAGTTCATGTTGGCCGTCAGGTATTTCGAGAACAGGAAGACGACGACGGCGCAGACGAGTGTCATTGGCAGCGAGACATATAGAAGGTTGGTGGCCTTGTGGTAGGCATCGACGAACTGTCGGAAGATGAAGCCGCAGCCGAAGAAGAAACAACCCATCATGTCGCGGTAGCCGCCCTGCACGAGGTTGATCACCCGCAGACCCTCATAGGTCTTCCATCCGCAGAGCAGGAGCAGCAGCAGGCAAATGATATAAGGCACTGAGGGCGCAGCCCTTGTGGGCAGCACCTTGAGTACCACCTTATATATAATAAGGTATAGGATGCTGGCGACGAAGAGTCCGCGAAAGAACCAGAAGGCGCCGCAGAGGAACTGGTCGTAGCCGGCCATCGCGGTGACGATGGTCCAGAGGTTCTGTTGTATCTGATGCCAGGAGTAGGGATGGGTGACGCCGCCGGCATCGTTGCCGAAGGTCTCGTTGAGAATGCCCAGGTCGAACATCCAGTTGTGGATGATGAGGAAGAAGACGGCCCACTTCACGAACGGCCAGTAGAGACCCTTGACGCGTTTCTTGATGAAGGTAGCCTCGTCGTTGAGGTATTTCAGTGAGAAGAAGTAGCCGGCTGTGATGAAGAACAGTGGCATGTGGAACTCGAAGATGAACTTACAAAGCCATCCTGGTGCCTCTGCGTGGGCGATGACCATCAGGATGATGGCGATGCCCTTTGCGATGGAGATTGTAGTATTCCTCATAGCCACGGCGTGAGCAGATGTCCGAACCAACCGCGGAAGCGCTGCCAACGGGTACGGCTCTTCTGGTATTCCTCTTCCGTCAGCAGGTCACACTTCTTCGTGTCCTCGATAAACTTGTCGTCGAGTTCGCGTGTCACCTCCTTGTCGATGATCAGCGCGTTGATCTCGTAGTCGAAGCGGAGGCTGCGGGCATCGAGGTTCGTGCTGCCTACAGTGCAGTAACGGCCGTCGACCATCATGATCTTCGAGTGGTGGAAGCCCGGACGGTAGCGCCAGATATGGGCACCGCGCTTCATGAGTTTGCGCAGATTGTAGTAGACGACATCGGGCACCAGCGGCACATCGTATTTCGACGACATGATGATATCCATCTTCACGCCCCGCTCTGCACAGCGTTTCAGGGCTTTCATCACCGACGGGGTGGGGACGAAGTAGGGGTTGACGATCTTTACGGAGTCCTTGGCGCCATCGAGGGCACTGATATAGAACTGGCGCATGATCTTATTCGTCACGTTGGGTTCCCGGGTGGCGATGCCGACGGTCTTGTTGCCGGCCTGTGTACCATGGAAGTATTTCCCGTCGGTCAGCTCTTCCTTCGTCAGCTTCTTCCAGAAGCGTACGAAGATGCTCTGCAGTTCGTTCACTGCCGGTCCTTCGATGCGACAGTGCATATCGCGCCATTCGCCCACCTGTTCGGTGCCCACGAGATAGTAGTCGGCCACGTTCATACCACCCGTATAGGCGATTTTACCGTCGATGACGACGATCTTCCGGTGGTCGCGTGGCCAGATGTGGTTCACCCATGGGAAACGTATGGGATCGAACTCGTAAATGTTGATGCTGTCGGCATGCAGCTTCTTCAGGTGTGACTTCTTGAGCGGCTGGTTGTTCGAGTCGTTGCCGAAACCGTCGAAGGCGGCACGCACCTCGACACCCTCCTTCCGCTTTTCGCGCAGAATGTCGAAGAGGAGGCCGGCGATAGAGTCGTTGCGGAAATTGAAATATTCAAGATGTACGCTGCTCTTAGCCTGACGGATGGCCTCGAACATATCGGCGAACTTCTCCTTGCCTGACATGAGCAGATGCACGTCGTTGCCTGTGGTGAAGTGAACACCATATTCGCTCATCTGTCGGATGATGAGCGAGTCACTGGTCTGAGATTCGGCATGAAGTGATATCAGCAGGAATATGATGATTCCTGCTGATGTTCTGAGTTGTGTCATTTCCTGTGTTTCAGTCTGTATTCGAGCGGCGTTATACCGAACTTCTCGCGGAAGATGTTGATGAAGTTCTCGGCAGTCAGGAAGCCGACATTCGATGCCAACTCACTCATATTGATATTGGTACGCTTCAGCAGGATGCAGGCGTGCTTCAGTCGCATGTCGCGTACCAGTTCGGCCGGTGTCTTGTTGGTGACGTTCCTCACGCGGTGGAAGAACGGCACACGACCCATGCCCATCGCGTTGGCCATCTCCTCGAGGCTGATTTGTCCGCGACTCATGTTCTGCATCACGTACTGTTCGATATTCTTCATCAACTGCTGGTCCATCGCGTCAAGCATCGAGTAGTCTGACAACGTCTCCTGCTCCTCAGCCTCTTCCTCAATTGTTTTCTGGGGAACCAACTGGTTGTCGCGGCGGATGACCTTCGTCTCCACGCGGTTCATCGGATCGTCGGGAGCGATGGTGTCGTCGTCTTTCTTGATCTCACCCATATCGATGCTCTCGGTAGCCGTCGTCATACTGGCGTTGCGGTCTTCGAGCATACGTGTTTCAGCACCTTCGATGAGGTTGCTGTTCAACTCAAGACCACCCAGTCCGAGGATCTTGTTGAAGCGCATGGTGGCATCCTGCAGGTTGAACGGTTTCGAGAGGTAGTCGTCGGCGGAGAGGGTAATGTTCTGCGTGCGCATATCCTGCGGCGACAGCACACCATCGGTCATCAGCACGAACTTGATCTTCTGCGTCCGCGGGTTCATCTTCAGTTGGTTACAGAGGTCGCTTCCCGACAGATGAGGCATGTCCTGCTTACAGACGACGATGTCGCACTGCATCTCCTCGATGTCGGCGGCTGCTTTCTCCGAGTTGTTGTAGGCGAAGAAGTTATAGACGTATTTGAAGCGTGCGGTGGCAAACTTCAGGAAGTCTTCGTTGTCGTCGATCATCACGACGGTATACTTCATCGTCGGTGCGTCGAGGGCGGCCCTCGACACCGTTGCATCGGATGTCAGTGCCTCGGTGGCGACATCGGGCAGTTCGATCTCGCCTCGTCCGTTGAGTTCCAGACGGTCGTGTACGATATTCTTCGCACGCTCCTCGGGGTTCTCCAGATGGGTCTGCATGTCGGTCACACGGGTGATGATCTGCAGCATCTGCGAGTGGAGGGCATTGAGCTGCTCACGCTCCTCGAGGGTCTTCTCTTTCTCCGACAGGTTACCGATAATTGAGGTCATACGGGCCATCGGCTGTCGCAGGTCATCGCTGGCAGCCTTGATCTCCTCACGCTGGAGGGTGAGCTCGTGGATGATAGCCTTCTTACGGGCCTTGATGACCTTGATCTGTTTCAGTCCAACTCGCCAGAAGTAGATGATCACGAGCAACAGGATGACATAAGCCAGAATCATCCACCATGACAGGAGCCAGTGGTGGGCAATGTTGATGACGATGACGCGCTCCTGATCGCTGACGGCACCCTCGGCACTGACGGCTTTCACGTGAAGCGTGTACTTGCCGCTGGGCAGATCGCGGAAGGTAACACCGTGGGTCAGGGCATTACCATTACGCCAGTCTTCGTCCAATCCTTCCATCCAGTACATGAACTGCAGACGCTCACTCTGGTTATAGTTACCGGCAGCGAACTTGATGGTAAACGTGTTCTGGTTGTGGCTCAGCTCGAGCTTGTTGGTCTCGTTAAGTGCTTGGGGCAGAACGAGACGATCCTGATAGATATGTCCTGTATGAATCTCCTCTTCACCGATATAGAGTTGTGTGAGCATCACTCGCGGCAGGTCGTTCTTGTCGTCGTTGGCTTTCTCAACCACCCAGTTCACACCGTACAGACCACCAAGGAGCACGTTACCGTCCTGCTGGGTAATGATGGAACCCGGGTTGAACTCGTTGCTCTGCAGACCGTCAACCGTCGAGTAGTTATAGAGGCCGTAGTTGTTCGTCCCGTCCTCGTGGTTGCGCTGTACGACGATACGGCTGACGCCGCTACTCGTGGTGACCCAGATATTATGGTTCTTGTCCTCGGCGATACCGCAGACATTGTTGTTACACAGTCCCTGCTTCTCTGTGAGGTAATTCAGCGAGTCGTTCTCAAGATTCAGGATGTTCAGACCTTCACGGGTACCGATCCAGATCAGTCCGCGAGAATCCTGCAGCACCTGGGTGATGAAGTTGTTCGTAAACGACTTCAGGTTCGATTTGTTACCTGTGAGCATCGTCCTGTCTGTCGTCGAGAGGTTCAGGATAAGCAGACCTTCAGCCGTTCCTACGTAGAGGTCGTTGGTCTTGCCGTTCTTGTTGTAGAACAGACTGGTGATGTTGTTTGTGCTCAGTTTGCCGTTCTCACGGGTGTACGACGAGAACGTGTTCATCTTGGGGTTATACACCTGCATACCACCGTTGGTGGCGATCCACAGATTACCGATCTTATCCGTGCAAAGGGCGTTGATATGGTCGTCGATGAGGGTGGCTGTGCTGTCTGTCGACAGTGAGTAGATCTTCGTGTAGCCAGCCTTGATGCGCGTCAGACCATTACGCTTTGAACCGATCCAGAGGCTGCCGTCAGGGGTGGTGGCCATACACGACACCTTCATACTGGCCAGAGGACCCTCGTAGCCGATAACACCCTTGTCGCTGGTACCGTACCAGATGGTGCCGTTGGCATCCTGGGTGATGGCTGTGATATCGCCGATATGACGGGCACCGAAACGGTAGATATACTGTCCGCAGAAAGCCACACCCGACTTCTCCGTTCCTACCCACAGCAGGTCGGTATCGTCGACGTAGACGCTTTGGATGCTGATCTTCTCGATGTGCGACGGGTTCACGTTAATATTCCTGGGCTGCACACTCTCCACGATGTGGGTGTTGAGTTTCATCTTCAACAATCCCAATTGGTCGCTGCCTACCCAGATGTTGCCTGAGCGGTCGCCGGCCATACCGTTGATGTTACGGTCGACACCGTAGCCTGTCAGTCCGAGCGATGATCCGATAGTAGTATCCCACTCGGAGGTACTCTTGTTGTACATGTAGAGTGTTCCCTGACCGTAAAGCCAGATATTGTCCACTTGGTCAGCAAAGACCCGCAACGACTTTGACCGGCTTCTCTTCAGTTGTGACAGCCCCTCCGTAGCCCAGACGGTATGTTGCTGGTGCATGACGTCGCAGCATACGAGCTTACCGTCGTCGTAGACGATGATGGCACCGTCTCGACACTCGCTGATCGAACAGACCACACCCTGTGGAATACCTTGTGCGTCGTTTGTATAGCCGAACTCATAGAGTAGCTGTTGCTGTTGGTTGTAGCACACAACACCCTTGTTGGGAATGGCGCCCCAGAGGTTCTTATGCTGGTCAATATAGACGATGCTGGGGATGGTCTCGATACCCATGCGGGCGAAGGTTTGTTTCATGTCACGCTCAAAGGTCTCCGTCTGAGGATGGTAGATACAGTAGCCCGACGAGGTCTCGATGAGCAGGTTGCCATCAAGCATCTCCTGAATGGAGTTGATGTAACTGTCGTTCAGTGAGGAACCGTCCTGGGAGTCGCTCTGGAAGTTCCGGAAGGTATAGCCGTCGAAGCGGTATAAGCCGGCGGGCGTTCCAAACCACATGTATCCTCTGGAGTCCTTGAGGATACAGTTCACCTGACTGGAGGTGAGCCCTTCACGTGCGTCGAGTGTCTTGAACAGGAAGTCGCCTGGTGCAGCATTAAGCGGAGACAACTGCAAAACCGTCACTGCCATTATCGGCAGTGTCAGCATCAATCCAATCAGTAGCTTTTTTATATTCATTGCGGTAGCAAATAATGTTCAATGCTCAATGTCTATATCATGCACGAGTAGTGGTCTACGACGCCCAGCAAGTGGTTATCGTCATCGACGACCAGTACGGAGTGCACTTTATATTTGTTCATAATCCGTTGTATCTCTGTGATCTTCGTATCAGCCTTGACGGTCTTTGGCGTACGTGTCATAATGTCGCTGACAGTATGGTCGAAGAACTCTGCCTGCCAGCGTTCCATCGCACGACGGATATCACCGTCGGTAATAAGACCTACGATCTTGTCGTCTACCATCGCGACACCCAGACCGAGTTTGCCTTTGCTCACGAGGATGATTGCCTTGCCCAGATGCATCTCCGGCGGCAGGACGGGCAGGTCTTCCTTGAACATCACGTCTTGTGCCGTTGTCAGCAGTCGCTTACCCAGTTCACCGCCTGGATGGAACTGTGCGAAGTCGCGGGGCTGGAAATGGCGCTTCTCGATGAGTGCCACCGCCAGTGCGTCGCCCATCGCCATTTGTGCCATCGTCGAACTTGTGGGAGCGAGGTTCAGCGGACAGGCTTCTTTCTCGACGCCGACGTTGAGGAAACAAGTGGAGTATTTCGCCAGCAGTGAGTCGGGATGACCGCTCATGCCGATGATGGGTATCTGCATGTGAAGTACCATAGGAATGAAACGCAACAGTTCGTCGGTCTGTCCTGAGTTCGATATGGCCAGCACCACATCGTCGGATGTCATCACACCCAGGTCACCGTGGAACACGTCGAGCGGGTTGATGAAGAACGAGGGTGTGCCAGTCGAGGAGAGGGTAGCGGCGATCTTCGCACCGATATGTCCGCTCTTGCCGACGCCCGTGACGATGATCTTACCCTTGCAGGCAAACATCAGCTCTACGGCTTTCTCGAAGTCCTCGTCGAGCTTCTCCGTCAGTCCGAGCACGGCCTCCGCCTCGTCCTTAAAGCATTGTATGGCTAATTCCCTGGCATTCATCGCAGTAGCATATTATTCTCCTTTTCACTCTTCAATCAGTTTGGCCACAAGTTGATCGAGCTTGTCTAGCTCCAGCATGTTCGCTGCGTCGCTGAGACCTTCGTCCGGGGTGGGGTGCACCTCGAAGAAGAAGCCTGTAGCTCCGAAGGCCTTGGCAGCCATAGCCATCTGCGGCACGAATTTCCTGTCGCCGCCCGTCTTCCCATCCGATCCGCCTGGACGCTGCACGCTATGGGTGCAGTCCATGATGACCTTTGGCACGATCTCCAACATATCAGGGATATTGCGGAAGTCGACGACGAGGTTGTTGTAACCCATCATATTGCCGCGCTCCGTCAACCACACCTCCTTGGCGCCGGCATCACGGGCTTTCTCTACAGGATACCACATGTCGCGACCAGAAAGGAACTGTGCCTTCTTGATGTTCAGTGTTCGTCCGGTCTTCGCAGCAGCAACCAGCAGATCGGTCTGCCGACAGAGGAAGGCTGGTATCTGTATCACGTCGCACACCTCACCAACGGGTTGTGCCTGCCATGACTCGTGGATATCGGTCAGCAGTCGGAGACCATGCTTTGTCTTGACATCGCTGAGCATCTGCAGACCACGTTCCAGACCTGGTCCCCGGAAGGATCGGATAGAGGTTCGGTTAGCCTTGTCGAACGAGGCCTTGAAGATGATATCCGTTCCCCGCTTGGTGTTGATTCCCACCAACTTAGAAGCCACCGTGTCGAGCAATTCTGCTGACTCGATGACGCAGGGACCAGCGATGATGGTTACCTCTTTATTCATAATAATGCTGCAAAAATACGACTTTTCCTCAAATCCACCAAATTTTTTTGCATTTATTTCACGATATGCACATCGTGCTGTGGGAACGGGATGCTAATGCCGTTGGCATTGAGGGTGTCGTAGATGCACCTGAGCGCGTCGCTGACAACGTACGACCGTTTGGGAGCCTCTGCCCAGATAAACAACTTGAAATTGATGCCTGAGTCGGCCATTTCCGATGCCACGCATTTCACGGGCTTTGAGCGGTCTGTTCCCTGTAGGCGCAGTCCGTTGATGGAATCCTCGATGAGTGTCGTTACTTGTTTCAGGTCAGAGCCATAGGCTACGCTGAAAGGTATGACGGCCAGCACATAACCGTGGTTGCGTGTCAGGTTCTTGTAGTTGCTCTTGAAGAGCTGTGAGTTCTGATAGGTGATCACCTCACCGTAAATGGAGTCCACAATCGTCGATGTATAACTGATGGAACGCACCTTACCTCTGGTGTCGCCCACCTCAATCCAGTCGCCCACCTTGATACGTCCGGCCATTAGGGAGGCACCGTAGTAGATGTTCTCGATGATATCCTTCGAAGCGAAACCGATACCTGTCGACAAACCTCCGGAGATAGCCACAAGCCAGGTGACGCTGATATGGAACAACGACAGTGACAACATGAGCCAAACACCCCATACGAACACCTGGATGACATTCCTGCCCATCACCTCTCGTGATGCGGCCGTCGTGGGGTCCCGCATCACAAAGTGCATTCGCAGCAGGGCCATGATGGTACGGGCGATATATCGGAAGAGGAACCACAGGCAGATGACTATCGAAAGTTTCAGGATTGATACCTGCAGGTTCTCCAGGTTGATGAAGTTGTAGTTGAAGTAATGCCAGCAGAGCTCACTGAGGTTGAACACCTTTGCAGCCCAGTAGATACTCAGCATTACGGAGAAGACACCCAGTGCGGGCATCACCACTTGTTCGGCCAGATGGTAGGTCCATGTCTTCGTGATGGGTTTCTTCGACAGCCCGTGACGCTCTGCGTAGTTCTTGATATACAAGCTGATACAGGTGATGGTGAGTATGCACGTGAGCTGCATGATCCACCAGATGAGCAACTGTACGGCGAGTAGTGTGTAACCTGCCCACGAGCAGCAGACGGAGGCTACGAAGACGGTCTGTGACACGTAGGTATAGAACATATCCGACCTCGGTACATTGCGCTTATGCTTGCGGATGACCACCCATTGCCAGATAGCGCACAAGAGCAGCATCGGCGGGAAGATCATGTTTACCAGTTCGTTGGGAATCAGGATGATACGGAAACCTATGGTGATGAATCCGACGGTAAGCAAGGGGGCGTAGATGCGGAAGGCACTGCGTATCTGATTGCCGCTGACACGTAACAATAATGAGATGAGAATCACACCCAGGAGCCACGCATATTCCACCAACAGCGTCGATGCCATCACAAGGAAATTCTGGCCCGTATTGTTCACGAACAGTCCTTGGATGAGGGCGAAGGTGACGGTAGTGGTTGCCATGATGACAGGTGTGCGCTTTTGTCGGAAATCCTCGGTGTCAAAGCGCTTGGGCATGAAGAAACGGAAGAACAGCAGGTTGAGTACGATGGCAAGAAGTACGAAGGCGGCGATGGCGATAAATGTGCCGATGATCCAGTAACTGCTCCAGTCGCTGTTTGCATTGGCCTCCAGACTGTATTTCTTCTTCACCGCCTCAGATAGGTTGTCCCAATTACGACCAAACCGGCTAAGCATGGTGAAGTAGTTTGAACCGCCGTTCACGAAGATGTTCGTCTGAATCTCCGAATAACGTTTCTGGGCGTAGTCGTTCAGATTGCTCAACCGTCGTTCCGTACGGTTGTAATAGCTGATGTACTGCTCCAGCTGACTCTTCCCGTCGGTCAGCATGTCACGGATATTCGTTGCCAGCGACAGACAGGAGTCGCGACGGGTCGCGCCCTCGACGCCCAACACCCTGGCTGGCATCATCTGCAGACTACTGATCAGACTGTCGTAACGGGCGATTTCTGTGTTGCTGCGACTCAGGAATACGTTGAAGGGCAACTGTCGAGAGTGGAACTGGCGATATTGCTCTGTGGCTTCGTGGCAGGCGTATGTCAGGTCGAATACGTTCTCCTGCTGCTGAGAATAGAGCATCAGCGCATTCTGATCGGCCCGTTTCATCGTGCTTACCAGCTCCATGATGATCTGTTTGTTGCGTGCTTTCCTGGCGGCCGTACGACTGCTCAGTTCGGTGTTGTACTGCTCCAGTTCCGTCTGCAGAATCTGCAGTGTCTGGTTCAGGTCTTTCTCCTTCAGCACCGCTCCCGCCTCCGTCGCCGTCAGCAGACAAATAACAAATATCAGTAACCTATACATATATTTCATACTATTATTCCTCTTGTTTTGCTTTGCAAAGGTACGAATTTTTTCCCAAATGTGCAAATAATTGGCAAAAGTTTTCTTTGTTTAGGATTATTTTCTTAATTTTGCAGCGTGGAATATAACATTTAAGGTATGATACTAATAGCTGACAGCGGCAGCACGAAAGCCGACTGGTGTGTATTGTCCACCTCCGACTCCGTTTTGTCCACCTTTACGACTCAGGGACTGAATCCCTACCATCAGTCGTCTGATCTCATCTCGGCCTCGCTGGGTGAGGTGAGAGCCCGTGTAGAGGCTTGCCGACCTTACGATTCGGGTGATTTGCGTGTGTTCTTCTACGGCAGTGGTGTACGTCCGGAACAGGAGGTCCCGATGGCCACCCTTATCCGTCAGTCATTACCCGAGGCTGTGAGTGTCGAAGCCCATAGTGATATGCTTGGTGCCGCACGTGCTCTCTGCGGTCGTAAGTCCGGCATTGCCAGTATTTTAGGGACGGGCGCTAATTCTTGTCTTTATGATGGTGGACAGATCGTTCAGAACACGCCAGCCCTGGGTTATATCATCGGCGACGAGGGTAGTGGGGCCGTGCTCGGCAAACGATTCATCCACGACCTCTACGGCGGTCGGCTGTCGGATGGACTCAAGGCTGATTTCGAGACCGAGACAGGACTCTCTCTGCCCGTCATCATCGACCGTGTGTATCGCCAACCGTTGGCCAACCGTTTCCTCGGCTCCTTCTCCGAATACATTCACAACCACGTACACATGCCTGCCGTCCACAACCTTGTGGTCGACAATTTCTGTGCGTTTCTCACCTGTCATATCGCTCCCTATGGCCGCCGTGAACTTCCCGTATCGTGTGTCGGCAGCATCGCCTGGTACTTCCAGGACGAGCTCCGCGAAGCCGCCCGTATCGAAGGTTTCAAGCTCGGCACTATCCTTCAGAGTCCTATACAGGGTCTCGTGAAGTATCATAGTAGTAAATGATGCGTCCACTCAGATACGGATTTATATCCCTGCTGTCGACTATTGTCATCCCTCTTTCAGGACAGTCGTTGATGATCAATGAACTGATGCAGTCGAATGTCGATGTGGTCTGGGATAGTGTGACGTACGAGTTCCCTGACTCTTGGGTGGAACTCTATAACAACAGTCCGATACCTGTTTCACTTTCTGATTATAAAATAGGTACGAAAATAGACAAGAAGAACCGTCCCGTCGGCGCTTGGCAGTTGCCGGCAGATGTGGTTGTTCCTGCCTATGGTCATCAGCTGGTCTATTGCGACAAGGAAGGTGAACGTCTTCATGATAAACTGCATACCAACTTCCGTCTGGAGTCGGGTAGGGGTTGTGTGGTGTATCTTTTCAAGAACGATGTACTGCAGCCCTCTGCCAGTGTGATGGACTCGCTGGCGAAACAGCCCGCTCCCAACATCGCCTATGGTCGTGAGTACGACGGAAGCAGTAGGTGGGGCTATGCACTGAGACCATCTCCTGGAAAGGCCAATGGCGGTGGAATCTGCGCTCATGACCGTCTCCTGGGCAGTCCTGTCTTCAGTGTGTCAGGTTTTGTGAAGACTGATTCAAAACCTGTGCGGTTGAAACTCTCACTTCCGAAAGGGAGTCCGAAGGGTACACGGATCTATTATACGATGACTGGTAAGGAACCGACCGAAAACGACTCGTTGTACACGAGTCCCATTACTATCAGCCAGTCAGCCGTCGTCAGGGCAAGGCTCTTCTGTGAAGGGTGGTTGTCGCCTGTGTCCACCACCCATTCGTATATCTTCCTCGACCATGACTTTACGTTGCCGGTTATCTCCATCTCCACCAACGAGTCGTATCTGGAAGACCCAGCCTTCGGCATCTTCTCCATCCATGATAATTTTTCCGACACCCTTAGGGTGCGAAAGAACTGGCGGCGACCCATCAACCTGGAGTATTTTGAGGGTGAGAATACAAAGAGTATTCTTAACCAACTCTGTGAGACGCGTGTCGGAGGGAATGCTACAAGGGAGAAAGCGAAGAAGTCGCTGATTGTCTATGCCCACAAGCGGTTTGGCAGGAAATTGTTCGACCATGAGTTCTTTCCCGATCAGAAGCCCGGTCTTCACGCGTTTAAGTCGCTTATTCTGCGTAATGCGGGTAATGACTTTGATTTCCTCTATATGCGAGATGCGCTTGCCCAGCGTAGTATGGCCATGCATGTTGACCTTGACTGGCAAGCCTGGCAGCCGGCCATTGTCTTTATCAACGGGGAATACTATGCCATGCTCAACATTCGCGAACGGGCTGAGGAAGATAATATCTACACTAATTACAGCGGCCTCGAGGACATTGACCTGTTTGAGAACTGGGACAACCTCAGGGAGGGTGATGGGGACAACCTGAACCGTTTTACGGCCTTTTACCATGAAGATGGTCACACCATGGCCGAATACGAGCGGTGGATGGACTGTCGTGAGTTCATGAATGTGATGATTCTGAACCTCTATTATTGCAACGTTGATTTCCCTGGCAATAACAACGTCATGTGGCGTCCAAGGACTGAGGGAGGGCGCTGGAGGTGGATTGTCAAGGATATAGACTATTCGATAGGAATCTTTGATATCCCTAATGTCTATGAGATCTTGAAGTGGCTCTATGATCCTGAATTTGATCAGCTATGGCGTTGGAATGCCAATGGTTATCCATATACGCTGTTGTTCCGGCAGCTGATGAAAGACCAAGACTTCAGGAACGAGTTCGTTGAACGTTGCGCCATTTATACAGGCGACTTTCTTAATTACGATGGCTTCCACAGGTTGCTTGAATCCATGTATCAGAAAATCAGCTACGAATTGTCTTTCTACGGCCCGCTCATTGGCAAAGTACCTGCAGCGTATAATAGTGATAAGATATATGTCGATATGTGGGTGAAAAGCCGTACAAATGCATTCATGCAACAATTGTGTGAATTCTATCAGTTGGAGCCGGCAGCCGCTCTGACCATCAATACCGTCTCGCCGGAGAATCAAATTACCAGACTGACCTTCAATGACCATCAGCTGTCTAAGGCCCGTTTCAACGGCCGATACTTCAAGAATCATCCCATCCGACTGACTGCCCAGGGCGTCAAGGGAAAGATGGTGAAGGGGTGGAGAGTCCAGTGTATAACCAGGACAACGGTGTCAACGGAAGAGTTTCTGGGACCGACTCTTACCCTGTCAATGCCCGAATGTAACCGCTTGATTATCGAACCTTTCTTTAAATAATCGGGTTAAAATAGTATAATTTTCTTATTTTTTTTATAAGAATGTGTACAAGTTTGCACTTTTTGTTATATCTTTGCAGTAAATTCTTATTAATTAATTAAAAACGTTTAACATGAAAAAGTTTATTTATTTGTTCCTTTTGGCTGCAATGTCAATTTCAGCAAGTGCGCAAGCACCGGTAAAGTTTGGTGATTATTATTACACAATCAACAGTTGGGATGACTGTGCTACATTAGTCGAGAACCCAAATAAGGGCGGTTATTCCGGTGATGTGGTGATTCCTGATGTTATCACTGTTGAAGGTGTTGATCATAAGGTTACTAGTATTGGCACCAGAGCTTTCAGCGGATGCAATATTCTGTCAGTAACCATAGGTAATAATGTTGCCTCCATTAGAGAGCGGGCGTTTGCTTATAGTACGGTGGCTTCTGCAATTATTGGTGGAGAATACGACGAGTCGATTAGTAGTACTGCCGAGATATATGATTGGGCTTTCTATGGTTGCCCTAATCTGGCAACTGTTGTTATTGGTGATAATGTGGGAAAAATTAATAAAGGGGCCTTTCAAGATTGCCCTTCCCTCAGCTCTATCGTCATTGGTAAACGTGTTTCTCAGTTAGGCCCTTCGTCAATTGCTGGTTGCGAGAAATTGAAGGATATTTATTGCTATGGAGAAAAAAGTCCTAATCAACAATATGGTAGTCACATTTTTGCGGATGATCAACTTGGCAGTTTGACACTTCATTTTCCTGAGGCTTATTATGACAATTATATTTTCGGTAACGGCAAAGATAATTATCCATGGCAGCACTTTGGCACTGTTGAGACAATGAAAAGCACTGAGTTGGCCAAGTGTGCAACACCTGTAATCAGCTACAATGAAGGAACCATCTCGCTTTCCTGTGCAACTGAGGGTGCGGAGATTAATTCTTCAATAGAATATGTCGAAAACGAGTTTAATAACGTCTCGGAGTATCCCGCTCCATCGCATTTCAGGGTAAGGGCTGTGGCTGTCAAGAATGGTTATCTCCCCTCTGATGTGGCCCAACAGGAGTTTACTTTGCCCGGCTATGTGGATGTGAAGACTGGCGAATATAAAGAAGGCGACGTTAACAAGGATAGTAAAGTGAATGTCGCAGACCATGTGAAGCTGACGAATATTATTATGGCACCATAAGGAACACGATTCGTTCCAATGCCTTGCACGGCTCGTTCCGATGCTTAGTACGAGGTTGTGCAAATGCCTTACATCTTTCGTGCCGATGCCTTCCATTATATAGGAGAAGGCATCGGCACGAGCTATAGGAGGTATCAGAACGAGCCGTGCAAGGCATCAGAACAAATTATGTTTTATATTTAGAGATTTTTCGACACCTCGGACACATTGCGCGGCAGGGCGGCAGGGCGGCAGCGCGGCAAAACCGCAATAAAAAAAAAAAAAAGACCAGAGTCAAAACAAAATAAATAAAATAAAAATAAAAAAAATAATAAAAAAAA
>Ga0310786_10001786_pt1 | contig 34225 bp, 47 predicted proteins | sample AusTroGonzalo_MG_FD_203881 | JGI IMG/M metagenome (GOLD analysis project Ga0310786, IMG submission 203881) | Bovine rumen microbial communities from tropical cattle in Woodstock, Queensland, Australia - Gonzalo_03 (v2) (version 2) | ecosystem: Host-associated > Mammals > Digestive system >... | reverse complement strand
ATTTTTACTATATATATAATAATATATATATATATATATATATATATATTATTATATATATAGTAAATTCTATTCAAGCTGTCTTAGTTGAAACTACCCCTTATATTTGAAATTGAAATAATTGAAATGATTGAAATGGATGAATATCCAATTTATTCCCGGAATTGCCGCAAAAATGAATATCTATTCATGCCCTATATATAAGGTACACGTGAGGACGAAAAAAGTTCCTCGTGAGGAAAATTTTCCTCCCTCACGTGAAAGTTATTTTTGCCTCGTGAAGTCCTTGATATTTTCAATAAACCCACGATAGTCAAAAACCTGCAAAAAGTGAATATGTATTCATTCTTGTCTTTTCACTTATAGGGAGGGGAATAAGGGCTGCAAATGCCGTTTACAAAAATTAACAATTGAGACGGACCGCTTTCTAGGAGCATTTTTAGGTTTTCACTCTATCCTTCCTATAAATAGTGGAAATCAGAACCATCAAAATATCAGGCACTTACGCAGATTTCCCCCGAACCTCCGAAAAATACCTGCGCAAAAACTTGACAAGGGGGTGTCGGATTTTGTAACTTTACATTGTAATCGAAAACGGAATGGCGCCAGCGGATTCGGTTGCACACTGAGAACTTATTGTTAAACCTAAAAAACTATTTGAATTATGTCAATCAAAGTAATCGCAAGACAGACCTTGCAGAAAATCGGAAAGTATGCCGACACGTATCGCTACGTGCTCATGGCTCAGTTGTACAACACCCTCTCTCAGAAGAAGGTGATTCAGGAAGCCTCGTTGCGCAGTGGCATTCAGAAGGGTGCGCTCAACGCAGCTTGGGAAGCTATCGGTGAGGTGATCAAGGCTTGGGCCACTGAAGGTCACAGCGTGGCCGTACCCGGACTGGGAACCATGCGCTTCGGTGTGCGTGCCGACTCCGTGGCCGATGTGGAGGATGTGAGTGCCAAGCTCATCACCTCACGCCGTGTGATCTTCACGCCCAGCGTGGACATCAAGAGTGAACTGAAAGATACCAGCATCAACATCACCTGCTACGACAAGGACGGCAAGCTGGTGAAGCAGGTAGCCTCTAAGGATGATGCCGAGGTAGAGGATGAGGAGAACACTGGTGATTCCGAGAACACTGGCACCGAGAATGGTGGCTCAAGCACTGAAAATGGTGGTACTGAGAATGGTGGCTCTCAGAACGGCGGCACCGACAATGGCGGCGGTGACAACGGCGACGATGAAGTAAGCCTCGGATGATCCTTTAATAAACACGGATTATAAGGATTAAAAGGATTATTCAATAATAGGAATAGAGAACGTTAAATCCCGCATGGTAATTCTCAATTCTCAATTTTCAATTCTCAATTTTCAATTTTGTAAATCCTTTTAATCCTTATAATCCGTGTTAAAAATCATTATCTCGCATGGCAATTTTCAATTCTCAATTCTCAATTCTCAATTTAGAATTGTTATTTCACCCAGAAAATCTCTAAGCACTATGACGAACGAAAAGAAATCTAAGTGGTCAGTGATCGTTAACATCATACTCACCACACTCACTGCGATAGCTACGGCCTTGGGACTCACGTCCTGCTGGTGATTAGAATAGGCTCCCCCACATCGGAAGGGGAGCCTATTTTCATTTCATTTGGCTGGCGCTCATCTCAATCATTTATTCGCTTCGCTCATGAATGAAAGCTGCGGTTCGGCAATGCTCAAGCAAGCTTGGCATTGCTCTCACCTTGCATTTCATTTCAATTATTTCAATTTCAAAAACACTATTATCATCCTCATTGAACAAACCCGATGCGCCCGCGAGGCTTCTCATTCGTAGGCTTGGTCTGCAGTTCAGCCAATACCGTACTGATGACATCGAACTGGGCACGGATATCTTCGTTGATGTCATTCTTCTACCTTCGTTTATGATTCCATTTTGGAATCTTAAAGCATTTCACACGTTTTTCGGCCAAGGACGATTGCTTTTCTGAGAAAAGTAGTATCTTTGCACCGCTTTAAAATTACCTCACAGATATGGAGTACAAGATCTTTTTCCTGGCCATAATGATATTTGTTTCGTCATTATTGACCATTTTGGGCAACCGCATACGTGTGGCTTATCCTGTTTTGCTGGTATTAAGCGGGTTGGTCATCAGCTTTCTTCCCTTCGTGCCCGACATAAAGATTGATCCGGAAGTGATCTTCTATATCTTCCTGCCACCATTGCTCTACATGTCGGCCATGACTTTGCCGCTGAAGGATGTGCTCAGCTGGAAACGGGTGATCCTGTCGTTTGCCTTCATCGTGGTATTCCTCACGGCTGCAGGCATAGGTCTGTTGGCTGCGTGGTTAGTGCCTGGCATGACACTTGCCATGGGTATGATGCTGGGGGGAATCCTGGCTCCGACCGATGCGGTGAGTGCCACTACCATCATGCAGCAGGTGAAGGTGCCTTCGAGGATTTCCACCATCTTGGAAGGGGAAAGCCTGCTCAACGATGCCTCTGCGCTCATCACCTTCAGCTTTGCCCTGATAGCCGTGCAGACGGGCAGCTTCGTGGTGGAGAAAGCTTTACTGTCCTTGCTTTGGATGGTGTTTGGAGGTGCTGCCGTGGGTATGCTCATTGGCAGGCTGTTCGTCCATCTGCACAAGGTGATGCCCGACAAAGACCCTCATGTCATCATTGTCTTTACACTGATAGCACCCTATCTCATGTATATCGTGGCAGAGGTGGTGGGGGCATCTGGCGTATTGAGTGTGGTATTCGGCGGTTTTTACATGAGTAAGCATATCTATTTAGTCGATTCCTATAGCCGTATGTTGGGCAAGAGTGTGTGGGACAATCTTATCTTTGTGCTCAATGGCATTGCTTTCATGCTGATAGGCTTGGATCTGCCGCAGATCATGGAAGGTATGGTGGCCGATGGTATAAGCATAGGCAGTGCCACGATATTCGCCCTTATCGTGCTTGCCGCGATTATGATACTCCGTATGCTCTGTGCCTACCTGAGCATTCCGCTCAGTCGCATACGCCGAAAGAGCCGCCACTTGGGCTATGACCTGATAGTGGATTCCCCTACGGCATTCATTGTGGGGTGGTGTGGCATGAGAGGTGTCATTTCCTTGGCGGCAGCTCTTTCCATCCCTTACCTGCTGAACTCTGGCGAACCTTTTCCGCTGAGGAGTCTGGTGCTGTATTGCTCGTTCATCGTCATTCTGGGTACCTTGGTGATACAGGGGTTGTCGCTCCCATGGTTCTTGAAACGTATCCATTTCCCTGAATACGGCGACCTTCTGGGGCATGATGAGACCTACAGCCTGATACGCAGGGGATTGGCCGAAAGTGGACTGAAATATCTGGAGGAGCATCCCGTGGATAATGAGGAAGACAGACTGGTGTTTGAATACATCAAGGAGCGTTGGCAAAAGAGGCTTGTGATAGACTCCAAGGATTCCTTGATGAAATCTGTGATCAGTAATTATCGCAATATCCTGGTAGCACAGCGCAACTATCTGTTCAAACTGAGCAAAGAGCGAAAGGATATCGACGAAGAGATCATCCGTTCTTTCCACCGCCGCATTGACATGGAGGAAGAGAGGTTGAAGCGGGAACTGTAGAAGGCATGTCCTTTTCTCGTTAGTTTGGCTTCGCTAAGTGACTGCTTACATCATAGGAACGAGGGATGATTTTCGTTGGCTATACATGATCTCTTGCGATTCTTTTTATTGTTTATTCCTTGCAGTTTCCTAAAAAGAGTGTATATTTGCAGTCATAGCTATTGTACAACCATTTATTAAGACTGCGCAATGAACTTTTTAGAAGAGAAAATCCTTGCCGAAGGCTCTATCAGGCCAGGAAACATTTTGAGAATGGATAGCTTTCTGAATCATCAGATTGACATCAAACTCACGTCACAGTTGGCCTACGAGTTGAAACGCCGGTTCGACGGGGCAGAGGTGACCAAGATTCTCACCATAGAGGCCAGCGGTATTGCCATAGCCACCATGCTGGGCTATCTGTACAATGTGCCCGTGGTCTTTGCCAAGAAAGCCGAGACCGTGAACTGCACGGACGACAAGTATGTGGCACAAGCCTACTCCTTCACCCACAAGGAGATGAACAACGTGATGGTGTCGCGCCCATACCTACACGCCACAGACAAGGTGCTGATAGTGGATGATGTGTTGGCCGACGGACAGGCTGCGCTGGCTTTGATCGACCTGGTGCATCAGGCCGGAGGCGAAGTGGTGGGCGTAGGCATAGCCGTGGAAAAGGGCCTGCAGAAAGGTGGAAGGTTGTTGCGCGAGATGGGTTACCATGTGGAGTCGGTGGCCATCGTGAAGGAAATGGACAGCGAGACACAGTCTATCAAGTTTCATGGACACCCCATGATGCAGATGGCCGCGAAGGACGGGAACAAATAAAAAAACAAAGATTTTTGCCGATTATTTTGTCTAACTGACAGGAATGTTATACTTTTGTTGCCGAATTAAAATAAATTGGTTCAAAGTAATGACAAAATGAAAAGTAAAAATCGTAATTTGAGAACGTTGGCTGTGGCTGTAGGACTCTTGATGAGCCTGACTGCCTTAGGCCAGCAACAAGGTGAGACCGACTGGATGAAGGATTTCACCTCTCGCATCACCCTGAACGGATATGCACAGGGGGGATGGAGTTACCAGAACCCCAACGGAAAATCACAAAACGCCTACAACTTGAAACGGACCCTGCTATGGGCCAAGGCGAGGATCACGGATCGGTGGTCGTTTATGTTCATGCATGATTTCTCAAGCGTGGTACAGGAGTTCTATACCGATTATCGGGTGTCGAAAGGCAACGAGATGACAGTGCGTTTGGGACAGTTCAAACACTCTTACTCCATGGAGAATCCGATGTCGCCCACACAGTTGGAGCTGATTGACGTCTATTCACAAGCCGTGCTTTATCTGGCTGGTGAAGGGCCTGATCCGCTGAACGGTGTGAACTATGGCCGTGATATGGGCCTTGAAATCTTCGGCGATTTGGCCAATGGGGCGCTTCACTACGAACTTGCCCTGATGAGCGGTCAAGGCATCAACCGTAAGGATCTGAACAATGAGAAGGATTTTCTCGCCAAGCTTGAACTTCGCCCGATAGAAGGCTTGCGTGTGGTGGCCTCCAGCTACTTGGGCACAGGAAACGCTGTGGGCATAGCAGCCTGGAACCCAGACATACAGGTGGGCGACAATTACAAGCGCAACCGTTACAGCATAGGTGCCGAATATAAGACGAAGGCTTATACGGGCAGCAAATACAAGGAAGCGCGTCCGGCATCGATACGTGCAGAGTGGCTGGGAGGCGAAGACGGTGAGGTCGGCTCTCGTGGCGGGTATGTGACCGCTTGCATCCCGCTGGTGGATGCGCTCGACCTGGTGGCCAGCGGCGAGACCTACGACCGCAATACCAAGGTGGATGGCTGGGATCAGCACAATCTGACCGTCGGACTTCAGTATTGGTACTACAAGAAGTGTCGTTTGCAGTTGCAGTACACCCGTTGTTTCCTGGGCGATAAATTAGGTAAGGATTATAATTGGCTTCAAGCACAAGTACAAGTAGCTTTTTAAGATTATGGTAATAAAGGTATTATTGACGATTATTTTTCTGGCGGTGATGATTGGGGTAGGTCTTTATACCCGCAAGCAAGCCAGTAGTGTAGAAGGTTTCGTATTGGGCGGTCGTGCGGTTGGTCCGTGGTTGACGGCATTCGCCTTCGGAACTAGTTATTTCTCTGCGGTGGTATTCGTGGGCTATGCCGGACAGTTTGGCTGGAAATACGGCCTCTCGTCGGCATGGATAGGTATCGGCAATGCCGTGATAGGTTCGTTGCTGGCCTGGTTGTTGTTGGGCCGCCGCACCAAATTGATGACACAGCATATAGAAAGTCGCACCATGCCCGATTTCTTTGGCACCCGTTATGCCGATCAGGGGTTGCGCGTGGCTGCTTCTGTCATAGCCTTCGTATTCCTGATCCCCTATACGGCAGGTGTGTATAAAGGCATATCGACCCTCTTTGAGATGGGTTTCGGCATCCCCTATGAGTATTGTGTGATCATCATGGCCATTCTCACCGCTGTCTATGTGATTCTGGGCGGCTATAAGGCTACGGCAATGAACGACTTTATCCAAGGTATCATCATGCTCTTTGGCATCGTGGCTGTGATTGTGGCTGTGATTGCCGCGCAGGGCGGACTATCAGAGGCTGTATCAAAGCTTGCCGTGCTCCCTGCCGATGGCAGTACAGAGCCTGGCTCAGGTGGATTCACCTGGCTCTTCGGACCCGACCCCTGGGGGTTGCTTGGTGTGGTGGTGCTTACCTCTTTGGGTACTATGGGACTGCCCCAGATGGTGGGTAAGTTCTATTCCATCACCGATGAGAGCGCCATCAAGCGTGGCACCATCATCTCTACTGTATTTGCCTTCATCGTAGCAGGAGGTTGCTACTTCCTGGGTGGCTTCGGACGCCTCTACGACCCTGTGGTGGTGGATGGCAAGATAGCCTTCGACTCCATCGTGCCCTCCATGCTCGTCACGTTGCCCGATGTGCTGATAGCCCTGGTGGTGCTGTTGGTGCTCTCGGCCTCGATGTCAACGCTTGCCTCGCTGGTGCTCACCTCTTCCAGCACAATGACCCTCGACTTGATCTATCGCGACAAGAAGTCGCTCCCTGGCGAGGTGGAAGAAGGAGCCATAGACGATGTGGTATCTGAGAAGATCGAGCGTCGCAAGGTGGTGGTGATGCGAGTGCTGATCATGTTCTTCATTGCCATCTCCCTGCTCATTGCCCTCAATCCTCCTACGTTTATCGCCCAACTCATGGGCATCTCTTGGGGTGCCTTGGCAGGTGCCTTCCTGGCTCCGTTTATGCTGGGACTCTACGCCCGTAGTGTGACCACTGCCTCCGTATGGGCTTGCTTCATCTGGGGCGTGGGACTTACGGTGGTCAATATGCTCCTGGGAAATCCCATCAACCCCATCAACTGTGGTGCCATCGCCATGGTGGGCGGATTCCCTGTGGTGTGGATAGTAAGCCTCTTCTCCAAGAAGTTGCCCAAGAGCATGGTGGATAACATTTTTGAGTGTTATGCTAAAAAATAAATAATGATGAAAAGCAACATCTACCTTGAATCCAAACCTCGTTATGAGATTCTCGACGGACTGCGCGGAGTGGCCGCCCTCATCGTAGTGGCCTACCACCTGTGCGAGACTCACTTCGGGCTTACGCCTGCACACCCCCTCAACCACGGACACCTGGCTGTGGATTTCTTCTTCGCTTTGTCGGGATTCGTGATGGGCTATGCTTATGACGACCGTTGGGACAAGATGTCCACTTGGGGTTTCTTCAAGCGCCGTCTTATCCGTCTGCATCCGTTGGTGGTATTCGGCACGTTCTTTGGCATGTGTATATTCTATTTTACCGACTGCAGCGAGTTCCCGCTCGTGTCACAAACCCCTTGGTATGTGGTGCTGGGGGCTGCCCTGTTTTGCTTCACCATGATTCCCTGGCCAGCAGCTTGGGACATCCGTGGATGGGGGGAGACCAATCCGTTCAACGGTCCTGTGTGGTCGCTCCAGTGGGAATACCTGGCCAACGTGCTCTATGCGCTGATCTTCCGTAGGCTGAAACGAGTGGCCTTGGCGTTGTGCGTAGTGTTCTTCGGCATTCTCACCATCATGCTCTGCCTCAACATCGATGTCTTTGGGTTGCTGGCAACGCGTGATTATGTGTCCTATACCGTGATAGGTGGCTGGAGCCTTGAACCAGCCCAGCTTCTCATAGGATTCACGCGATTGGCCTATCCGTTCTTTGCAGGACTGCTGCTATCGCGCATGGATTGGACCATACGTGTGAAACGTGCTTTCTGGTGGTGTGCCCTGATGGTAGTCGTGGCGCTTTGCATGCCTTGGATGGGCTTGGGTGCTGAGGGCGACAGCCGATGGACCAACGGACTCTACGAGGCATTGTGCATCTTGGTGGTGTTCCCGCTCATCGTTTCCATAGGTGCGGGCAGCAGTGTGAAGGGCAGCAAGTCATCGGCCATCAACAAGTTTCTGGGCGACATCAGCTACCCGCTCTATATCACACACTTCCCCTTTGTGCAGATGCAGATAGCGTGGGTACGCAATCATCCCGATGCTGCTGTATCCACTCATGTCTTCATGGGTGTCTGCATATATCTGTTGGCCATTGCAGTGGCATATGCAACCTTCAAGCTCTACGATTTCCCACTACGTGAGTGGCTGAAGAAGAAATTGTTCGTGAGTGGCAAGGTGCAGAAGTAATTGTGGTGACGGTGAGAAAAGCAAGCGGAGAAATGGATGGATAGGGTGGTAAGGAAAGCGAAACTGGAGGATATGGCCGACATCATGGAAGTCATAGCTGCTGCCAAAGGAATCATGCGGCAATCTGGCAATATGCACCAATGGGAAGACGGATATCCCTCGGAGGCTGTTATCGCTACCGATCTGGAAAAGGATGGCGGATTTGTGGTCGAAGATGCCGGTAAACTCGTCGGCTACTTCGCCTTCCTGCCATCACCCGAACCGACGTATGCCAGCATCTATGAAGGAGAATGGCTGGATGACGAACTGCCTTATCATGTCGTTCATCGTATAGCCAGCTATCCGGATGCCCATGGTATATTCCGTAGTATCATGGACTTCTGTTTCTCCAATGATGCAAACATCCGTATAGACACCCATCGTGACAACAAGATTATGCAACACAACATCTTGAAGCACGGCTTCACTTATTGTGGCATAATCTATCTTGCCTCTGGGGACCAACGATTGGCATATCAACGTATCAATAATATGAGCAAAGGATAAAATCGGAAACATGTCGAACATTCATATCATACAGGGGGACTTCAAGGAGAAGTTGGAGTTGCCCATTGCAGAAGGACTAAAGGCTGGTTTTCCATCGCCAGCCGAAGACTATAGTCATGAGACCATAGATTTCAATCGTGACATGATCCACAATCCTGAAGCCACGTTTTATGGCAAGGTGGAAGGAGATTCCATGATGGAAGTCGGTATCTGCAATGGAGACATTGCCGTGATAGATCGTGCCATCGAACCCCATAGCGGCGATGTCGTTGTGGGATGCCTGAACGGGGAGTTTACCATCAAGTTCCTTGACCTGCGACACAAGAAAGATGGTTATATAGAACTGCGTCCTGCCAACAAGGACTTCAAAACCATCAGAATCACACCAGAGGATGACTTTTTTGTTTGGGGTGTGGTCATTTGGACAATAAAGCATTGGAGATAAACACTATGTACGGCATCATTGACTGTGATAATTGCTACGTTTCATGTGAGCGTGTCTTTCGGCCAGACCTGAAGGACAAGCCTGTCGTTGTGCTCTCGAACAACGACGGTTGCGTCGTGGCACGGTCGAACGAAGCCAAAAAGATGGGCATCAAGGGAGGTATGCCGTATTTCCAGTTGGCAGAAAAGTTCCCCAACCAGAAGATAGCCGTATTCTCATCAAACTACGAGCTGTATGGGGAGTTGACAGGTCGTGTGGTCTCTATCATCCGCAAGGAGGCACCGGCTTATTTCCGATATAGTATTGATGAGTGCTTTGTTTATCTCGACGGTATGGAGCTCTTGGACTTGAAAGCCTGGGGCGAGGAACTGCACAAGAAGATCAAGCGCAGTGTGGGTATGCCTGTCAGCATAGGAATTGCACCCAACAAAACCCTGGCAAAGATGGCCAGCTATTTTGCCAAGAAATACCACGGCTACCACCATTGCTGCATGGTCGATACTGACAAAAAGCGCATCAAAGCGCTGAAACTCTTTCCCATTGAGGAAGTGTGGGGCATCGGGCGACGCTACGCTGCCCGTCTGGAAGCTCTTGGCGTGAAGACTGCCTACGATTTTGCCGAACACAACCAGTCGTGGGTACGGGCCACTTTTAACAACGTCGTCATCGAGCGCACATGGCGCGAACTGAATGGCGAGGACTGTGTCCCCAATGAGGAGATGGCCAAGAAGAAGAGCATCTGCACCAGCCGTTCCTTCAACGGAATGATAACCGACCTCGAAGCTCTCCGTACTCATGTTTCGAACTACGCTGCCCGATGTGCAGAGAAACTTCGTCAGCAAGGTACCGCAGCCTCCATCGTGGGTGTGTTTCTCCATACCAATGCCTTCCGCGAAGACCTACCGCAGTACTGGAACTTTGAGGAAATGCGGCTCATTACGCCCTCCAGTAGCACTATCACCTTAGTCAAGGCAGCCAACGAGGTGCTTCAGATACTCTATCGTCCGGGCTACCACTACAAGAAAGCTGGTGTGATCGTCATGGGAATCGGCCTGAATAGTCCTATCCAGCAAGACCTGTTTGACATCAATGCCGAACAGTTCGAGAAGATGCGCAGACTTGATAAAGTCATCGACCGCATTAACAAGGTAAACGGTTCTGAAACCATCGTGCTTGGTAGTCAGCAATACACGCAGAAGAATGGTAAAGGAAAAGCACAGGTCTTTGCCAATGCCATCAAGCATGATTTCAAGAGCAAGAACCCCACGACTCGCTGGAGTGACATTATCGTTCTGAAGTAAAGAAATAGAGAACCTTATGCCAATCCTCACTTGTGGTGATGGGGAAAAGGTCAAGACAGATTTAAAGACAAGATTTTAATAAATGAATATTGATTATGGCACAATTTGTAATAACAGCTTACGATGGAGAAGGAATGCTGGACAAGAGGATGGAGGTACGCCCCCTGCACTTGGAAGGCATGGAGAGGTTAAAGAAGCACCTTATTGCTGCAGGAGGTATGCTGGATGATGAAGGCAAACTGAAGGGGTCTGTACTCATCATGGAGTTTCAGAACCGTGAAGAGCTTGACGCTTACCTCGCTCATGAGATATACGTGACGGAACATGTCTGGGAGAAGATCACCGTTGAACGTATGAACGTGGTTTATGCCCACGGAGAGAGAGTCGGGAAATAATTGTTAATACTAATACAAATCAACATTATGAAGACAAAGAAAATTCTCAGGAAACTGTTTCTGGCAGTTTTGGCGCTTATTGCGGCAGTTATTGTTATCGGCCTGGGATTCTGGCTTATCGACGGACGCTCTCCACAGGCATATTTCGTTGCCCATATATTACCTCAGACCACAATGGAAGACTATGAGAAGGGTAAGGCAGACTTGACGGATAAGAGTATGGTGGAGATTCCCGATGGTGTGGAGTTTCCCCGTGAAGTGACTCAGTACATGGTTGGACACATGCAAGTGTTCGAGTGCGCTGCCAAAGATGATACAAAACCCATTGTGCTTTACATCCACGGTGGTGCGTATGTCAATAACATCACCTCAGCTCATTGGAGTGCAATGGTCGAGTGGACAGAGATGACAGGTTGCGGCATGGTAATTCCCAACTATCCTTTGCTCTTCCGCTACACTGCCAAGGATGCCCACCCGCTGATGTTGCAGCTATACCGACATTTACAAGAGCGTTTCTCCGCCAAACGTATCCTTGTCATGGGTGATTCCGCCGGAGGTGGCTTTACCCTTGCCTTGGCACAGGAGATATTACAGACAGACTCCCTGGAGTTGCCCAGTCGTCTGATTCTCATCTCGCCATGGGTTGACGTACTGGGAGGTGATGATGCACTACAGAAATATGACACCTTTCTCAATAATGAGGTGCTGCGGCACGTAGGAGCCGATTGGGCTGGAGAACTCGACCCACACGACCCGGTCGTTTCGCCTATCTATGGAGACATGCAGGGACTGCCGCCCACCGATCTTTTTACTGGCACATGGGAAGTATTCAATACGGACATTACCAGAACCTACGACAAGATGAAAGCTGCAGGTGTCGATGCCCAGCTGCACGTGAAAAAGAAAATGGGTCACGTTTATCCGCTTTGGCCATGCCCAGAAGGAAAGGACGCGAGGAAGGAGATTGCGATGATAATATCAAAGGTTTAATTATAAAAAGCAAGAAGAATGGAAAGTCACATTACAAGGGAGGCAGCCTGGGAACTGCTGAGAAAATACAACAAGGATCCGTTTCACTTGCAGCATGCGCTGACGGTGGAAGGAGTGATGCGCTGGTATGCCTGTCAACTGGGCTTTGCCGACGAAGTGGATTTCTGGGGAATAGTCGGTCTGTTGCACGACATCGACTTTGAACTGTACCCTGAGGAGCATTGCATCAAGGCACCAGAACTGCTGCGCGAAGGTGATGTGGGCGAAGAGATGATCCATGCCATATGCAGCCACGGTTACGGGCACGTGGATGTGAAGCCCGAACATCTGATGGAGAAGGTGCTCTTCACGACAGACGAACTGACAGGACTGATATGGGCAGCCGCACTGATGCGCCCTTCAAAGAGCGTCCAGGACATGGAACTGAAGTCGCTAAAGAAGAAGTACAAGTCAAAGGGCTTTGCTGCTGGTTGCTCTCGCGAGGTGATTGAACAGGGAGCGGAAATGCTGGGCTGGCCATTAGACGAGGTGCTGCAAAAGACGCTCGAAGCCATGAGAGATTGCGAAGCTCGGGTGGCAAGTGAAATGGAAAAGATTTGAAGGCATGGCTTAACGGAAAACTAATTTAAGATATAAACAATGACTTTACAAGAAGCTATAGAAGCCCGTCATAGTGTAAGGGCGTACAAAGAACAGCCACTGGCAGAAGATGTTGTCAAGGTGCTTGAAGAGCAGATAGCCATTTTGAACCGTGAAGGTCAGTTGCATATCCAACTGATTCTTAACGAGCCAAAGGCATTTCAGGGAATACTGGCCAAATATGGGAAGTTCCGAGGAGTCACCAATTACATCGTTGTGGCAGGAAAAAAGTCAGAAGACTTGGATGAACGTGTAGGCTACTATGGTGAACATCTGGTCTTGTTGGCTCAGACCCTTGGACTGAACACCTGTTGGGTAGGACTTAGCTACACAAAAATACCAGGGACTTATGTGCTTGCTGAGGGAGAGAAGATCGCTTGCTATATAGCACTGGGTTATGGCGAGACACAGGGTGTCAGTCATAAGATCAAGACCGTCGAGGAGGTGAGCAATGCCAGCGATATCACCCCTTCGTGGTTCAAGAAAGCAGTGGAAGCGGCCTTGCTGGCACCAACTGCCGTTAACCAGCAGAAGTTCTCCTTTGAGTATGTCGGTATGGAAAATGGCTGTCATAAGGTGCTTGCCAAGAAAGGATTGTCCATGATTGGATATACTCAGATGGACGTGGGTATCGCGAAGTATCATTTCGAGATTGCCGCGGGAGAAGAAAACTTTGTGTGGGTATGAAGAAGATAGTGTTCTTACACGGTTTCTATGCTAGTGGCCAGTGCGTACCTGCCTTGGCAATGCGTGATTCCTTTGAGGGTCGTGCCCAGGTACTTACGCCCGACCTGCCCATGCATCCGAAGGAAGCTATCGTGTTTATCCGTGAACTGATAGATCGTGAGAAACCAGACCTCCTGGTGGGCAACAGCTGTGGTTCGTTCTATGCCCAGATGCTGGTACCCATCGTTGGCATACCTGCCTTGCTTGGTAATCCACACTTCCAAATGACGGAGTTTTTGAAGCAGCGCATCGGCCAGCATCAGTACAAATCGCCACGAAAGGACAGAAACCAGGATTTCACCATTGATGAAGCGTTGATTGAGGAGTTTGCCGAGATGGAGGCCATACAGTTTAACTACTGCAATCCCTATTATAAAGACCGCATCTGGGGCTTGTTTGGCGAACAGGATACACTGGCACACTTTGAACCGCTCTTCTTGGAGCACTACAACCGCTCGTTCCACTTCCCTGGAGGTCACACCCCGACTGCTGAAGAAGTACGCACTTGGTATGTGCCTTTGGCCGAGAAGATGCTGATGGATTATCCCTTGCCCGAAGATGGCATCCGATATTTCCAGCATTTCAAGGGCGGTCATTATAAATATGTCCGTACAGCATTCGACTCTGAAACCAAAGAGCGAATGGTCATTTATCAGGCTCTCTACGGCGATAAGCAGTATTGGGTTCGACCAGAGAAGATGTTTTTCGAAACTATCACCCGTGACGGACGCGAATTTTCAAGATTCACAGAAGAGCAATGCTCAATAGAAAAATAACTTTTTAATGCCTCAGTTATGATTGACCAAATTATTAACTACAACAAGACTTTCGTGGAACAAAAGGGCTACGAGAAGTACATCACAGACAAGTACCCCGACAAAAAGTTGGCTGTGCTTTCGTGTATGGACACCAGACTGACCGAACTGCTCCCTGCGGCTCTCGGGTTGAAGAATGGTGACGCCAAGATTATCAAGAACGCAGGTGGTCTGGTTATCTCTGCCTTTGATTCAGCCATGCGTAGCCTGATTGTGGCCATTTACGAATTGGGCGTGCAGGAGATCATGGTGGTGGCACACTCGCTTTGCGGAGCTTGCCACATGAGCTATGACCATTTCCACCATGAGATGATTGCCCGTGGCGTGACGGATGAAACGCTCGACACCATCCGCAAGTGTGGCATTGATCTTGACCAGTGGTTAGAGGGATTCAAGGACACACCTACTTCTGTCCGCAAGACCGTTGAAACCATCAAGACACATCCGTTGGTGCCGAAGGATATGGTGGTTCGTGGGTTTATTATTGATTCTGAAACAGGAGCATTGGAAGAAATAAGATGAAGTATATTGTCTTTTCATTTGTATTTGTAGCCTTGTTTTTATGTTCTTGCCGGAATAACAAGGCTGATGTTGTACGGTCATCTGATGCGCAAACGGAAGATACGCTAAGAACCATTACAGAAGAATTGGCATACGAGGGAGTGAGCAACTATTGCCACAGCACGTATGACTGGAGCGTTGCAAAGGACAATCCCGACATCATGTATGTACAGATGGGCGAAGAGACGGACGCTGCGTATCAAGTGGTATTCCGAAGCTATACAGGAGCCTTTGTGCATTTCTATGTCGATAAGGCAAGTGGAAATACAAGAATGGTGGAGAAAGTTCCGAGCCTTGATATTGAAGAAGAAGCAGGAACCATCAATATATTTGATTACTTAACGAAGTAGTGTCGGGACAAACTATCCATAGTGAAGAGTTTGAAGAAGACATTGACCCGATAGCTCACGAAATGGAGATGATAATCGTTGAACATAAATAAAAGAAAGATGAGAAAAGCAAGCAGAGAGATGGATGCAGCCTTCGCCTTGGAGGTGTTGGATAAGGCTCCATACGTGACAGTCAGCATGACAAGGCCCGATGGAAGTCCGTACGGATTACCATTGTCATTGGCTCGGACTGATGAGAAAACCTTCTATTTCCATTGTGCTTTGGAAGGCGAAAAACTCGACTGCATAGCACACAGTCCGACGGTATTCCTTTCGGCTGTTACCAAATGTACGCCTACAGTTGGCCCGAAAGACGGGAGCTTTACATTACAATACAGATCGGCAACTGCCGTCGGAAAGGCAGAGCTTGTGACAGATCGTGAAGAAAAGATTGCTGGTCTGAAAGCTATCTGCCAGCGATTTCTCCCTCACCACATGGACGCTTTCGATGCTGCTATTGTCCATAGTCTTGAACGGACTGCAGTAGTTCGTATTACGCTTGCAGAGCCTCCCGTTGGTAAACGCAAGCAGTATGAAAAACAGGGAGAAGAAATGACCGGACTCAGCAGGAACAGCGTCAAGCTCGCTTGAACTATGCCCTGCAAGGAGGAATTGCAATGAAATTGAAAAAAAGGAGAGCCGAAACCCTCCTTTAGATTATGTAGTGATAACCTTTATGCCGGATTAAACTTCGACTTCGGCTGCTTGCAACGGGGACAACGCCAGTCATCGGGCAGGTCTTCAAAGGCTACGCCATCGTGCTCTGCGGGGTCATAGACGTAGCCGCAAATAGAACAAACGTACTTACCAGAAGCTTCCCGCTTGGAGAAATCGACTTCAGCCAGTACGGTCGGCACAGGATTATCCAGGTCCATCACGCGCTTGGCCTCCAGGTTCTCATAGCCCTGTGGCGTATGAGTGCCACAATAGACGGTGGGGTGGTTGCGGATGAACTCGCGTACACGGTTGAGAGTCTCACGAGCAGCTGGCAGGTCTTCAAAGACCACCGACAATTTATCCTCGTAAAGAGCCTCGTCCATGTAGGTGATGTCACCGTGAATCATATAGAACAGGCCGTCCATCTCTACCACGATGATGCTGTTGCCCTTGGTGTGACCCTTGGCCTTGATGTAGTAGATGCCGTCGGCTATCTTCTGGCATTCAGGGAAGTTGTAGTAGGCTCCGTCGGTATAGCTGACTGGCACGAGATTCGTGAGTCCCTGCAGCTCCGCAGCGTCCATCTCCTCTTCGTTTACATAGATTTTCGCATTGGGGAAACTTTTCAGTTCGCCGGTGTGGTCAGCATGCTTGTGGGTAACCAGTATCTTCGTCACCTGTTCAGGTTTGTAGCCGAGGGCCTTGAATGCATCCATATAGCTGCAGATGTCCTTGCCGGTATAGATAGGGGAATCTTCGTTTGGTACCTCCTCGGGAAAGCCATCAGGGAGGCCGGTATCTACCAGTATCACCTCGTTGCCTGTATCAATAAGGTAATTCTGCAGACTGCCTCGATAGCGGACGTTCTTATCAAACTTGTCTTGTCCTTCCTCGCCCCCGAACACGAAGGGCTGAGTATAGAATCCGTCTTTACGGAATTTTACTGCTTTGATTTCCATAATGATGATAGTTTGGTTATTCTTCTACTGGTACAAATTTCTCTTTTTTACGCTTGCAGCGGGGGCAGCGCCATGTGTCGGGCAGTTCCTCAAAAGGAGTGCCGGGAGGAATGTTTTGCTTGGGGTCGCCCTTTTCAGGATCGTAAGTATATTTACAGGGGCATTTGTATTTTTTCATAATGATATTAGAATAAAGTGAATGAAAGGGAGAACCGAGGCTCTCCCCCCAGAAGAAATAATTTATTATCGACGTTCTGGTCGCGGATGCACCTGTCGATACCGAGAGTTAATCAAGCGGGCTGCCACTTGCAACGGACGGGCGACACGATAGCGCCCTCCTTCTTCAACTCGGCAAATGCCTTGTCCACCTCTTTGCGGTCAATACCTGTGATTTCCGCAATCTTACCAGCGTTCACGGGAGCTCCGAACTCACGCATGGCCTGTAATACCTTCTCCTTCATAATTAATTCGTTTGATTAATAATGGGTTATTGATAAAATTAGAGTTGCTTTGCCAACCAATTCTGCACACCAATCTTCTCAATGAGTTCGAGTGCGCCTTGGCTCCAGCCGAGATCTTCCTCTTCGTCAAGCAGGTAAGCCTTCAGGATGTCATACGTTGTGGGGTCTTCCGTCACCGAACCCATGCACTTGCGCAACAATTCCACACCAGGCTCCTGAATCTTCAGGTCCTCCTTGATATACTCCACGGGATCGTAGCACAGTTTGCGGACCTCGTGCTTCTCCACCTTCACCTCGCCGCCCAGATCGAGGATGCGGTCGATGAACTTCTCCACCCATTCCATCTCCTCCGTGTAGTGGCCGATGTACTTCTCGCCCAGCTTCGTGAAGCCCTGAGCCTTGAAAATCTGTCCCTGTACCTTGTGTACGAATGCGCCCTCTGAGAGGCCTGTCACGAAGAACTGCAATGCTTCGATTGATTTCTGCTTGTCCATAATCTGATTTATTTTAAAGTGAATATTAATGTTATTTGTTATCTGAATGCAAAATTACTCATTATGATTCATATAATTGCAAGCCCAAACGGAACAAAAACCGACTCAAACGAAACAAATACAAATATTATTCATATCTTTGTACCCAAAAATAGTCCGACTATGTACAGCTTGAAGGAATTTTGGCAACTCAGAAACCTACCTGTACCCGAAGGGGAGTGGGATGGGAACGTCATCTGAATAGAGACCAACGTGGAGTGGACATTCGGCACTAATGAGACGCACGGGTTCTTATCGTGCTATACCTTTACGATTGTCACGCGTGGTTGGCTTACCATATTATATAATAACCGTGAACTGACGCTGGTTGAGGGCAATCTCTACACCTATTCGCCCGGCTTCGAGGTTACAGTCCTCGCCAGTTCCAGCGACTACAGCGGCATCTGTCTGCTGGGCGACGAGCACTTCACGCTCAGCCTGCCCACGGTGCGTAATGCTATACGCACGGCCTATTTCACGATGGTGGAACTCACCTCGCCCGTGCTGCCGCTGAAAACCGACGATTTTCGCCGCCTGCGTGAACTGATGCAGATGATGATTCACTATCAGCAGATGGGACTCCCACTGGCCAACGACAGCCTGCGCATGCTCTATAACCTCTTCCTCACTGACCTTTCCACCATCCAGCAGCACAGCATCCGCGAACACCGCTTCCCCAAGCGCGTCGAGGAAATCTTCCTCGGATTCCTTGGCCTGCTGCCCCAGCATTTCGAAGAGCACCACGATATCGGCTTCTACGCCTCCGAACTCTGCATTACCACAACCTATCTCTCTCGCGTCGTCCGCCAAGTGTCTGGCGGTCGCACCGTTGTCGACTACATCAACCAGATGCTCCTGATGGAGGCCGTGTTCCTTCTGCGCCAGACCTCACTCAGCATCACCCAAATCTCCGACCGTCTCCATTTTGCCGATGTTACCACCTTCGCCCGCTTCTTCCATCGGATGAAGGGAATGAACCCCAAAGAGTTTCGGAAAGAAAAGTAATCACTTGCCCACGCAGAATCTACTTTCCGATGCAGAAGATAACATCTGCAAATATAAGTAATTGATTATCAATCATATAACATAATTTTAGAGATGCGAAAACTATGTTGAGGGACACCAGGGGGACAGAAAATTGGCAAGAATCTGCAAATGAAGCTGCCGCCAAAAAAAGAAAAAGCAAACATCTGAAAATATGGCAAATCGTTTCTTTGCATATTCACATTCGTTAACACGGATTTTTGCACATTCTTGCATTCGCTGTGATGCGAGTGAATTTGTGCTTCAAACTCTGTCCCTCCAAATAGCCTTTTCGTGCTCATTTCTTTTCAGTTCTTTGCAGATGTTTATAATTTAACGTAAAAACGAGCCTTTTACTGCATGAAGCACCGTTAAAAATGTATGTCCCTCGGGGGACACTATTGGGTTGTTATCTGTCCCTTTTTGTCCCTCGGCACTCTTCATTCTGTCCATCAAAGTCCGTTAATTATATTATTTGCCGGAATAAAAAGTTTAGTTTAGGTTATGGATATATTAAATGCAAATAAACTAAACCGTACCGAGTTCATTCCACTTTATTCTTTCTCCTTTTCTTTTGGACGGCAGAAACAACTTTCCACAATGTTGACTCCGTGCGCATATGCGCGTGAAAAGAAAAATGTATGTCTCTACTTTCTGGAGTGGATGAAATTAGGTTGCAAAGGTAACTGTTGCTCCTTCATCTACCCAAGGTGAACCAGTGGTATGTTTCAAAATCTCCACGCCATTCGGGTTGTATTTGGAATCATAACCTTGTGCTGATGGTCTCAACACCTTGTGAAGCAACATAATTTCTAATCACTCCCGAAAGTAGAGAAATCTACAGTAGGGAAATAAAAAACTTCGAGATTATGGCAAATCAAGCAACAACCACCTACAAGGTGACAGGCACACGCAAGGCAGTGAACGACCTGTGGAGCACACTCCAAAAGATGGAGGTGAACAGTAAGAACATCTGGCTTTACCAGTTGGCAGAGTATTATGGCATCGACTACGAAGCAAAGCAAATCAGCGTCCGTGGTCACATCTATTGGGCAGAGTATGAGGAAGACCCGGCCAATGACTATTATCTACTTTCCTTTGAAACAGAAACTGCATGGGATGCTTGCAACGAGTTATTTGAAGAGATTAACCATTTGCTTTGGGATGAACTCTCTATCTCGTACAGAGTCTGTGAGTGTGGCTGTGAGGTCTATTATGTGCATGATGAAGGCGACTTTTTCCCTGAAGAGGTGGCAGTCAGTTCCAGCGGTGAACCTTTCGAGGATGCTTGTGATGACATCTACACCACACTCAAAGACGCAATCAATGACTGGAGTAAGAAGATGAACATCGAACAAGGCGAGAGAACCGATGAGGAAATGATGAACTTCATCAATGAATATGAGTATGACGATGATGACACCTATTTCTACATCCGTCAGTTTTCATTTGAATAATTAACCTACGGTGGTATGCGGTCGCATCCGATGGCATACCATCGCATAATATCTTTAATCACCATGTACACAGAGGAAGATAATAATTCCGATTTGATAGGAGCGTTTTGTGAACTCCTATTCCCATGGAAAGGTCACAGCAACGGCATCATCGTTGATGACTACGGCACAGAGTGGCTTGTTCAGTTGACCAATGGCAAGGAGATAGCCGTTTACAAGGACGAGGTGTTCATCATTTAGAGTTTGGAGAGTCCATTTGTCGCACTGGCATTTGGACTCTCTTTCTTTTGAACGGCAAAAACTTTTATAAACCTGAAAGTGGGCTGGCGTACAAATTTACAGCACCTGATAGTTGCGGTAGATTTGTACGGGATCATATTTTATAGTGAGTGTTTTGATGTGAATATAATCTTTTACTATTATATACACCACAAATACTCATTACGACTTTTTATAGTCATAGATGATAAAACTGAAATGAACAGTTCCTGTCTATTGCCTCATATAGGAAAGGCTCACTTGACCTTCTTCTGGATAATTCTCTTTTCCCTTCTTTCCTTTGTCGAGACTCATGCTGCTGTCTTTCAGACCTGCTTTTTGGCCGAACATGCCTAATCTCTTTTCCATCTCTTCGGATGTAACACGTCCACAGCATTTCCTTTTTACCTGTTGATAGGCATTCCTCGTTATTCATACTTCTTGCTGAGAATGGAATGATACGCATTTCCTCGCTATGTACTTCTCGCTTCGATAGCCATGACGTGCTTCATGGAGCGTTAGACTGTCGAGCATCCTCCTTTTCGTATCTGTCACTGAATTGTTCTTATTCCGACTTCTTCATTTATGCCTTTTCCGGGCGAAGCGAGTACAATTACTTTTTCCGCTGCAAAGTTAGTGCAAGCCGTATTCTGCAAGTACCAGGTGCCTTATTCCATGAATTTTTTCAAAAACTTTTTGCCGTCTGTGCCAGCCAATAAAAACTTTTCCTGGCCCAAGGGTGAAATAATTCGGTAATTCCTTGCATTCCCATACTTCCCTTGCCAACTCTGAAAGCATCGTAAAAAATAAATGTTTCACTTCTAAAAATTCAAAAAAATGAAAAAGATCGAGAACAATTTCGCAGTAACAGGTTTCGTAGGTAAGGATGCAGAAATCCGCCAGTTCACAACCGCTTCAGTAGCACGATTCTCTCTGGCCATCGGTCGTAGTGAGAAGAACGGCGAAGAGAACAACCGCGTATCGGCTTTCATCAATGTGGAAGCATGGCGTAAGAACGAGAACGCCGATTCATTCGACAAGCTCACCAAGAGCACAATGCTCACCGTGGAGGGTTACTTCAAGCCCGAAGAGTGGAGCGATCAGGATGGTGTCAAGCACAACCGCGTCGTGCTGGTAGCCACCAAGTTCTATGAGACTCCTGACAAGGAGGAAGCTCCAAAGGAGGAGGAAAAGAAATCCAAGAAGAAGGCCAAGTGAGCCTTCTTCTTCCTCTCTGAGGAATAATTCCCGAATGAAGGGAAAAGAAAACTCAAAGATTATTCACCATTAACAAATTCATAATTATGATTTACACTCACACTATCGGTCGAATCGGCAAGGACTGTAAGACCATCACAGGCGCACACGGAACTTTCATCGCAGTGGATATGGCTGTCGACGACTATTCCAAAGGTCAGAACATCACCACATGGGTAAGGGTACGCAGCAGCAGGGAGAACCATATCCGTCTGGCTGAATACCTCACCAAGGGCAGACTCATTCTTGTGGAGGGCACTATCTCCACGTCACAGTGGACAGACCGCCAAGGCGAGAACCACACCCAAATCTCTATCAATGCTGACAGCATCGCTTTCGTCAACGCAGGAAAGAGAGAGGAACAGAACGCCGACCCGAAGAAGGCTTCCAAGAAAGGTGCCAAGGCTAAGAATACATCTACACCACCGGCAGATGCTCCAGAACCAGACGAGAAAGACATGCCGTTCTGATTAACCCCTCAACCGCTATTTATATGGAGTATCATATTGTATATGCAAAGTTCGATGGATGCAAGAGTTTCAGAGCTTTTGATGTCAATGAGGGCAGACAAGTGGGTAATCTCATTTATGCCTCACTGGTTGAAAATACAGAAGATACCAGGGCAAAGCTTCAGAAACTGGCTGACTTGAACAAGGAGTGCCACCTTACTCTCCAGCTGAGGAGAAACGGAAAGGTGAAATTTCAAACGACTTAATAAGGTAACGGGCAGACCAACCATCTGCCCACAATTTTATGTAGCATGGATAATGTCGACAAGAAGAAAGAGCAGATAAAGGCTCTGATTGAAAAGATGAAGAAGGAGGGTAAGCCCATAGATTGGGCAACAGCCGTTTTATGCTGAATGCCAGTCCGTCCTGCTGTAAACGGCAGGACGGTTCCTTATTTTACCATCATTCCATTATCCTTCAGAAAGTGTACTTCATTGGTGAAGCGAAGCTGCACTGACCAAGTACACCTACTTCAGGAGAGACAAACACGGAACGACTTGCTTCATCTGCCAAGGATGATCGCATAGCGCACATGCTCTGCATCTGTAGCAAGTCCATCCGTCTTAATGTTTGCCCTTATAATTCCATATCTTATTTCATCATGAACTGTTATAACAGCTGTGCAAAATGAACGTTTAAAGTTTGATCTTTTTTCTTTGGTGGCATGATAATGCTTCGCCCCACACCATGAAGCCAAGCCCAGTCCCATTAACAGAGTCTTTATTTTCAGTCAGCAGAGCATGACCTGAAAGAAAAGACACAGTTACAGGGATAGGCAATCACGAAAAGGTAACCTGTCATCTTCAAACAGGGTCGGTGAGATCGCAAGGCGAAACCTCACTGACGCTGTTTTTGCTAACCGTCCACCACTTCGTGTGTAAGATTGCCCTTGCCGGACTTTGGCTTCAGTCCCATCCCAACCGTTTTAATCTAACGTCAATTATACTTCTAACCTGACGTGAAGTTCCTTTGTAAACTACGCCCTCACCGTTGTCTAAACAGCATCTTCAGTTTGTCATAGAGGGAAAACTCTTGTGGTCAAGCAAGTTGATCATAAGAGTTTCCTCACTCTGCCAAAGGTATGTCAAGGAGACTCTATCAAGCCTTGCCAGAAGGTATTTGGCAAAACTAAACACTTTGCCAGATACGTTCTGTCTTCTATGCTCGATGGAGACTCCTCTTTCTGACATACTGGCTGAAGATTCCAGTTTGGACAAACCCACCCAAGGTTTTTGTAACACTTGACATATACTGTCATTCTTTTCAAAGCCCGTGAATAGTAATTCTTCTGCAAAGGTAGTTTCGCCATTCAAACCGTCAAGAATAGCAGGGCTACGCTTTCAACAATCTTCCTTCTGCAAGGCACAAGAGTATTCTTGAAACTATTCTTGCCTTATTGCCTTGCTGTCACCTTATAAAGCAGAAAAATTCCCAATCACAGGCTGAAAGGCTTGAAAGAAAGGGAAAATAAAAACTTCAAGATTATGGCAACAACAAATTTCAACAACCGACTGATAACGCCAGAGCTGACAGAGGCACTGAGCAGTTATCCCCTGTATTCTCAGGACGCGAAGAAGAAGGATGCCGTGTGCATCGCAGTGTTTTACCTTGGAAACATCCGCTGGTATATCATGGAAGGTCAGCAGGAGGGCGATGACTTCACGCTCTATGGCATTGTAACTGGACTTCAAGAAACGGAGTACGGCTACCAGTCTGCAACCGAAATGGCAGGTATCACCTATGATGCAAGCGAGTACGGACTTGGAACATTGAAGATTGAGCAGGACAAGGATTTCAAGCCTTGCAAACTTGCAGACATCGAGGATGAGGAACTGCAACTTTTCCTTTCACGGCTCTATGATAAGGACTAATGTATAACCCCTAAATATAGAAGATTATGAAGATTATCGTAATGGACAGCGCAAACGTGCGCATTGAACTTTTAAACGTCCCCGACCACATGATTGACGAGGACATCGAGCAGTTCCTGGCAGAGCATGACTATTCGCTCAACAACATTTCATGGATGGCAGCCCCCATCGACTTTGTGCCGGTGCAGTTCCATGAATACGGCATCTGCCATTCGGACGGAGAAGAGTTGCACTTTGTCCGCCAAGGAAAACTCAAAGACTTTTCCATCTATGACAGTGTGCAGGAGGTGAAACACCGTGAGCAGGAGCAGCTTGCCGAAAAGCTTAGACTTCGTGGTGAGAAGGTGGATGATGGCTATGAATGGCACTTCGAGGGTGAATGTCCCATCGTAGCAGCTTACGACTATGACGAGCCATGTGACGTGGTTATCCTTTCGGTCAGAGTTGACAAAGACGGATATTTTACCATCATAGGCGACGAGAAGAATGACCGAGGTAACGAGCACGAGATTGATGTTGATGAAATCTTTGCAGGTCACTTAGACTTCTTAATTCCAGAGATAGGAAAGTAATTGACTTTGGGGATAGGTGGCAACTCCGCTGCCTATTCCCAATCTTGTGAAGGAAACCTTGATTGGCGGCTTCGCCCTTCTGACCAAGGATCCGAAGGGCGAAACGGCTTTTATACTATCCTTGCAGGTCAATAATCTTGAACTATACATGAACCCAAGTTCACCAATGGTTTCACCTATCTCCATGTCGGACAAGTGACAACGGAAAGTTTTTTCTGCGAAGTTACCACGTCCGCGTCAAATAGCAAGTCGTGCTTCGTGAACAATCTTCCTTTTCGGTGAAAAGAGTATTCTTCACGGCAGACTTGCCTTATTGCCGTTCCCGCACTTCTGAGTGCAGAAAAAATCTTCCCGATCACAGTCCGAAAGGATTTAATGAAAGGGAAATAAAAATCGGAACGACAATGAACATGGTCAAAGTTTTCATCAAGGGTCAAGAGGACAAGGAACTCAGCAGTTTCCTCCGCTACTATCCAACTCGCATCAAGAATGTGGGTATAGATGGCATATTCGACCGACAGACTATCTTTGATTTCAAGGATGGTTGCAATCAGCCCCAAGTGGCTCAGTTTGTGGCAAAGGAACTTGTAAGGAAGTTCGGGCGCAAGATTGGAAAGGTGGTTTTCTCATGTGTTCCTGCAAGCAGTCAAGAGCGCAACGAGACACGCAATAAGGCTTTCTCTGCACTTGTTTGTCAGTTGTCGGGTGCCATCGATGGATTTTCCCATGTCAAGGTCAATGGAGAGCGGTCTGCAGTTCATGGAACAAAGTTGAAGAAAGAGGTTCGTGCCAAGCGACTTGAAGAAAACAACGACATAGAGGTTGATGCAAACTTCTTTAGAAACAAGATAGTGTGCGTATGGGACGATGTAGTTACTACGGGAACATCCTTTTGTGCCTATGCAGCGCAGTTGGAGAGGGTAGGAGCGCATGTTACCAATGGCATCTTCCTCGGAAAGACTTCATATAGATATGTACCAACTTATTGATGATTATATGGAACAGAGAAAATTTTGCCGGGCGGCAACAGCCGCCTTTACGGGGCATCGTTTTGTCGATGCTTCACTGAGGGAACACGTCAAGAAGCGGCTTTCAAATGCTGTGCTTGATGCTTATGGACAAGGCATCCGATATTTTATATCCGGCTTTGCCATAGGTTTTGATATGATGGCGGCAGAAGCGATCGTTTCACTTAAACGTAGCTACCCCGACATCACATTGATAGCTGCTATTCCCTTCAAGGGACAAGCAAGTCGTTTCAGTTTCTATGACCGAAAACGATATGATAGGTTGCTGGAGGCAGCAGATGAAGTGATTGTACTCAGTGATAGTTATTATCCAAGATGCTTCTTGGACAGGGATGAGTTCATGGTGAACAACTCCTGTAAGCTCATAGGCTACTATGATGGTCGTGAAAAGGGAGGAACATTCTACACCATCCGTAAGGCAATGGCTCAGAATATCCCTATAGTGAATGTATTTTGAAATCCAAAAGTATGATTTATGAGTGATATTGGAAGTATTATTATCATCGTCATAGTCCTCCGTGTCCTCTTCATCGTGCTCAGAGCATGGTGGAGTGGGGATAGCCGGAATGACTTTAGACGTGACAGATAGCAGCTGCAGGAGATACGCTATTCTTCCTTGATGTCATCAGGCCACCAGAACTTCTGTAGTTCGTGGATGATGTCATCCCAATCCTGCATGGTGAACGTACCTTCGCCTCTCATCATGATGGTCATGGTGATGTCGTTGTAGGTACGATAGACATTCGTGTCCCTAAACCCGTTTCGCAAGTAGAACGCCTGACGTTTTCTACGTTCCTCCAGGTTATCGCAAACTTGGGTGGTACTCTCCATATCCAGGACGAAAGGCTGCTCCTTATACCGTTCAATCAGTTGGGTAAGGATCTGCTGGCCATAGCCTTTGCCTCGCAGTTCCTTACAGACAGCGAAGTACCAAAACCAGTTGAATGACTTACGTGGATATACGATGGTGAAGCCTATGAAGTCTTCGCCATCGTAGTATGCAGTGAAATCCAACGGCATTTCCCCAACGAGTCGCATCAAATCATCCCATGGGATTTGCTCGTCTTCAGGGAATGCCGTTTCATAGAGCTGCATTATCTTTTCATCAGCATTGGTTGCTGTTATCTGTTTGGTATTCATTGTTTGATGTCTATTCCTGCACGATGGGCTTGTGCCATCTGCTGGTTTCTTGGTATGTTATAAAGTCTGCCATCCTTGCGGAAATGTGCTCCAGTCTGCTTGAAGTGGAACGCGACATTTGACTTGATGCACTGTTCACGGATGTTTAGCACCCAGTCATAATCACAGACACGGGCATCACGTCCTGACTCGCCACCGACTGTCACTTGCTCACACCAAGAGCCAAGTTCGTTATGAAAATCGATCGCCTCCAACAATGGTTCACAGATGATGGACTTATGGCGAATGGGTAGTTCACGGTAAAGTGGCAGACGCTCGTCTACTCTCCGTTGGTTCTCCATCGTACAGCAGATGGTGATGTTTTCATAGCCATCGCCCCAGTCATCTGGCAGACATTGGACGATACGCTCTGGTCTTTTGGTAATCATGAAGAAATGAAGGTCACTCCGTCGCTGGATCATCAGCCATGCGTCTTCGCGCCATGCGTCGGCTTCCTCGATGAAGAAGTCTGAAGTGAAGCATGTCCACATGAGCGAGCCGGATGGGACCTTCCAGTTCCCCTGTCGGTCTCGACGTATGGGGAGATTGAAACTGGCGGTCTTCGTCACGATATTGGAGTCTTTCTCAAACTCCGCATCGCGCCGATACACATAACAGTGCAGACAGCCCTCGCTCTTCTTATGGCATCCGTGCCACAGATTCCACATTTCACCCATGCTTCTTGTATTTGGCTTTTACTATCTCGTATGAATTACATGTCAATTCACGTAGAATTTCATCAGGGGCAGTGTTTGCATCAATGCCAATCCAGTACTTGGGCGATTCATTGTACGGCTTACCGATAAAACTATACTGTGCTTTCAGTTCTTCAATTCGTTCTGGCTGGCATTTGAGCGTAATGATACTGAAATCATCGCAGTCAAAGAATGAGAACATGTGGCCATGAACGTAGAACACCAACACGCCACTGGCATGATGAAAAGCCGTGAAAGGCAACTTCTCTTCCACGTCTTCACCCAAGGAAAGGCAATACTCACGATAGTCTTCTATGTTCATTCCGTCTTTTTATTTGCTTAATCGCTCCAATGCCGCAGCGTCAAGTCGGTAAATTGTCCATTCATTCATGGGCACGGCTCCAAGTGAGAGATAGAAGTCGATGCTGGGCTGGTTCCAGTTGAGACACGTCCATTCCATGCGTCCGCAATGATGTTCGTGTGCTATTCTGACAAGATGCAGCAGGAGAGCCTTGCCATAACCCTTGCCTCTATCTTCCGGCCATACGAACAGGTCTTCCAGATATAGCCCGGAGTGCCCGATGAACGTCGAGAAATTGTAGAAGTAGAGGGCGAAGCCCACTTCCCGTCCATCCACTACAGCAAACACTGCCTCTGCCCTGTGTTCGTCGAACATTTCACGTTCCAGCACTTCTGGCGAAGCAATCACCTCGTTCTCCATCTTCTCATAACGGGCTATCCCCCGTATGAAATCCAGCAACAGCGGCACGTCCTGCCGTTCTGCCCTGCGAATCAATATGTCTTCTTTAGTCATGCTATGCCTAACAGCTCAATTTCAAATATCAATGTCGAACCACCGGGGATGCCAGGCTGGGAGAACTTGCCATAGCCCATTTCAGCAGGGATATATACCTCCCATTTGTCACCGATGTGCATCTGCTGCATGGCGATGATCCAGCCCTCTATGAGGTCACAGAGCCTGCAAGCTAACGGAACACCTCCACGGCTGCTGTCGAACGTTTTTCCGTCGATAGTCTTGCCCGTATAGTGAGCCGTCACGATACTTCTCACACTGGGCTTGGCACTCTGGATATTACCCTCTGCCAACACCTTGTAGTATATTCCCTTTGGAAGAGCCTTCACGCCATCCTCCTTGGCTTTTGCCTCCAGCCAATCCTTGTTGGCCTGTATATATTCCCGCTTATTCATCTTGTTTCTCCAAATAGTTTACCTTCTTTCCCGTTTTCTCGGCGTATGTTATCTCACGCCTCGTACTCTCGCCGATATAACCACCCACATTGATAACGAAGATTTCATCAGCCAGATCAATCTTGCGAAGGTGCATGTCATCAAGCATTTCCTTCGTGCCTGGTTGCCAAACCTCATTGTCACCGGAATGTCCGAACAGGCCAACGCTAATGACAATGTATCCTTCGAGCGTCAGACGTTTCTGGACTTCCATGAATTGCTCCTTGAAACGGGTGCTGCCACAGAGTGTGACTATCTTGTAGTTCTGTATCATTGATTGTTTACTATTTAAGTTGAATGATGTCGCTCCAACGTGTCGTTGGATTCTTACTTTTGAAATCGTGCTTGATGGCATTGGCAAAGACGTTGGCCTTTCCCTTGCCATCTTTTTGAGTGTATTGCTGACTGCCAAGAACAATGGTCTCAGTTCCATTGACCTTGTTGATGCGGTCAATGACTGCATCCAGACGTTTCATCTTCTCAAACTGTTCTGCATTTGTGTCGAAAAGATCTTGTTGGATTGGACTGTTCGGCCCAATTCCCATGACAATTACACCTGCTTTCTTATAATGATAGCCCTGGCGATAGAGCTTCTGTAGAACTTCATTGGCAGCTTTGACAATGGTGATTGTCGAGCTGGAGGGCGTGATGAGCCGCATTTCCTGAAAGTTCCAGTACTGGGGCAGGTCTTCACGGAAAGCATTGGTGTTGAGGAAAACACCTACGATGGACGCAACTGTACCTTGCTGACGTAGTTTCTCTGCACATCTGGCAGCATAGTTCGAGACATGGGTACGGAGGCCATCAAGGTCTGTTATCATACCGTTGAAGGAACGGCTAGTACAGATGGATTTCTTCTTGGCCATTTCTTCATTGGGCACACAGTCTTCGCCGTTCAGTTCTCGCCAAGTACGCTCAATGACAATATTGTTAAATGTGGCGCGTACCCAGCTCTGGTTATGCTCTGCAAAGTCATAGGCAGTCTTCACGCCAAGGGCTTCGAGACGTGCTGCATAGCGTCGGCCAATGCCCCAGACTTCATCGATGGGATATAGTTTCAATGCTTTGATTCGTTTCTCGTCGGAATCGATCATGCAGCAATGGTGGTAACCCTGGTATTTCTTGGCGAAGTGGCTGGCCATCTTCGCAAGGGTCTTGTTGGGCGCAAGTCCGATGCTAACAGGCATTCCTACATTTCGCTTGATCTTCTTATGAAGTTCTTCGCCCCATGCTTTCAAGTCCAGATGCTCCATGCCATCAAGATAGACAAAGCACTCGTCGATGCTGTAACGGAAATAGGCTGGAGCCTCCTTGCGAATGATGGAAACCACACGGCTTGTCAGTTCGCCATACAGCTCATAGTTTGACGAGAATACAACAATCTTCTGGTTGGGGAATTGCTCTGCGAGTTGGAAATAAGGCGTTCCGGCTTTGATGCCCATCTTCTTGGCTTCATTAGACCGTGCCACCACGCAGCCGTCATTATTCGATAGAACAACGACAGGCTTATCTTTCAGGTCTGGCCGAAAGACACGCTCGCACGATACGTAGCAATTATCGCAGTCAATGATGCCGTACATTTTTTACTTATGGGTTTTGTTGTATTCTTCCTTGGTCATTATGCCTTCTTTAGCTTTTTCTATGGACTCTGCATCTTTATAGAATATCCAATGTATGACAGGGTGACCACCATATGCTGATGAATATGCTTGTTGAAATTGCCATCCTTTTTCAACCATATAATTTGCAGCATCGACCATACTGTTGAATTTTATCTCTTCACCATTCTTTTCATCAACAAATTTCAGCTTGCTGCTCAAATCACCCCACATATTATAAGACACTTGGTTCCCAAAATCAAATATGATTTTAAGGCCAGAAGAGAGTTCTTTCTCAATGCCTTTTACCTCACAATAATAACGTTTTGTTTGTGCATAAGAACACATAACAACGAGGAAAAGCAAAAGACTTGTTATAATTCTTTTCATAATGTTTATATTAATTATTATCGCCATTTTTTAATAGTCCAAATCACAACACCCCACACTTCAAAGTCATCATCTGCATCGATGCGTATAGGCTTGAAATCCTTGTTTGCAGGACGCAACTCGATGTAGCCGTCCTTTCGGTGACGCAGGTCGAGGTACTTGATGGTGAACTCATCATTGATATATCCCACGACCACATCACCGTCTTGTGGTTCGACGGAACGGTCAATGACAGCTATGTCACCATCATTGATGCCAGCTTCAATCATCGAATCGCCTTCCACTTTCCCATAGAATGTAGCTTCAGGATTGCGAATAAGGTCACGATTGAAGTCCAGCGTCTCATGGCTGTAATCATCAGCTGGAGATGGAAATCCGGCTTTGATGCCAGGAGCGAACTGAAGCTTCAGTTTCTTCTCAAAGTCACCTTGTATGATTTGAATGTTAGACATATTATATTTTCTCTTTTTGATAAAGACACTTTCCTTTTCTGTAATGATTAGGAGATAGCCTTTTAATACTTTCAAATGCTAATCTGTAGTCCTTAACACACCATTCCCATGCTTCTTGCATGACATAGTTCTTGTCATATAGAATCCAAATCAATTTATCCCATTCATAATTTGATGCTTTTGGAACCATTGTTACGGGACTCCCTTTTTTGCCGCTTGGACGATTGGCTTTTACTTGGTATCTTGTATTCTTAAAAACAAAATCAACGCCTTTACTTACTGCTGTTTTGTCTTTCATGTATTCAGAATACTCGTTCTCAGGCATCCCAATTAACATAGCAGCGTCATATTCGGAAATGGCACTTGTAATTGATGGAGCAACCCCGAAGTTTTCTTGCCATAGCAAGGCAATATCTATAAGTTTATTTCTTAAAGTCATATCACACTCAGATAAATTGGAATTTATATGATTTCTTTTTTGAATAATGCGGGATTACCAGCCACTAAGGTTCGTGGAGCGACATTATTGGTTACCACAGAACCTGCAGCAATGACAGCACCATCACCTATTACGACACCAGGCAGTATCACGGAATGGCCACCAATCCAAACATCATTGCCAATAGTAATTGGAATTCCATAGCCATCATGCGTTCTACCTTCTGGTTGGAGACGATGACCAGCTGTATAAAATCCCACATCAGGCCCAATCAAACAGTTATTGCCGATGTGTATTTCTGCAACGTCGAGCATCGTACAGTTATAATCAGCATGGAAATTGTCGCCGACATGGATATTCTTGCCAAAGTCGCAATGGAAATTATCACCAACGAAAGGATTACTACCAGAAGACCCGAACAATTCCTTGACAATTTCTTGCTTCTGGATATAATTGACCAAAGTCAGACTGTTTAATCGTTTGATAAGCTCAGATGTTTTTGCTAACTGTAATAGCACATCTTCACTAATATCAGTACGACTGAATGTTACCTTCTCCATAAATTCCGATTTATCTGTTTGGCATACTTATTATACCCACTCAAAGTTGGCCTTTCCAGCACCAATCTCAAAATGGTACTTGGCAATGCCCAAGTCCATCTGGGTATAGCCAATCAAGGAGAAACCTTTTTTGGCACGTACCTGATGGTGATTGTTGCTCATGCCGACATACTCAAACGAGAACTTCTGTTGGTTTACAGCAGTTGGAGCCAGCAAAGCTGCTTCCACGCCCTTCTTAAACCATGAGGGAGTGATGTCGCTGGCATTGCTGACTTGTTCAACGGTTTTGATCTTATGGCCTACACCTTGTGTCTCGCCATAACCGATGGCAATGTAACAGGCTATCTTTTCTCCTTCATCAAGCACATATGTTCCTGGCACCTTAGAGTAGGAGAGACCTACCCAGCAGGTGTTCAACCCTATTGTTTGAGCCAACAACACCAAATGCTCACCGTAGTAGCCTATGCGTTCATCAAGATCTTCGGCTTTCTTTCCTGCCATGACCAAATAGTTGTTGGCATTACGGAACTTTCCGTATTTGGCCATCGTTCCTTGGAATGCTTTTGGCTCGTTAAGGATTAACTGCATGTGCAGCTTGCCTTCACGGTTCAGAATAGCAATCTGCTCTTCTAGTACCTTGGCAACATCCTCTGTCAAAGGCTGCTCTTTATATGCCCTTACACTGTGACGGGCTTCAATAGCTTCTTGTAGTGTCATTGTTTGTCATCTTTGATTATCGGGTTCTTTCTTTCACTCCATTTCTTGATAGGTCCAGAATGAGGGCCACGATTCAGAGTAATTCCATATTTCTTCAGGATCCTGAAAATGGAGCTTCTGCTTTTGAAGCCGCTGACAGCCCAAATGTCGTCAATGGCATGACCTCCATTGTACATGTTGACAATCGTGGTTTCTCGTTCCTGGCGTGATTTGGTTGACTTGGTTTTTGTTTTTACGTTACGCAGTCGCATAATGTGGTTTGATGCCTTGCGTAGTGTGGCTACTTCTGCAGGAAGTGAGCCAATCACGTCGAGGAAGTCAGATGTCTTCAACGCTGGGAAAACTTCATCCTTTGAGTCAACCTTGTCGTGAATGGATATAATACGTATCACCTTGATACGGCACAGTTCGAGGAAGTATGAAAGTTCCCTGGTACCACGCAGCGCATTGCTGAATTTGCTCAATACCAGTTCATCACCTCGTTCAAGACTCATGAGAAGTGCTTTCCATTCAGGGCGCAGTTTCTCATCCTCGGTTCTCTCTTCGACGATTTTTACGCAGCCATACTTTTCCATCCATGCCTTATCAGACCCAATGGATTCGTATGCTTCTGCCAGAAAGATGTAACCAACTTTTGCCATATTTGTTTTCAGTATATTAGTGGGTAAAACTTGCGTTTTTCCCCGTTTTCTGATGCAAAGATACGCTTTTATTTCCAATAATAATCATACTCAAATAATATTTGTGCAATTTTAATACTTGATACTCGTTGACTATTTTGCTTTCGAGTATGATATTTTGCAACATTAAGTATCAATTGTAACAATACTTAAAGTTGTAAGCATACTGTTCTATAATCCAATTATTATACTTACCTTTGCCACCGATTTCAAACAAATAAACGTATATGTACAACACTAAACCAATTTGTTATATGAATACTTTGAAGCTTTACTCAAAGTTGAAAGTCAACCAAAGGAAAGCAAAGGAAACAAAGTGTAATCATACTCGCATTATACTGGCATTTTTTGCCACTATAATTGCCATCCTTTTCCTGGCATCATGTGCCACTGATAAGTCTAAGTATCATTTTCATTCAAGTGAAGATGCACTCTCCAATTATCATCTTTACTTGTCACAATTACAAAAAATGAAGTCTCTGTCTTCAGATGAATTTGTAGTTACTGTCAGCACCTGGACAGAGTTGCGTGATAGTGTCTATAATTATATTAGT
>Ga0310786_10001785_pt1 | contig 34227 bp, 32 predicted proteins | sample AusTroGonzalo_MG_FD_203881 | JGI IMG/M metagenome (GOLD analysis project Ga0310786, IMG submission 203881) | Bovine rumen microbial communities from tropical cattle in Woodstock, Queensland, Australia - Gonzalo_03 (v2) (version 2) | ecosystem: Host-associated > Mammals > Digestive system >... | reverse complement strand
ATTTTTGAATCATTTCGATTTTCATAGTTTTTCTCCGCTGGGTCAGTGAGGGTTGAATATTCTCGGATAAAACATTAAACAAGTCGTGGTTTCTCTCTTTTTTCTTTTTTCTTGAATTTTTTTTTATTAATACTTAATAGTTAACTTTATATATGATTATAGAATTAGAGTATACTCTCATTATCCCAAGTAATTCTTTTTTTAAATGATTTATATGCTCGTACAGTAAAAAACACTAAATCACAGATTTTAGGCACAGTAAAGGCAGTAAAAAAGACAGTAGTATATAAAGGCATTAACACAGATATCTTACCATACAATTATATTCGATTATCCCATTATTTTTTGTATACATTTGTAATCAGGAGTAATTATAATATAACCGATTGTCCTTTTTGATTGGTAAGAGTGTATAATGATAATCATCGATTTTATAATTAAATATCCTTATTTTTTTTCCTTTGATATTTAATTTTTTTTGAGGTTTATTTTTTTTAAATTAAAATTGGGGGAGAAAAAGGTTTCCCTTAAATCTCTAATAAATGAAGAATGTTATTTTTTTAAATTTTTTTTTAGGATACTTTTTTTTACAATTAACTTATTACTTTTTTTCATCTCACGGTTTTTTTCGAAATTTAATTAAATAACTATTCCAACAAGGTTAGAGGAGGTTTAGGAAAGCCCATATTTTTTTTTAATTATAATATCTTTGGTTATTATTTTTTTTATTTTTATTTTTCATTTAATATTTTCTGAGAGGTTGCATTAAAAATGAAAGAAAAACCAAAGCATATTGATGCCTTTCAATTCTGGTTTGGATTAACTGAAAAAGGATACAGTACCACTGATTCAGTTAAAACCACCGCCACACATTGTGGAGTTATACCACGTACAATATGGAAATGGTATAAGGAATTTGGATGGGAAGAACGAGCTGATAAAAAAAGATTACAAATCTTAGCTGAAGTAGAAAAACAAGAAAACCGTACACTAGTAGAAAATCGTTTAAACTACTTGAAAATATTACATAAAATCCTAGATCAATTCATCAAGGACGGTTTCCCAGTTAAGATTGAATCCATGAAAGACTTGGATATTATTATTAAAAATTGTTTAGTTTTACAGGATGCTCCAAGTGAAGTGATAAAACAAGACACTGTAAATGTGAATATTGGAGCCGAATCATTATTCGATGATGAATTAATGAAGAAAATCATCAAAGAAGAAGAGGAAGCTCGTAAATTAAGAGCGAAGAAAAATGAATCCTGATAAAAAAAGGTTCGTCAATGACTTATACTTGTTTTATCGATATTTCATAGCATCACATTATCCAAATAGCGTACCAGCACCACACATCCAAGAATTAGCTTTAAAGTTAATGGAGTTAAAAGATGGGATTGGTAAAAGCCGTTTAGCAGTATCAATGCCTCCGAGACATTCGAAATCATCAATGGTTACACTAGCTTTTCCTTTATGGTTAATATTTCAGAATCCGAATTTGAAGATATTAATTGTTAACAATAGTGCATCATTATCTGAAAAGTTCGGTATACAGTTAAGGGAATATGTTAAAAAGATTGGTCCACAGTTCGGAGTTTATTTATCTGATGTTAAAAGGTCCAGTACTCATATTATGTTCACCAATAAGGATGGTGACTTATATGATGGAAGTATAAGACTTGTTGGGGCTTCAGGCTCAATTACAGGTCAGGACGCTGACTACCTGGTAATCGACGATCCATATTTCGGTTTCGACGATATAACCCCATCACAATTGAATAAGAAAATTGAATGGTTCCAGACAATCATCTTACAGCGTCTTGAACCACACAGTAAGCTTATTGTACTGCATACAAGGTGGCACGCCCTTCGGAATGAGACTCCAGTTTATACTGTTAATAAAGGTTGGAGTACTCATGGTGAATTAGAAGTCGGTGATGTATTACTTGGAACTAACAGGAAGCATACAAGTGTAGTTACTGTTCATCCTAAATGTTTATTAGATAATTGTCTGGTCTTCAGTAATGGAGATAAGATAATCTGTAATGATGAGCATTTATGGAAATTCCATGATTATACTGATAATGTAACTAAAATATTCACTACTGAAGCTATTTCTAATCGTGAATTATATGTTAATAATTCCTATTTAGCTAATTTTAAAATCCCTTCTGGGAATAAACTGATAAGTTTAATTGACCATTACAAAGTCCCACCAGTACAAGGCAATTGCATCACTGTTGATGCACCAGATGGTATGTATCTGGTTGGAAAGAATTTTACTCCCACTCATAATAGTAATGATTTGATTGGATTTTTCCATAAGTCTGACCCTGATAGTTATGATTTTGTGGAGTTCGCTGCTTTGGATGAGGATAATGAGGCTTTATGGTCTGAACGTTATGATACTGATTTTTTATTAAATGTTAAGAAGAATGTAGGTGAACGAGTGTTCCAATCTGTTTATCAACAGCAACCTATTGATGCCACTAGTGATTTCTTTAATATGAAAAAATTACAGTACGGATTCCCTGAAGATTATGTTCAGGAATCTGTTGCTAGGGCATGGGATATAGCTTCCAGTGATAATTTATCTGATAATGATTTTACCGCTGGAGTTAAAATGGCAAGGTTTGGTGATTATGCAGTTATATTAGATTTGATTCATGGTCGTTTCGGTACTAATACTAAACGGATGATTCAGAATACTGCTTTTATGGATACACCTGCATGTCATATTGTTATTGAAACAGGTGTTGCTGCTGCTGGTGAATTGTTACATCAGGAGTGGAAGAATCAGTTACCTGGTTTTATTGTGGAACGAGCTAAAGTATCGGGTAATAAGTCTAAGGTTGATCGTGCTACTCCATTTCAGAATGCTATTGAGGATGGTAAAGTCTTTGTAGCTATTGAGGATGGACCTACACGTCAGGCTTTTTATGATGAGTTAAGTACATTCCCCGCTGGGGAACATGATGATATTACGGATGCGGCTAGTCACGTTTATAATTATCTGTTTATGAATGATGATAAAAAGGAATTTGACGCTCGTATGGAAGTAGTGTTCTTATAAAAAGATAGAAATTTAATAGGAGAATTATTATTTATGGGTTGGAGAGATAGATTAAGAGGTTATTTGCCAATTGTAAGGCGACCAGCATATGATAGTAATTATAATACATTTCTATCTAACTATGGTTGGGTTTTCAGTAATGCTAATAAGGCCACTGGAGATTACACATTATACGAGAAAGCTGAGAATAATGTTTATGTTTTCCGTAGTATCGAAGTTATTTCAGATACTCTTTTAATTAATGGTTTTGGTATTAATAATCCTGAGGATAGTGAGGTTAATTTTGAACGCACTCAGTATTTAACTAATTTGTTTAATAATCCTCAAGGTGCCACTAGTGAATTGACTTATGCGATGTTTCATAAGCAGTATATGCGTAGTTTCGAGTTAACTGGTGATGCTTTTATTGAGGTTAATTATGAGGAGTTCACTTGGGATGATAGTGATTATTATAAAGTGTTGAATGGTTTTAATTTCATTCCACCAGAATTACTCCGATGGTTCCCGGATACTGAGCAATGGGGTTATCGTGACCAGCCAACTATCAGATATGAACCGGATGAATTGATTCATATCTATGAGCCACAAATTAAATTGAAGAATTTAAAGTATGGTGTAAGTAAGTTGGATAAGATACGTTTACCTATACTTATGATGTTCAGCGGTTTATCTCATAATAAGGAATTATTGGATAATGATGGTATAGATCCACGAGCCATATTAAGTTTTGATAAGGATGTTTCTAATGAGACTTATGAGAAAGAGTTAACTCGTTTATCTGAGTTAAGTAAACTCCGTAAAAAAGGAGGAACATTAGCAGTTAAAGGTGCAAGTTTCCAATCATCCAGTATCACTAATCAGGATATGGATTTCTTATCATTAATGAATTTCTGCCGTGACATGATATTAACTGCTTATGGTGTTCAACCAGGAAAAGCAGGTATACGTGAAACTGCAAACCTAGGAACAGGTTCTGGTGAATCACAAGACAAGGATTTCAAAGACATGATGAAATCCAAAGCCACATTAATCGAAGGAGCATTCAACAAAGTACTCGGCCATAATGGTTTCGAGGAATTATTTAAATTCAATGAAATGGATATTGAAGATAAATTAAAACGTACTCAAATCGAAACCAATAAGATTAACGCTGGAGTATTAACTGTTAATGAAGTAAGACAGGAATATGGTTTGGAACCAGTTCCATGGGGAGATGTTCCTAATAATTTAAATAATAATCCATTAATGGATAGTAGCACAGTTGATAATGTGGACATATCAGCTATTAAAAGATATGAAAACAATTTAAACCGTGCTAAATGGTTAAGTGAATGGGAGGCTCCACGTAATGATTGGTAAAGCCTATACATCATTCGTTAAAAAAAGCTTCTCTCGTGACGAACGTAATTTTTATAATTTATTATCAAATGGGATAGATGAAAACCTATTATATGTTGTTAGCTGGTTGAAAACCCATGAAGCACATACATTACTGGAATGTGATGATGAAGATGAATTTGACGAAATATTCGCATTATCCACATTACACAGTGAATTGAACAGTCGTATTCAAAGGAATACATTAAATGGTATTCAACCTTTAAGTAAATTCTATAAAGTAGGTTCACGTCTAGGCCATAATCAATTAAGAACCACTCAAAGATACACTAAGCAGGATAAAGCTGCATTAAGTATTCTTAACCAGTATGTAGGGGATACGATTTATAATGTTAATGTGGATTCCTGTTTAAATGTTAAGGATATCTTATGGAATGGTGCATTAGCGGGATTAGCAATAAGTTTGCTAGCTAAAGACATACTCGCTTCACCATATAAGATTACACCAAGGAGTGGTTCAACAGTTGACCGCAGATGCACAATGATAACCACCACTGAATATGGTCGTGCTGTTAACACTGGTTTATTACAGGCCTATGTTAATGAGGGAGTATATAAAGTGGATATTGTTACAGCTGGTGATGATCGTGTATGTGATGATTGTATTGAAATAGAAAAGAACAATCCATACACAATAGAGGAAGCAATGGGCTTGCTTCCTGTCCACCCTGATTGTCGCTGTTCTATTAGTTCTGGTAATCATGACCGTGTTGACCCTGAGTTAATGGAGGGTTTTGTGGTTAATATGACTGATAATGATTATAATATATCGGACACGAATAGTCCTAGTGGTGATTTCGGTTTCGATTTCACTTTTAATTAATGGTCATTTCGCTACCTTAAGGTATATTTTTTTTTGATGATCTGACAAATTATCTGTTTCTATAAAATATTATAAATTGTTGGAAAATAATTAAATGAAAAAATTTAGTATTCTCTGCCATTTTTAATTTCACATCAATGTCTATTTTATAGATTATATGATTTAATAGATTTTTAACTACATTGAATACAGTTTTTCAAATGTGTCGTGAAATATATATTGGTTTTTTACCTTTCATTTTTTATTACCTCTTTAAGTATTTTGACCAAGTTAGTTGATGATAATATTTTTAGGGATTATGTCATTAAACTGTTTGCCTAAAAAGATTTATCAAATCTATAAAAGACATTATGTGACCTCCAATTTTTTTATAGAAAAAGAAAATATGCCTCAGCTCAAATTTTGTATATTGTAAATTAGAGTAAAACCATTCACCAAAGGAGTTTTTTTCTTTGGTAAGAGTGTAGTATGAAGAACATGTTCTTCTAAGTTTCATTCATTGGTTTTACTCTCCGGTATACAAAAAAATTATACTATTTTTTTTCGTATGTTCTTTTTTTATATTATACTGGTTTGAATCCGGTGAAGAACAATTTTTTTTAAATAAACTATATTTGTTAACTTATTTTTTCAAATCAATAGAAGAATGGAGTTGTTTATGAAAACTAAGCTTAAGAAATTCAGAGTATATGCACCTCCTGACGTTAAATCCTATGGTTTGAATGAAGATGGTACCTTAACCATAACTGGTATTGCCTCTACGACTAATGAGGATTTGGATGGTGAAATTGTTTCACCTGATGCTTTAGAGTCATTAGCTAAGCAGGTAATAGGGTTAAATCTACATCTTGACCATGACCATTCCTATAAAGGTGGGATTGGTGCGATTACTGATGCGACCTTGGAAGAGAGTTCTCTTCGTATTACTGCTGTGATTTTACCAGAATATGCTGAAGGTATTAAAGAAAGATTAGACCTCGGAATGAACTTTGGTTTCAGTATCGGTGGTATCCCTGTCATTGACAGTTTGAATTCTAGAGTAATAAACGATTTCATTTTATTGGAAGTTAGTTTAACATTGCTCCCGGCAAACTGGGACACCTTCGGTACAGTTGAAGTAACTAAAGGGCTCGTTGAAAGTAGATGTTTGACAGGAGCTTGTCATTACATTCTGAAAGAAAAGAAAAGTGATACTATGAGTAAAAAAGAAGCAAACCCGATTGAGGTTACCGATGAAATCAAACAAGAATTGGTTAACATCGTAAACGAAGCTGTTTACAATTTGAAACCACAACTTCTTGATGAAATCAGAGGAGAAATTGGTCCGGTTGTACAAGATGTTATAACTGAAGTATTACCACAATTATTACCTCCTGAAGTTAAAGATGCTGATATCGAAGATGAAGAAATCATCGATGAATCAGAAGAAATTGAAGAATTAGACGCTGAAGCAGTTATCGAAGAAGAAACTGATGAAGTTGAAGAAGTTGCTGCTGAACCTCCAGTTTTAGAAGAAGAAGAAGTTGAAACTAAAGCTGAAGAAGAACCAGAAGAGGAAGCTGCAACTGAAGATGAAGCACCAGTTGAAGATGAAACTGCTGAGGATGTTGTTGAAGAAGAAAAAGAAGTTACAGATGAACCAATCGATGGTGAATCAAGTGATGATGATGCAGAGTATGTGGAAACCACTGAAACTGCTGATGCACCTAAAGTAATAGTTGATATTAAAGCTATTGCAGCAGAGATTGTTAAAGAAGTTAAACCAATTTTAGCAAAACAGGTTAAAGATGATTTATATAAAGAATTAGCTGGTAAAAAAACTACTAAAAAAGCTACCAAACCTAAATCTAAATTAAATCAATACAAAGCTAAATCTGAAACTGCTAAAAAAAGTGATAAATTTTTAGACAGTCCTGAACGTGACCATCTTGGCCGTAACAGAAAATATATTTAAACAGGTTCCATTATTTGTTTTATTTTTTTGAGAATGGAATTAGAATAACAAAAAAGAAACTTTTTTTTAAAATATTATAAGACTTTTTAAATTTTATTTACCCAAAGAAAGTGAGAATTATGGATTTGAAAACTAAAATCAAAAACAGAGATGATTTCTCTTTAAAATTTGCAGACGCACCGTTCGACAGTAACAATATACTTAACCCTGGTTGGGCTGAACCAACCTATGATGACTTTTTCAAAAGGATGGTTGATGAACCAGTATTACTCAACCAATCCACAGTCTTACCAATGACTGCTTTACAACATGACTTAGACATGTTAACCGCAGATGTCGAATTAGACAGTCAAAGAGACTCCACTGGTAACAGTGCTAAATTAACTCAAAACGAATTAAGTCCAAACATGGACAGAAAACAATTAATCGCACAACCATTACAAGCTAAAACTGTAATCAGCGACAACTTCCTTGAAGAAAACATTGAAGGGGAAGACTTCTTATCTAATTACATGAACCTTTTAGCTGACAACATGGGTCCTGCATTCGAAATGTGGGGATTATATGCTAACACCACTGCTACTCCTGTAGCTGGTGAAGGTACTGGATACAATATGACCAATGGGGTATTAGCACAATTACAAACCGTTGCAGCAGATGCTAACAACGAATCTAAAGGTATCGCAGACCTTGTATACAACAACAATGTTGGTGACGGTATCCTTAATGCTGTACAACAATACGTCGAACAAGACGGTAACATCAGCAATGCAAGGATTGTTTTACCACCAGCAGTACACAGTAAATTCATGTTAGAAATTGCTAAAAACAAAGACACCGCATTAGGTGACGCAGTCTTCCAAGATGGTAACATCACCACCCTTTTAGGTATGGAAATCACCGCAGACCCTATCCTCCGTAAAACCAAAAACGGTTACGGTAGTATGAAATTCGACACCAACGGTGTCTACAGTGCAAGCGGTACCGCAGTCGACAAAATGTCCTACGGTTTCATCGGCCAACCATCCAACCTTGTATTTGGTATGATGAGGGAATTCGATGTTAAAAATCAATGGGATATTGATGTTCTCGGTTACAAAGTCGCTTTACTCTGTAAAGGTGACGTAAAAGTATTATGGGATCAAGACACTCTTGCTATTCCATTCACTCGTAACAACCAATAAGAATAATACTTAAATTTTTATTATTCTTATTTTTAAATTTTTTTTAATATAGTTTTAATTTTTGCGGAGATGAAACAACTTATGAAAGATTATTGGAAAGATTTAAGCCTCCGTGAAGCATGGAGTAAACGAGAACGATTTAATTTTATTTTAAATTATTTCGATGAAAAATTAGAATCCTCTAATGGTGAAACTAATGATGAACCTGTAGATGAACCTACTGTGGAACCTGTTGAACCAGTTACAGTTAACGTTAGTGTACATGTTAAAGACAGTGAAGACAATGGGATTAATGGTGCTTTAGTTGAAATTTACCAGGACAATAATGACCCATACACTGGAAATACTGGTAAGGCTGGTGGATGTACTGTCCGTAACGTTCCAATAGGTAATTATTCTATTAGGGTCTCTGCTGAAGATTATATTACTAGTATAGATGAGCTAGTTGTAATCGAGGGAGAGAATAATGTTGAAATTATTCTTGAATTAGAAAATGGAGCGTGAATAAATGAAAGATTATTGGAAAGACTTAGGTTTGAATGAAGCCTGGAGTAAACGTGAAAGATTCAATTTCATTATGGCTTACATTGATGAGAAGTTAGGTGAAACTGAAGAGGATGAAACTGGATAAAAAAAATTTTTAAAGGGATAAACCAATTTTTTTTTATCCGTTATTTTTTTTAAATGATTATTTTTTTTTAAACTTTTTCTATAAAAAAAAGAATATTTTTTAAGGGGTTTTTTGTGTTGATAGAGGTTCCTAAATTAAGGACGTTACTTAAATTTGAAGGTATAAACTTAGATGCTTTCACTGATGATGAATTAACTGTATTAATTGAAAGTAAAGTTAATGAATTATCTGGTTTATTAGGTTTAGATGTTAATCCAGTACACCGTAAACAGCATATTACAAGGTTTAAAGGAGACATTATAAGATTAGACTTCTACCCTGTATATGATTTCAATAATATAATGGTGGATGGTGAATGTTTAAGTCCAAATAAATATCGTGTGGATTATAGTCTAGGTTTAATATACCTGGAGGAATTCATTACTGGAGACATTGATGTTAAATATATCTCCGGTTTGGATGATGATTTTTTAAATAACACTATAGGTCCACTTATTAAGGATATGATAACCTATACCGTCACTTATAATAAATGGGGTATGGGTGGACCAGTATCCAGTATCAAGGAAGGGGATGTTAGTGTTAATTATGATACAAGTAATGGTTTAGGCACTCGTATCAATAACACAATTGCTGATATTAAAAGTAGATATGCTAGTGCAAGGATTAGATGGTTATAATGGTATTATTTTTTCCAAATTATGAAGTAGAATTATGGGAATACACAGAAAAAGAGTCTCGTGATCGTTTCCTTGGTGAATCTGAATATGAGTATAATCTAGTAGCTACTGTACCATGTGACTTTCAACCTATGAGTATGAAGGATAGTCAAATGGAATATGGTAAAATATTAGAGGACGCCTATAAGATTTACCTTGACGGGAGTGTGGAGATTACTGATACTATGGTTCTCCGTTTGGTTGGTGAAAAGGATACCTATAAGATAACCGGTACACCCTCCAATAATAATCATTTTTTACATCATCATAAAGTGGTGGTGCAGAAACAACGTAAACCTATTAAACTAGGAGTGTAGATAAGGTATGCCTGTTGAAATTACACGTAATGATACTTTCACCAAGAAAACTGACTCCTCAGCTTATATTAAAGCTATGGAGGATACTGTTAGTGAAGTGTCACAGAAGACTATGAGTGAATGTCAAAGTGAATGTCCGGTAAGGACTGGTAATTTGCGGGATAGTCATAGTGTTGAAAGTGATGGTATGGAGGCTACTATTCGTAATAGTGCTGAATATTGGATGTATGTTGTTTACGGTACTAGTAGAATGTCTGCTAATAATTATCCTCAACGAGCTTGGAATACGATTATTAGTCAAGATATGATAGGTGAAATTTTTAAGAATAAATTAAAAGAAAATGGAATTGATACAGAATGATTCCACTTGTTAAAGCAATTCGTAGAATATTATTTGATAATGTATTTCTTGATGATGAGATAGTGCCAGTTAAAAAAAGGACTTATCCTTATGATGAAACTCCATGTATCACGATTGATGATAGTGGAGGGTCAGCTTTTATGGAACGCCATATAGTAAACGAGGATTATCCAGTTAATCCGAATCATCCTTTGTATGATCCAGAGGAACCTTTCCGTAAGTTTCCACAGGAGGTTTTACGTGAGGTTCATCAGGGTACTGTTAGGGTTAATGTTTGGTGTGATGATGAGTTTCAACGTGAAGATTTAATAAAACAGGTTGAATCGTTATTTAAGCAGGCACAATCAGATTATTACCTGTTCTGTGATAATTATCGGGATGGTGAATGTGCTGGTTGTGGCGGTCCGTGTATGGTGGATTTAACCCAAGCAGACCTTAGAGGGGTTAAGGGTCAGTGTCCTAATCCGGAATTGTATCATTATAGTAATGTTTTTTCCACTTATAATCTGATTAGGTCTAGTTTTATTGTAGATCAACCTTTTAGTTTGGATGATTTAAGTAAAACTGAACCTGTTTTAAGAAGTGTTTTCAAGGTTACATCTGGTTTTAATGTTGACCATGTTATTGGTGGTATTGTATCCAATAGGTTAGTTAATAATACTAGTGTAATCTAAAAGGGGAAAATATCTTTTTTTTTAATATTATTTTTTTTTGATACTATTTTTTTGAATTATTTATTCAATTTTTTTGACTAATATTTAGTAATTTTTCAATTATTTTTAGGAGATTTTGTTAACTATGACAAAAGAAGATGAGAAAACTAATAAAACCAATAAGAAACCCTCCACAAAAAAAGAGGATGATAAAAAAACCCTCATCGAACTCGTGGAAGCATCATCCGTTGATTTTATTAGCATAATAATGGATTTATCACAAAACGGTTTACTCAACCAATACCGTGATGAAATAACCCAAAAAGAACAAGGAATAACAATTATTCCAAGCATGACAGAAGCAGAATTTAAAAAAATTATAGGAGACGACTAAAATATGCCAATCACTAAATTACCAGGTGTATACTACAATGAAAGAGTAACATACGAACTAACAGGTGAAGGAAGCAAAATCCCAGTAATAATCGGTGCAACCGGAAACACCGCAACCGACGACTACAAAATCGACGGTACAGTAATCAGAAAATTCACCGGATGGGAAGATGTTAACAAAGCAACAACCGCAGAAGTTCCAGGAATAGGAGTATATAGTGAAAACACCACTAACCAATTATCCAAATTCCTCCACGAATTCTTCGAAGAAGCAAGATTACAAGTAAACAGTGACATCGGAGTACCATACATATACATAATCGATGTAGGTGATGGTAAAACAAAACAATCATGGTTAAACGCCTTAAACTTAGCAAAAAGCAAACTCGATGCCACAATAGAAATCTACGTGGGAGCAGATGCAATCACCAGTTATGAATTAAAAGCATTCCTCGATGGCGCATACGCTTCAATAAAAGAAGGAACCAAAGACTTAGATCTCAGATGTGCATTCACCACCAAAGGATACAACAATCCAAGTAGTGTTACTGATGCACAATTAATCGCATTAACCAACGAATCAACCGGTGTACAATACAGTCGTATAGGTATAACTGAACCATTATTATTCGGTAAAACCATGGCAAGGATATGCTGCACACCATCTAATGTTGAACCAGGATTCTACGAATACAGAAGTGTTGAACCAGGAACATTCAAAGACAGAACCAAAGCTGAAATGTTAACCTTGCAAAATGCAGGTATCATCTTCAACCGTGATGAACACATTAACGGAAAAGTTCATCCAAAAATCAATCTCTGTGTTTCATCCAGTTTCGCAGCAACCACAAGACCTGCGGATGCATTATTCCATGCAAGATTCAATGCCGATGCATTACTCCGTGAAGTATTCGAAGCATGTTACAATCAAATCAAAGCAAACGAATCCGCAACCAACCTCGCATACTTACAAACCCGTATCAACAAGATTGTTAACGATAAAGTAAGTGCAGAAGAAATGATTAAATACGATGAAAAAACCGGAAACGGTACTAGATTAATAGTCAACCAATCCGATGCAGACCCATACAGTTTAATCATCACCGGACAAATGCACCCACAAAAATGTACTGTTGCAATCGAAGTAGAAGCAACAGTTAAACTCTAGACTTTTTTACCCAAAGAAAAAACAGGGAGATTTAACCAATGGCAACCGTTCAAAGATATAATTTAGCACAAATCGTATATGAAGATCAAAGAATCACCACTGACACCTTCAAAACCACTAGGAAAATAGATGCTGAAGAACACAACAGTAGTGATTCATACTCCCCATACAGTGTAAGTTTCAAAAATGAAACCTACGAATGGGAAATGAGTGACATCGACCCAACATTCCGTTCCTTTTTCGAGGAAATGATGGATAGGCAAAAAGCAGACCCTAATGATTTAGCAATGGTCGCAACCTATGATTATAATCCTGAAACTGGGGACATTGTTGAAGATGATGTATATGATGGAGCATATATTACTGAAATCAGCAAAGAGACTGCTAACAAACCATTCAGTGTAAAAGGTGGAGCTTTAAGAAAATTATAAAATTTATTATTCTCCCCCTTTTTTTCTATATATTTTTTTTTGGAGGCAATTTTATGGATATCAAATGGTTACTTAAACAATTACTACCACTTAAATATGAATCAACCTACCGTACTGAAGATGAAAACGGAGAATGTGTCCGCATGCATTCCACTTGGAGAATGTGGTTTGGAAAATCATTCCATATCAATCATGAAGTAATAGATTCATAAAAAAAAACAATCTTTTATCTTTTTTTTAACATTTTTAACATTTTTACATAATTTAATCTATATTTTTTTTATCTATTTTTTTTATTATTTTAATTGAACTGAGCAAATTTTAAATATTTTTTTTTGGGAGGAATAACCTAATGGCTGAAGAAATAAAAAGCACACCCACACCAGAAACAATAGAATTAGAAAAAAAACTATTAAAAACAGTATGGGTAAAAGAAGCAGAAACCATCCAAGAATTTGTACCTGAAGAAGACTTAACAGTAACACAACAAAAACTACTGAAAAAATGCATAAACAAAGAAGACTTCACAGACAAACAATTCACCGACTTAAAACTATTACTAAACAAATACCGATTACTATTACAAAAAATCAACCCACAAGAAAAAGTACAAGCCGTTGACGATGCAATCGAACTAATACAAACAGAACAAGACTTCCTAGACCTAATGGAACTAGATGTCAACAAATACTTAAAAGTAAACATGCCTTACAAAGGCAAAGTATTACCATTTGAATTCGAAGTCTTACCCTTAACTGACAGTAGAGTAGTCGATGCATTAGAACTACATATAGATATTTTCCGTGATTTTGACTTTGATGAAGCAACAGAATATGCAAATGCAGTAAACAAACCTGATGATGAAGAACTAACTGATGATGAACAACACATCATAGACAATTTTAACAGGAAAATAGCCGACAAATTAGCAGGTCAAAGATACGAAGCAGTGGAAAAATTCCTCGGAAACCAATTAAAAATCCGTGGAAGTGATGCTGATGTAGATACTCGTATACAATTCTGGGCAAAATTCCATTTCAATGCAAAATTCGCAGTATTTGTAGAAGTTCAAAACCGTTTAGGATTAAATGAAGTGAGCAACGAGAAATTATTTCCATCTAGCTAATAGTTTCATGGGTGATTTATACTTTGAAGTCAGCCGACACCTAGGAAAACCCGTCTCATGGGTTATTAAAAACAAATTCACACCAGACGTGAAATTTCTAATTCTAAAATACGCTTATATAAACCGCAAAAGAAGAGAAGAATACGAACATATGCGGGAAAACCTGAATGGGGTTTAAAAAAAAATTAACTGATAATATTTTTTAATTAAAATTTTTTTTTCTTGATTATTATGGTAAGCAACGAAGATATATTAATGCAATTTACAGCACAGGACGATGTAAGTAGTGTTGTTGAAGCAATGGAATCAAGTGTAACAAGTTCACTTGAAGCCATATCCTCTGCAATGGATAATCTAGACACTGGTTTAACCAATCTTGCCATAACTGCGGAAACGGTAGCCACTGCTTTTGGCGAAGTTGAAACTGCTTTCGACTCCGCAGAATCAAGTGCAGACAGTTTCCAATCAACCCTCGATGGATTAAATGCTAACAATATAAGTGACATATCTAGTGAAGTGGATGATTTAAGCGAATCATTCAGTTCAGCTGAAGAAGAAGCATCAGGCCTCGCCTCAGCAATCGACAGTATTGACAGTGGAAGCATAAGTGATGTTGAAGGAGAAGTAGATAGTCTAGGCGAAGCATTCAGCAATGCAAGTGGTGAAGCCTCCAGTTTCGGAGACAACGTCAACGGCCAAGACACTAGTGCATTGAGAACCAATATGCTCAATGATATAGAATCAACATCATCAAGTATTGCGGGTCTCGGTCAGACCGCTCTTTCGGCTGCAAGTGATGCAGAACAAGGATGGATGAGACTAGGAAATGCCATTAACAATAGTGGTGGAAATTGGGAAACCCAAGAATCAAATGTGAGGTCATGGGTAAAAACCTACAGTAACAGTATGGGTAGAGGAGTAGCAGACACCCGTACAGCAATGACAACATTCCTTAACATGGGAATGAGTCTTGAAGACACCCAAAACACCATGACTGCGGTATCCAACTATGCCGCACAATTCGGAATGAGCCAAGCCGATGCAAGTAAAAACATACAAATGGCATTCATGGGAGCAGGTCGTGCCGTTAAAAAACTAGGATTAGACATTGCAGATTTCAAAGACGAAGCAGGTAATGTAGATCGTGAAAAACTATTAGCTGCAATCATGGAAAAAACATCAGGTGCAGCAGATAAATATGCAAACACCTATGAGGCACGTGTTCAAAGAATGAACAATGCCATAAACAGCCTACGTACTGATTTCGGTAAAGAAATAATCAATACAATCGAACCATTAATACCTGTAGTGCAACAAGTAGTCAGTGCATTTGTAAGTTTACCACAACCAGTTAAATCCGCAGTTCTCGCATTCGGAGGCCTAGTCGGTGGTGCAGCAATAATTGCAGGGCCATTACTTAAAATGAGAGCCTACATGAACATGGCAGGTGTAAGTACAGGGACATTAACCACAGGTTTAAAAACATTACTAACAGGATTCCGTACGTTATCCGGTGGAGGTGGAATCAAACAAGCAATCCAAGCGATGAAAGATTTCGCTGCTGCACAAAAAGCAGCAAACGCTGCAAATAGTATGGGAGGATTACCGGGAATAGGTAATACAAAACAAATAGCCAATACAACCAGTACAGTTGTTAAAGATGCAAGTGCTGTAGGCGGACTCGCACCAGAAGCAACAGCCGCAGCCGGTGGAGTAACCGCAACTGGTGGAGCATTATCAGGTATTAGTGCGGCATTCACAAGTATGATTGTACCATTAATCGCTATTGCAGCAGTAATCGCAGTAATGATACCAATCATCGCAGGACTTGTTGCAGAAGCATTACTATTCATTAAAGGTATTCAGATTTTAATTGATGCTTTAGGCTTTGATGACATTGACTTAGGAAAAGCTATTGAAGGAATTAAACAAGTAGGTCAAGCTTTACTTGAAGTAGGTATCGCCATGGCTGAAATGACATTCGCTTCAGTTATGACCGCAGCCACCGTATTAATTAATGGTGTAACTGGTTTAATCAATCCTGTTAAAATAGCTGGTCAAATGCTTGTTCAGGCTGCTAAAGAATTGGAAGTTTTCAAAACAGTTAAAGTGGATGAAAGTGTAGCCACTAACTTGCAAAGTATCAGTAAAGCTCTTGGTGCAGTATCCAATGCAATGTCTAGTTTAACTGGTGTTGTATTGAATATGGCTGCCGGTAATATTTTAACTCTTGGAGGATTATTAGGTAATGTTAACACAGCTATCCGTACTGCAAGAACTGAAATAACTAATGCGGCTCAAGAAATTGCTAAAATCAAAGATTTACCTGATATTGATGAGGCTGCTGTTAGTAAATTAGAGAAAATATCCTCATCTATTGAAAGTGTCAGTAAAGCTATGGATGGATTACGTAGTATACGTGATGATTATAATTGGGATAGTTTCATGCAAGGTATTTTTGGTGGAGCTGATATTCAAACTGCATTAAATAATGTTAAAACTGATATTATCAAAGCGGGTAATGCATTAAAAAGTTACACTGGTTTACCAGATATACCTGAAGATGTATCCAGTAAAATGCAGAAAATCGCTGATACATTGAAGAGTACTGCTGAAGCAATGAAATCTTTACGTGGTATCCGTGATGATTATAATTGGGATGCTGGTGTAGGTGCATTGTTTGGTGGTGTTGATATTCCTACTGCTATTAATAATGCTAAATCTGATTTAATCAAGGTAGGGAATACTTTAAAAGGGTTATCTAGTTTACCGGAAATCCCTGATGGGATATATACTAAGGTTCAACGTATTGGTACTAGTGCTAAGAATGTAGGTACAACATTAAGGGGTATGCAGAATATGCCTTTCCCTGATGTTATTGGTTTAGTGATGATTCCTGCTAAAATTGCAGCTGCTAAAGGGGTGTTAAGTGGTGCTAGTCGTGAATTAGTTTCATTAAATGGTACTGTTCAAACTATTCCGGATGGATTATATACTAAAGTTCAACGTGTAGGTGTTAATATAAGGGCTGTAGGTTCAGCAGTTCAAGGTATAACGGCTATACCATTTATTGGTCCTGATGTTGGTTTAAAAATAGGTCAAGCAGTTGGTGCTGTAAGGACTGCTGCAAGTCAATTAAATCGTTTACAAGGCCTTGACGCTGGCGGAGGTATTGGTCAAATATTAGCTAGTGTACGTTCTGCTGTTGTACAATTACGAGCCACACTTAATAGTATGCGTGGAGGATTCCGCAGTAGTGGTGTGGGTATTGGTTCCAGTTTAAAAGCTGGTGTTCGTGCAGGAATGAATGGTTTGCGTGGAGTTGTTGTATCTAATGTTACTGCGGGTATGAGTGCCGGTGTTGGGCCTGCCAGGTCTGGTGGTAATCGTATAGGATCTGGTGGTAAGTCTGCTTTCCAAACATCATTTAAGATTTCTCAAGTGGCAAGTAATGAAGTGACTTATGCAACTCAGGCTATACAGAATGGTACTGCTAGTTTTGTTCAAGCAGTTGGAAGTATGGCTGAGCAAGCAGTACAGGAAGCTAAAAATAAACTTGACCAACAATCACCTGGTAAAATCGCCCGTATGTGGGGTGATGAAATGAGCTTTTCCAGTATGTTGATTGAAAATCGTGGAAAAGGACTGATTAGTAGTATAAGTAAAGTTACAAGTAATGCGGTTAATGCTTCTAATCCGAACTTTAGTAATATGTTGGCATTCAATAGTCCTGAATTGGATGCTAGTAGGTTGGATAGTATTCGTCGTATGAATCAGTCCAGTACTATGGGTCAAGGTCAAAGACCGATTGCCATTCATATTGGTGAGGGTGCTATTCAGTTAGATGCAAGGAATTTAACCACTACTGAGTCACGTCAAATTATGATTAATGCATTAGAAGGTTTAAATGACATCAAAAAGATTGATGTCTAATTTTTTTTTATTTTCACATTTTATTTATTTGAATTCTTTTTTTTAGGGTTTATTATTATGAGTTGGTATAGTGATAAGATTGATTCAAAATATTTCAATTTAAGTATTGATGGTTTGGATTTAATTGGGGAAGATTTGAATCCGAATGAAAGTTATAATCGTCGTGAAACCTCTCGTAAAGCAGTTATTGGAGGTACTCAACGTGTTATACGAACCAATTATATTCATCGTGATTTTAGTCTTAACTGTTATGTTCCCATAGATCCAGCATACCCTGATATTTATGATTCCACTTTCAGGTTATGGCAAAGTAAACCTGTGGAAGTGATTAGTAAAGAGATGGGTGGGAAGTTCGATGCGGAATGTATTATTAAAAAGAAACATGAATCCCCGGCTTATTTAACATTGGAGATTCAATTGATTGAAATCCCCTCTGAGACCAGTTTAATACCTAATGATGCTGTTAAGGTTCCTACGGATAAGATTACCACTACTGTGACTAAATCCAATAAAAACACTAAAAACACTAAAAATACTAAAAATACTAAGAATACCAAGAATACTAAGAAAAATAGTAAGAAATCAACCTCCAAAGGGAAAAATAAGAACAGTAAGAAGAAAGGAAACAATATTACCAAGGTGAAATAAGCTATGGTTACTATTTATACTGGACCAAAACAGTACAGTATCAGCCGTACAGGTTTGGAAGTTTACAGGACTGATGAGAAAAACTTCAAACCCTATGAATCCACTGGTGTGGTAACCAATAACTCCTCCTCTGATGATGGTGAGGAGACTACTAAAACAGGTTACACATTACATCAAGGGAAAATATTGGATACTTATTATTATGGAGAAATCTTCAGTACTGAACATGAGTATGATTATAGTGATATGAGTGATAGTGCCACTTTAAAGTTACCTAGTGTGGATAAGAAGAGATTTTATAAAGGTGTACGTGTATGTTTGCGTAAACAATGGGAAGCACCAGGCACTACATTAAAATGGAGTGATTTAGACCCTGTTTTAACCGGTTTTATCACTGAACAAACTTTCAGTGAAGATAGTGTTAGTATTAAAGTGCCGGGTATGACTACTTTACTTGACCAGAAATTTAAATTCCAATTCACCCAAATGAAAAGGTCAAAAATCCTAGCGGAGATTATTAAAACGGCTGGTTTAACACCAGTTATTAATGTTAAAGGATTAGATGATGATGTAACTGATTTCACAAATATCTCAAGTGACAGCAGCAGTGATAGCAGTGACCTTGCTGGTGGTGAAGGAGCAGATATTGACAGTCTTGTTAAACAGATTGTAGGCAGTGAAACCAATGAGTTAAAGAAATGTAAACTTATCCATGAATGGTTAAAATCCAATGTAAGATATAGTTACTATGAATGTTCTAAGTATTCTTCTGCTGCTGAATGTTTAAAGCATAAAAGTGCTTTGAATTGTGCTGATACTGCTAGATTAACAAGAGCTATGATGAGTAGTGCAGGATTAAATGCTTATGTTGTACACCGTACCACTAATGGAGGACATTTCTGGACAATTATTGAGATTGGTGGGAAAAAATATGCATCAGACCAGACTGGTGATGGTTCTGCATTTAATACTGTATGGGCTGCTAGTGGCCGCACCACTGTAAGTGATGGTGGATCATATACTCGTAAAAATGGTAAAAACCCGGACTGCTAAAAAAATGTGATGAGAAGATGGGGGATTGGATATGGGTGATTCAAAGAATATTACTGCAACCGAAGGAAGATTAAAATCAAATTTCGGTTCAGCAGTAAACACATTAGTAAATCTCGATGGCATACAACGTTCCATAACCAAAGTACAAGACAAGACATCCTTACGAACAGGTACAGTTACAAAATACTATCCATACCTAGATAAAGCAGAGGTTAAATTAGACTCCACTAAAAAAACGGTATTATGTAAGATATTACATAAGTATGGTGGTGAATTATTAGATTTATATACTCCTGTAGCGGACCGTAAAGAATTCTGTGATAAATTAAAAGAACCCTGTTATATTCCACGGGCAAAATTACATTGTGTTGTGGTTAATTTGCATGATGCTGATAGTGATGAGCATTTATTATTAGGTTATTATCAAAATGAGGAGTTTATTGGTTTAAATCCGGCTAAACCGGGTAATATTAAATTATGTACACGTGAAGCTACTAATCAGTATTGGATTAAATTCGGTTTCGATGGATTGGATTTAAGAGTTAACAGTACACCTACAGTTAAGGTAGGTGAACGTGATGAAACTATGGATACTGTTGATTATGCGTCATCTGAAGAAACCTATACTAAAAGTGAAGTGGACAAATTATTAAGTGCTTATGAAGAACGTATCGCTAGATTAGAGGAATTATTAGAAGTCAATAATGATGGGGGTTCATAGGGAGTGTCAACTATAGTTATTGGTTGTGATAGGAATAATGGTAATGATTCCAAATGGCAGAGTACTGTTGCAAAAGCCCTTGAAAAACAAGGACATAGTGTTGAAAAGTTAGACATAGGTCCAAATGCTTTTGCAAGTTACTCCTACTCTGGTAAGGCCAAAGGGAAAATAGGGATATTTCTTATTGCAGCAGGATTAACCGCATTATGTGACTTATATGATGGTAACACTAGTTTTAAATATGCATACTTTGGCATACGGGGAGATATAGGTAATGGTATTTCTTCAATGAATGATTTCAACACTAAAGGAATTCACAAAGACCATCATGGAGATTGTATAAGTAAATCGTGTAATTCTTTCAATGGTAAAACTTATCCTCAAATTAATAAGATTACTAAATCCAAATGTCAAGCTGTTTATGGTGGAAGTCCTGAAGAAATGGGTAAGAATATTATTGCTGCCATGGGTGGAAGCACAAGTGATTCCAGTGATGATAAGAAATCCAGTAGTGGTGGAACCGTAAAAGAATCCATTCAGAAATTATTAAAACATTGGGATGGTGAAGTTGAATGTTACATCAGGGATGGTAAAGTATACATTAATAAGATTAAGGAACCTAAATCTGATTATCATCTATTACTCCAAGAGGGAGTTAATATTTTAAGTGACAGTATACAAATCACTGATGTTAACCCGAATACTGTTAATTATCTTATTGTTAAATGGACTGGTGGAACAATAACCATTAAAGATGAAGAGTTAATTAAACGTTTCGGTGAAGTTAAAAGTGAAGTAGAAGCTGTCCGCAAAATAGTTAAAACCGAAACCACACAATCATCATCTTCAGATAGTGACATCGACACAGATATGGATACTGATACAGATACTGATACTGATACTGACATTGATACTGATACAGATACCACTACTACTACTACTAAGACTACTGTTGTTGAGGAACCTATTAAAACTTATGAGGAAGCTTTGGCTTTTGCTAATACTGAATGGAATAAAATCAAACGTGACAATGGTCATACTTTTGAATGCAAAGTCCTAGGGGGTAGTCAATGGCGTAGCGGTGAATGGGTTAAAGTTATTGCTCCGTCTTTTAATGAGAATGGTTTCATGTATCTTACACGAGTTTCTGAATCTGATGATGCTGGTGACTGGACATGTAACTTGGCATTAGTGGATTATCCTCCAGGTTGGGGTGCTGAAGAATTATCGACTAGTAGTGATGATAGTTCTGATTCAGATAGTAGTGATGATTCATCATAAAAAAAAATTTTCAAATTTAAATCTTTTAGTTTTTTTTATTAAATATTCTTTTTTTTATTTTATCTTTTTTTTAATGGGAGGAATGGTAAGTATATGCCTTTGCCTTTAGATGTGAACAGTACGGATTATCAGTTTTACAAAACATTACATGAAGATGTGAAACTTGTAAGCAACGAATATGGAGAATGGGACCTTGATTTTGAAAACGATGATTGGGTTAATGTCACTGGTGTTCATAGCCTGGCTAATGCTTGCATCATAGCCATAATGACAAGACTCGATGAATTAAATTATGTGGAGTTATATGAAGATTTCGGTTGTAGAGTACATGAGCTAATCAAAAAAAACAAAAGCCGAAACATAATCTACCAAATGGAGATATTCATAACAGAAGTATTGGAGAATATGCGAAGAGTACAACGAGTAAACTATGTTAAGATAACAGACAGTCCAGATAATCAGGATTACAGTTACAGGATTAACTTTAGTATTACCGGTATAATGGATGATGAAGAAGATGGTGAAATAATAGAGGAGAGTTTCCAGATATGAATTATACACAGAAATATTATGATGAATTATTCCTATTCAGCTTAGAAAACAGTTACGATTCCGGTTTAATAAGTCATGATGAAAAATTCTTAACTTATGTTAAAAGCAAACAAGACATCAGTAACTTCTATGTCATGAACCTCAGTGTTTTAAGTGACAGTTTTGAAGATGTATATTATGATATAACTGATGTTTACTTATCAGATAAGGTGGCTCATGCAACCGGTGAGGATTTGGATGATATTGGAGCTAAATATGGTTGTACTCGACCATTAGATAGTTATGCTGAATGTGATATTACTTTTAGTTTCACCTCTCCTAGCAGTACTAGTGTAGAATTGCCTGAGGGTATTGCTGTTAGTAATGGTCAAGGAGTAGTTTATAAAACTATTGAATCTGTTACTATTCCTGCTGAAGCGGAGAATATAACAATTCATGCACAGGCAGTTAATGTGGGAACCACAAGTAGAGTATTAAAAAATACTTTAACCAGTATTGAATCTGATTTATTTGATACTGAGACCAGTACCTTTGGTTTAGGTACTGTTACCTGCACTAACCTTGAAAACAGTAGTGGTGGAGATTATTATTATGATGATGACGCTTACAGGGATTTAATCCTTGACTGGAGGAAGGAAACTATTCGTGGAAGTGAGGAAGCTTATAAGAAGTATTTCGCTAATTTGGATGGTTTGAATAGTTATAAGTTAATTCCTAATTGGGATGGGTCAGGTACATTGAAGATTGTGTTAGACCCTGGTGACAGTTATCAGTTGAATAGGGTTTATAATGAGTTAAGGCGTGATGTTTGTCAGATGCCTGAGGATATTACATTATTTGCACCTGAACCGGTGGGTATTGATGTTTATGCTAAGTGTAATGTTGATATTGATTTGATTAATCCTTATAGTGAAGTGGAAAAGGAAGCTATTAAGTCAAGGATTGAGGATGCTGTTACTAATTATATTGAAGGGGATACTTTGAATTTCCTTGGTTTAGGTATTGGTGAGGATTTTATCCCTTATCAGTTAGGTGTTTTTATTCATGAGCAGGTGCCGGAGTTAAAAAATATTACTTTTACTAGTAATGATCCTAATGTGGATGCTAATGCTCCTGTGAGTATTACTGATGAGCAGCAGGTTAAGATTGATAATATGGTTATTGTGATGGAATAAAAAAAAATGCAGTTTTTATTTTTTTATATTTAATTTAAGTGATTTGTTATGGTTAAGAATAGTTTGAAGAAATTATTAAATAAATATCCTTATTTTCTTGATAAAAATGTAGGTAGTAATTTTTATCGTGTGGTGCAGGTACAGAATGAAAATTTCCGTAAAGTGTACCAGTCCCTTGTGGATGTTTATGAAAGTTTTCATTTGAATAAAAAAGTGTTGGTTTGGAAGGAGCAGACTGTACCTTATGAGTATACTATGCGTTTCATCTCCACTTATCCTAATATTAAACAAGTGAAAATATATAAAAATGATGAAGTCATCTACATAGAAGATTACATAAACGAGGACAATAATGATGCCTTTGATTATTCTTACACTTACGATACAAGAAATGACATCCAAGGCCACCGTCCAGATGCTGATGAAGAGGATACTATAGAATTAACACAAGAAGAACAAAACTTATATAATAAACTAATCCTCTGGCGTATAAACAAAACCACAGACGACGACACCCTCAATTATGATGTAAACATCAAAGCCAAATTCAACAACCTTAAAAAAATCACAATCTACAAAAACGAAGAATCATTATACACACAATCCTTCAACAATACAAATGATGAAACATTATTCGAATACACCTACAACAACACATTCACTCCCCCTGAAGTAGAATACGATGATGACGGCGAAGCATTAGAAGAAGTCCTAACCGATGACTCATTCAAAATAGTTGCTGAAACATATAATAATGAAACAGTAACCAAATACTTACCATCAGATGAAGCAGAATATATCCCTGGAGACACATTCCTCATACAAGTCGAAACCTACGATGAATACATTTACCGTAAAGGATTCCCTGAACATGACACTCTATTCACAAAAGAAAAAGATTACTGGAATGTTTACCTTAAAAACAAAGACACTGACAATCCTATAATAACTCCTTTAGAATATGATGATTATGACCATGACATAAGCCTCGATTATATTGGATACTTAAACAATATCCCAAGAAAAGAATACATTGAAATCGAAACATTAGACGAATATTATCGCAGTGAACCACCATTCAACAACCGCAGAACCGAAGATGATTACCATTATATGAAAAGGATGTTGGAATACAACCTCCGCATATGGGACACACCAGCACCAATACTGGAAATATGGAAACTCTACGGCCTAACCGATGTAAGTATGGTGAACCGTGAACATCAACTAATCAAAATATTCGACATCAAAAAACACCAATACCATACTGAAACCCGCACAGACCCATGCAACCCAGATAAAACCTATGATACATTAGTTGTTGACGGATGGATACCTGAAGCATGGGAACATAAAGACCAATTCTTCAAAGACGCTAACAGATTAGGAGAATACTTCTTTGCAGAAGCAAATACTGTAAGACCAGTTAAAAAGAAACCAGTAACATTCACATTCCGATTCTTAAACAGTCTAGCCGAAGATATCAGTGCAGATTACACTGTAGATGCCTATCTGAATAATGAATTAATATCCGAAGTACAGGACTATACTGAAAAACAATGGATATGTCCAGCAGACTATTTAGATGAATATAATGACAATATATTCTTATTTGTTGGTAAATATGAAGACCGTGAAATCGGCCGTGCTGAGATAACTGTAACTGTACGTGGATGCAGTGATGCAGACTTCTATGTCAGAGCCACTGGTAATGATAATAATAATGGAAGCCGCACCGCACCATTTAAAACATTAAGAAAAGCATTAGACAGTGTAACTGGAGTATATAATCTAATCGCAGTAGTAGGTGAAACCATCGTAAACACTCCTGAAAGAGTACCAACCACCTGCACATTAATAGGATGTAAAGACGGTAACATCACACCAAAAATAATCAACACTAACCCAAGTGACAGATTAAACAGTGACGGATCATATACCAAACTAAATACTAGTCAATTCTTTAATATTTCCCCTGACCAAATCTTAAGCATACAGGATATTGAATTCAAAAATACCAGTCCTTACAGTGTACTCGTCGAAGACATGGATTACACTAACAGTAACCGTATTGATGAAACCGAAACAGGATTATTATATAATATGGATTACGCCATACCAGTATCTGATTCATTACAGGAAGTATTCATTAAAAACCTCCAATTAAACACTAACACTGGTTTATTAACATGGACAGAAATCAACAAATCCACAGATTTAACTGATAACTTAAGCTATGAGGGAATCATTAACAACCTCCAACTAACCGATAACCTGTATTATAATGAGCATACAACCCATGAAGTCACATCCTCCAGTAATAGTTTTGATAAAAACCAATTATACTTCAGTGACCGTGAGGATATGCTGAATTCCACATATTACATTAACAATAACTTGAATGATTTAAAAGAGGACGGATTACTTGATTATGCTGAATATGATGAAGAAATCATCTACGATACTAAAGAACATGGATTAGATGAATTTGATTATCAACATATTTCAGCAACACAAGGAGCATTCACACCAAGACAAGCAAGCTGGTTATTAGGAACTTTAAAAATCAATTTAACCATCCTAAAACCTCAAGTAGGTCAAATCATAAAACTCCTAACAAGTGATGGAGCCACAGCAAGTTTCAAAATAAACAGTGTCTCAGGTAACAATGTAACATATAAACCTACTGATAGCAATTCTTCAGCAACAAGTTATGTTTATATTCAAGCAGTTAAGAACACCACCTCAAATGTAACCATCTCTTTAGGAAGGATTGTTACTAGTAATGGTTTTGTATATACCGGTTCTAATAATCGTCTTGATTTGGTTTGGTAAGAGTGTATAATGAATCGTTCAAAAATATAATAAAACTTTTTTTTTAATAATTTTAATTTTTTTTTATAATTTAAATTCTTGGGAGAATAATTTTTATGGGTACTCAAAAATCATTAGACTTGGATAGTTTCGTCCATGACAGATGCTATTTTAAATCAGAAACATGGACAAGGACAGAGATAACACGTGAAATCACAACCGCAATAAGTAACTTAACATTAGTAGAATATGTTTCAACCCTACCAACCAGTAACATAAAAAATAATAGATTATACATCGTACCCAACAATGAAAATCCAGAAATAAACCAGAACCTATACGATGTATACATACGTTACAATAACAAATGGGAACAAATCGACAGTCTAGAATTCAACATAGCAGATTACTACACAGCCTCTGAAGTTGAAACAAGACTAGCCACCAAATCCAATACAAACCATAGACATAATAATGCAGTGGCCAATACAAGTGACGGATTCATCTCCAAAGAGGACCAAGCTAAATTAAATGGAATCGCAACCGGAGCTAATAAAACCACAGTAGACACCACAATCACAGCAAGCGGAACCAACCCCGTACAAGGAAAAGCAATCTACACTGCACTCGCAGGTAAAGCAGCAGCTAACCATAACCATGACACCCGTTATTACACCCAAGACCAAATAGATAATAAACTCGACGCATTCATCGGAGAAGAAGGAACACTCGAACTACAAAACTATTACAAAAAAGACGATGTCGATGACCTAATAAGCAAAACCATATCCAATATAAGCATTGATGATGATTTAATAATGGAAATCCAATATGGAATAAACTTATCCTCCACAGAAGAGGAAGTTGTTGAATCAAACACCGAGGAACCTGAACAAGAACCCAATGAGGAACCTGGAGGATAAAAATAATGCCTGAAGAAGACATACCCAAAAAATACTTCCGAAACGAACCCGATTACACTCCCAACAATTACGACTTATACTTTGATGTGAAACAAATACCATCCAATATAAGACTGGAAAACGGATACAACCTTGAGAGAAGATTAAACAAACTAATGCCATTAACAAGAAGAGTACACTTAAACTTCGACACAAAAACCATCCCCGCAGACAACAACATAAACGTATTCACATCAATGAAAATAAACGGTAAAGGAGTGAAATTCGTATGAACTTCGCAATAATAGGATCATATACTATAATCATCCCCACCCCTGAAGGTGAAAAAAGAATAAATCACACTAACCTAATCACAGAATTCGGTGAATCATTCTTCCTAAACAGATGGATAAACGAATCATTCAATCCCATACAATTCATACTCATAGGAAACGGCAACAACCTACCACAAAAAACAGATTTAAACCTAGGAAACGAAACCAGTAAAAGAAAATGCGTATGCGAAGCAGACCTCGAATCCAAAAGATTAATCCTAACCGCAACATTCAAAGCAACCGAAATCCTAGGAACCACCGAAATAGGAGTATCCAACGGACAAATACTCATAAGCCACGACAGATATGAAAAAATAACACAAGACCACCTATCAGGTGCAATCGGCGACGTACGAATCGAATACATATTCCAATTATCAACAGGTGCAATCAAAAGAGGATGGACACCATCCACAGAAGGAAACAACATCTTCTACGCACCAGAAAAAAACGAAGTCATCAGCGTATTCGAAAACAACACTGGTAGCGGATACCGTAGACTATACAATTTACAAGACCTCAGAGATGTAAAAGGAGGATTCTTCTACGACTCCACCTCCCAGAATATATACATCAAACCAACCAAAGATGCTGACAAAATAATAGATATTGACAATGAAGAAATCGTAGTGCAGGTGAAATAACTTATGGCTGAAAAATGCAATCCAAAATATAAAAACTTACAATTAATCAGTAGCTTCAGCGAACAAAGATACGCTACCGTACAATTAATGGAACAGATATGTCAAAACGAAGAATACTTAAAACAATTCTGCGAAACACTAGACTATCTCTCACCACCAGCAGTACGAAAAAGATTCGACATAACCGAAGCAATCGATGAAAACAAAAGCTACGGATTCCAATTAAACAGTAACAAAACAGTCACATTCAGTGATAAAGACAAAACCGAAGTACCCATAGACTTCTTCGACGAATCCGTAATTGATTCTGATGTAAGTGACTGTGTAATAAAATCAACCACCAATAATGTAGGAGACACAGTAAGATACGCTTGCCTACCATACGTCCAAACAGGCTGCACAACCGACATCACATCAACCCGTAACCTAGCAGAAAACGGACAAATCAACACATACTGGTATGTAGGATATAATAAAAGCAAAACATACACATTATACCCTGAATGGATGAGAAACTGGAAAGACCACAAAATCCCATCCATAGTAAGAGCACAAGTATTCAAATGCAACAAAACAGGAAACCTCGATGCAGTTTCACTAGTAATCGCAACAGATTCAAACTACAGCAGCTGGGGAAGCCCAATATACGTGCAGATATGGTCAACAGAAGAAGTAGAAGTAACCGTAACCAAATGGAATAAAAAAACAAAAACATCAGATTACGTATATATCACCGCACCATCCGGAACCACAAAACAAAGATACAAAAAAATAACAAGTGGAAAAAACAAAGGAAAATGGAAAAAAGCCAATAATGGTACACATATCCGTAAAACCGAAAAAATATACAAACCAGCTGTTAAAAATAGTAAAGGCCAATCAAGTATCTACCATCCATTAGCAGAAACAAGTTTCGACCCTAAATTCAGCACACCGGGATTCCATGCATTCGAATTCGACAACCCACCGGAAGTGGAAAAAGACAAATATTATGCAATTGTAGTCTTCAGCCCATTAAGTCATTGGGGTCAAGCACCACGTATAGGAGGATGGGGACGTAACTGTAGCCACACATATAACAATGGTGACGCATGGTTAAGTGAAAACAACGGAAGAAGTTTCATCCGTTACGGTAAAAACGACCCTGATACAAAACTAGCATATAAAATGGGTAAATACACTCCGCAGGATTTCGCTTTCCAATGCCATATTACTAGTTATACTTATGGTTATAGTCCTTCAACCACTACCAATGCTGACGGGGACACAATAGACAATTATTCATACTTATATTTTAAACCCATATTCACCAATCCAATCAACAGTATTGAAATCAACGCCACAGATTCAGGTACTACAACATTAGATCATGAAGCCGGCCGACACTTAGAATATCAATACAGTCTAACAGGTAACACTCAAAATGAATCAGATTGGGTTACAATTGGCAAAGCTAACCGTTCAGCTATTAGTGGTAAACCAACTATGATTTTCGTAAGAGCGAAAATGTGGCAAACCACAGCTAATAATACAGATACTCCAAGCATAGATTACCTTGAAATCACATTAGAAACTGATGTATCTAAAGAAATGTATGTAAGAACACAAACATATTATCCAAAATCCACCCCAATGCTCGGAGCCAATGTATGGGGAAGAGTAAACACTCCATTCACTTGTGATACTGATGAAGTAACCTGCATGTCAGAGATTATACAGGAAAAAGTAATCAAAGAACACTTTGAATTAATAAGTGTGGATGATTTAATCAACTACACTTACTTAGATGCAATTGAAGAATCCAAGATTAAAAATTTAACAAGTGACCAGTTATGTCAATACCTTATAGACAATCCTAATATTCTCAAAGTCCTTAAAGAAAATAATATTTATGTTAAACCATACATTTATGAAGCCGAAGCTGATGATGGTGATGATACAATTGAATATTTAAGTTTTGAAGATACTGATGATGAGGGTAACTTTAAATTAGGTGGATTTAAATGCGGTAATAGTCCAGCATATCCAATAATAAGCTGCCAAACATATCCGACAGGTGGAGAAATAAAACAAGCCTACGGTGAATGGTTTGACTACAAAGTAGACTATGATACAGATATAGTAACATTCACAGAACACAACCTATTAAACATGCCTGTAGGTGGATTGGAAATAGAGTATAATCCATTATTCATAACAAACCTCCAACCAGAAGAAATGCCATTAGTCCTAGATTATTTCAAAGAAGAATTCTTAATCTCAGACCAAGAAATCGAAAATAAATATGTGACTATAAGAGTGGCTGCTGTAGATCCAATAAGACATGTCTATGTGAATAAGGATATGGATGATGAAATGGAATTAATTGAAGATGAACATTTCACAGTAGATTATATTAACAACCGCATCCATTTCCCAATCATTAACGAGGAAGATGAGAAAGCAAAAATCAAATTAAATGATACAGTAACAATAATCTACACTCCAAACTTAGAGGATACTGGTATTAGTATTGGTTACTTTGCTAGGAGACCTGACTCCGCATTAAATAGACAATGTAAGATTTATCCAAATTATATAGAATACAAGGTGTAAGTTAAATGGTTAATTATAAAACAAGAATCTACTATGAAAAAGATGGAGTTAACCTCGGCGCAGAGGTTAAAATCTATAGTGATACAGGGGAGAATATTGATAATATTTTAATCACTTCAGAATCCAAATTCCAGGAATTAGCGGATAAAATCTTAAACATTGATGATACTTATATTGACAAAGCAGAATTAATCAGCATAATCAGTAACACACAATCTGAATTACAGATTAATGCCACTAAATTAAATGGTTATACTCCAGATGACTTTGCAAGAAGAATACACAGTCACTCTGAATATGCACAGACAAATCATGCGAGCAGCCAAGCAACATATGGGATTGGAACCACCAGCACTTATGGTCATAATAAAGTAATCAATAATGTGACTAGTACAGAATTCCGTAATGGAGAATCATTGGCCGCATATCAAGGAAAAGTATTAAATGATCTTGTCGCTGCTACTAAAACTGAATTAACTAAATGGGAGAAAATTACTTTATCCGGCCATAATAGTATTGCTGATTATTGCAATCTTTATGTGAATAAGGCGTTAAGATTGGCGAGAGTTACTTATAACCGTACTGGAGTTAAAAAAGGAGTGGCTTCAACTAAGGATAGTAAGAATAAAGACAATAATCCAAGTCCTTATTGGATTGTTGGTGTGACTACTAGTAGTTTAATATATTTACATACTGAAAATGCCATCCCTGCTGATTATCAACCTAGTACAAGAGTTAATCAAAGTTTTTACAGAGGAGATTTTGTTTTTTCTGTTTTAACTAATGGAGGTATTGGTGTGCATAATATCACTGGTAAAGGTAGTAAGGATAATGGTATTAATATACGTCAGAATGTTTTGTATCATTATTAATTTTATTTTTTATTATTTTTTTTATATTTTTTTTATATTATAATTTTTAGGGAGTTTATTATAAATGGATATTAAAACAGTATCAGTTAATCTGAAAAACTTAATGAATAAATGGTTTTATACACGTGAACAAATCCACCAATTACTAGAAGATTACGTCACCGTTGATAATAATGGTATACTGAATGTGGGTTTACCATCAGCGGAGAAGATTACTTTAACAACACAGAATAATGCGATTACCACAGCTGATGTGGCTGAAGTAACTGCAAAAGTAACCGACAGTAACAATAACGCTACCTTTGGTGTGCCGGTGCAATTTGTTAACAGAGCTACACGTGAAGTATTATACAATGGTACAACCGATGAAAACGGTGAATGTGACTTCCAATACTTCACCGAAGAAGCTGAAATCCTACCAATACAAGCAAGAATCAGTAACGATTACATCTTCCGTGACGATGGCCGATTAAACAGTTACACCAGTTGGGAGGGTAACACTAACGTAACACTAGAACACAACAGCACCAATACCAGGATGTATGCAACCGATACCAGTGGTGCAACAGCAACATTATCCAGCCTCGTACTCGCAGGTTACAATGACATTGACTTTAAAGTCAAACTCGTAGACGGAACCGCTACAACCGATTTCTGCGGAATAAGAGAATGCACTAGTAGTGGTGAAAATGTTGCCAACGGTTACACTACTGATTTCAACCTCGACCAACTAAACCTAACTGTAGGTGAATGGTATCACTTCCACATCAGCGTCCTAGATGACAGATTCGTATTGTACTGTAAGGAAACAGGGGAAAACCTACGTATATGGAATGATGACGGCGCACCAGCATATTACAAGTTTGTTTTATACTGTGACGATGATGTATCTACAATTGATTTTAGTGATGTGAGAATCAATAAAACTTCTGATGATTTAAGCATGTTTATAAAAGATAGTGAAAATATTGCACCATTCAATGTATGGAGTGCAGGAGAATATTATAATAATCTGAATGGATTCCACATAACTGGCAGATATATAGTAACTACAAATAAATCTTCTATAGGTTCATCATCAATATATTTAATAAAATCTGAACCTTCCTCATCATGGATGGAAATAGGGTATGGTTATTCCCCCTCAGTTTCAGATTTAAATAAACATATCTGTTTTTCAGCAGATGTCATTGATAATACTATCCCTACAGTGCAAATGATGAAAACCGCTCAAGAGGTATTAGTTTCAAGCAGTATTCCACTTAATTCTAATTCAACTTTTAAAATAAGTGCAGAAATACTTAATTTAGACACAATTTATTGTATATTCACGGTATCACCATCTAACATTGGGGAGTATTATTTAGACAATATTCGAATAAACATTCAATAAAAGATAAGAATAATCTCTTCAATCACAACCAATGGGCTTTAGGAGATTACCTCCCATTACCTAATTTGAATTATAATAATTATTCACATATAACTTATGAGGCTACAAATGAATTTTCAACCAATGGGGATTTCAGTGTTAAAACCATCAGCACACACTACGATTATCGTCCGCATATTGGAGTTAATTTAACAGACATATCAAAGTTAATCAATAAAATAATAACTTTTAGTGCTTCTGTAAAAAATAATGATAATGTAACGTTAAAAATATATAAATGGGACGATAATGATGATATAACTTCTTCTGAAGTGGCTATCCCAGCAGGTGCTGGTGATTATTCTGTTTCCACATTCATAGATTCCAACATTGTTAGATTATGGTTAAGAGTAGATTATCCTAAATTAACTGATGTAGGAACTGTTTTTTACATTGATAATTTAAGATTAATTACTCAATAAAAGATAGTGAAAATATCGCTCCATTCAACGTATGGAGTTGCGGAGATTATTCCCATGATTTAACCAATTTCCAAATAAACCCTGATAACACGAATACTTTCATCAGATTAACAAATAATTATTCATCAAATGGTGATTATGGTATTAAACTAACTAGATTAGAACCAAGCAGTAGTTATTTAATTCTCCGCTATGATTGGATTGTTACGGAGGAGGATTATAATAGAATAATAACTTTTACCGGAGATTTCATAAACAATTTAACTGGTAATGCAAGTATTCAATTATTTACAGATAGATTATCTTATGTTGCAATCCCAGTTAATCAAAACAATCAAACCGTAAGTATAACAGTTGAAATCCCATCTAACACAGATAAGGTTCAATGTATGGTCGCATTCAGTGGAAATTATACAGGTGATTTATTTATTGATAATCTGAGGATAAATAAAAGATAAGAATAATATTTTAAAGTTTAATCAATGGAGTGGGGGAGACTATTCAAAAAGTACTTCAGGATTTTTAGGGAATAATATAAGATTATCAACGTCACCGATTATTTCATCGAATGGAGATTTATCAATTTACTTTGAAAAATCATCTTCAGAGGGTAGTCA
>Ga0310786_10001784_pt1 | contig 34229 bp, 59 predicted proteins | sample AusTroGonzalo_MG_FD_203881 | JGI IMG/M metagenome (GOLD analysis project Ga0310786, IMG submission 203881) | Bovine rumen microbial communities from tropical cattle in Woodstock, Queensland, Australia - Gonzalo_03 (v2) (version 2) | ecosystem: Host-associated > Mammals > Digestive system >... | reverse complement strand
CTTCCGTTTACGCATATTATAATTGGTGTTTTCGTAACTGTCAAGCCTTTTTTATGAAAAATGTGGTCGGGGGATAAACCCCGCCCGGCTGCCCCGCCCTGGAATACCCCCCCTCCACCGCCCGCGAACCGTCTCGCCGCAAGCCGAAAAACCGCTAAATTTTACGGATATTCAAGAATTGCCTATTGACATTTACTTTTAATCTGCTATAATGTAACCGTAAGGAACAAACAAGCCTCGCGGCGGGGCTGAACCGCCGCAATGAAAGGAGCTTAAAAATGCTGTATCGTGTAACTTGCCTTAACAAGTATCGTGGACTTGCTCCCGCCGTCTTTGGTGACGCGGATGATGTAGCCCAGTATATCATTGAGAGCGCTGACGAGGCTGACGCCGAAGAGGGCTTCGATTTGATGCTTAACGATGTTGAGCCGTGGGTAACTGTGTGTGGGATGGATTATCTGCCGTCCGAAGTGCTTCGCAAGTGTGACCCAATCGCCTACCGTTGCGCGGTTGGTGACTTCCTTGATAGCTTCTATCAAGACATCGTCTATGACCTTGACCGCAACGATGGGGAGTACAGTAACCAAAACGATTGGTTCGGCTTCGCGGTGGAAATGGTCAAGGACGAAAAGCAGATGCAAGCCGCCTCTTGAATCGTTCCGCGCAAGTGCTGATAGCAAGCCCGCAAGGGCTTGTAAAGCCGCCGAAGGTGGTCTAAAGCCCACACACGCGCAAGCAATTAAAACCGATTTAAGCCGCCATTTTAGGCGGGGAAAGCGAGATTTTACCATGACAAGCTACAGACAAATTATTGCCGCTTATAACCGCATTACTGGGCGCGATATTCAGCGCAATGATTGCGGATATTATGGGGACGCGAACGGCAACGATTTCCCGAAAAACTATCCCATGACGCGCCGCGAGATGCTCGAAGAGATGCTTTACACAATCCGCGAGGCTATCAAAGAAGATTTTGAAGATGCAAGCGGTCTTTCCGTTATGGACGGTAACGCGCCGTATTATAACGGTTACGAATACGCATGGGAACGCAATTCTGAACCGTATCATGTGTTTGCCAATCGGCGCGAAATGTATGCCGCCATGCGTTACGCATTGGAATATGATGAATTTTAAGCGTTCTGCGCTGTTTTTAAGGGAGAGGAGAAAAACCATGAAGAAGATGAACGAAACCAAAATCACCCGCTACAGTTTGAATGAGGGCTTCTACGCCGATATCGTTGAAACCGCTGACTATTATGAGGCATGGTTAGGCCGCGAGCCGGTCGGCGTTCAGAGTCTCATGTTTGGATGCCCAAAAGCCCAACAGACGCGCAAAGAGTTCCTCGACCTTGTTCTGTGGAATTATGGCGACTATGCGGAAATGTTCTGCGAGGAATATTGCGAGGAGTAAGTCCATGACAAAAGTATACACCACCCCGGAAATAAGTTTCCCCGCATACTACGCGGATTTGACATCACAGCCCCACGCGCTAATCGGCGGCACGACCGGCAGCGGAAAGTCCGTCACCTTGAACGGCGTTCTGCGCTCTCTGATGCGGTTCACGCCGGACGAGGTCGGTCTTCTGCTCATTGACCCCAAAGGCGTTGAACTGGCCGACTGGGAGCGCGTCCCGCACTCGTTAGGGCGGTTCTGCGAACCCGAAGAGATTTCTGCGGTCATCGCCTACGCCGTGGATTTCATGGAGCAGAGGTTCGCCACTATGAAGAGGAGCGGTCTGAAGAGGTTTCACGGCGCTAATATCTATATCGTAATTGACGAGTATGTTGACATCCGCTTAAGATGCCCGAAGCAGACGCGGCTTGACATAACAAAGATTGCTTGCAAAGGTCGCGCCGCCGGTATCCACCTCATCGTCTGCACTCAACGCCCAACGAGAGAGATTATTGACGGCAGTTTGAGAGCCTGTCTGCCGTGCGTTCTCGCCCTTCGCACCAATTCCGGGCAAGAGAGCCGCAATCTTATTGACGTCAAAGGCGCGGAAGACTTGCCTCTTCACGGCGAAGCCCTATACATGACGCCTTCTGCCAAAGGCATAACGCGAGTCGAGGTCCCCTTCTACGATGACGCAGAGATAGAGCGGATCGTCCGCTTTTGGGAGCGTCAGAAATAGTGTTTTGCCTCTTCAGCCCCGCTTCGGCGGGGCTTTTCTTTGCATTGAATGAGCCTTGAAGAGGATTATCCCCTTGCAAGGCTCATTTTGCCGTCTATTTTCGCCGTAAGTAGCGTTATGGTATCGTTAATCAACGAAGCCTCTTCATCGAAAATAGAGCCTGTTTTAGTCCTCCGTGACGACAGAGTCCAAATAACGCTGTTCAAGCTGCTTTTGGTCTGCTCCATCGCCGAGAAGGTTCGGCGTAACGACCACCGTTTCTTGCTGGTCCTTGTAGCCCCAATGGTTTTTGCCGAGGAAGATGCCCGAAACAGGATTTATCTTGCCGTTCTGCATATAATCTTCCCATAAACTGCCCATGATGGCGTACCCTTTTTTGATAAAGTCCGATGCTCGCGGCGGTAATTTTGGCATAGCCCCTTGCCCATTGACCGGGGAATCGTTGACGATAGCCCATACTTGCTGTCGGCTCATGCCGAGAGCCATAGCGAACCCTGTGACGGTAGGTTTCATATCGTCATTAAACATCATGGTAAAATACTCATTGATGCGTTCTGCGACTTGGTCGGGATCGTGGATGTCGATATTAGGAAGGTTCATAATAGCGATAGCGTTCTTAAGGAATCTTGCGTTATCTCCTGGCTCAAGGTCGAAAGCCTTGCCGGTTAAAGCTGGGTTCCCGGAACCGGGTCTTTTGCCGCCTCTTCCGTCCTTCTTTTTGGTAGTGGTTTTCTGCGGGTTTTTAGCTGCTGGCATAGTGTTACCTCATTCGTGAAAAAAGACTCTTATCTTTACTTAACTTAACTTTACTTATCTCAAAGAGTAAAAGACCAGATTATGTAAACCAATCTTAAGAATTGCTTAAGGATTTCAGATTCTCGCGGATCTGCTGGACGAATTCGGCGGCGGTGGCCTCACGTTCTTCCTGTGATGCTTCTTCTTTGATCTTCTCGCGGTACTTGCGTTTCTTTTCGTAGGCGGCTTCTTTAACGTCCTCTTTGCGGGTCAGCGTTCTGTAAAGGGCAAGCATGGTTCTGTCTTCCGGCGGTCGGTCGAAGCCGTAAAGGATATAATCCCAAAGCCTTGTCTGAAGATCGCCGAATTCCGTGTCGTTGAGGATCTCCCTTGCGGTCAGCATCTCGTCCGCATAGAATCTAATCGTCTTCCTCTTCATCGTCAAACTCGTTGTATTCTTTTATGAGATAGAGAAGATGAAGGCATTTCTTATATGCGGCGATCTTGTCCTGGTTCTCCTCGCCCTTCATCAGCGTGGCTTTAATCGCCCATATCGCAACGTCGATTCTGTTAATCATCTTTCTGCTCCTTGTCGTCCAGTACGCCGGCTTTTACCACGTTCAATATCGCAAGTGACTCCCGGAGTCCTGCGAGTTCGCCGTTCAGAAAGTCCCACCGCGCGTGTTTCTGCCGCTGGAATTCCGCTTCGCACTCTTCTATCATACTGCGGATCGCCTGTTCTGCTTTTGCTATGCGGTCGGTCATGGCATCTTCACCTCGGCCTGTTTCTGCTTATGGAGAAGGTAAGTCTGCTCTGTGATGGTATAGTTTGTGATATGCCCGGTCTTGATGGAAGAATCGCAGTACATCTTGACGCCAAGCTGCTGAAGCCGCCAGCAACAAGAATAGTCTTCGCCTATCTGCTGAAGCTGTTCAAACGGAGCGCAGTTCATTTCGTTTACGATCCGCTCCAGGGCCGATACTTTGATGATGCAAGCCGCCATACCGCAAGCCTGGATCTCAAAGATTTGGTTCTGCGGATAGTCTTCGTATTCCTCGATTCCGTGCGTGACCGTGCCGTCCGGGTTCTTCTGCCATGTAAGCGTCTTGCCGATGACCGGCGAAGTCGGCAAGTGTCTTCGGAAGTTCAGCGCCGTTACAAATTCATAGCCTTTTTCTGCGTCCGCTTCTAATCGTTGGAGAAGGTCCGGGGCAAAGACCATGTCGCTGTCGATAAAGCAGATATAGTCAAAGCCGCCGTCAATCGCTTTTAGGACGAGTGAATTCCTCGCCATATGCACTAACGAGCCAACCTCTACCCAAATGCTTTTGACGCCTTTTAAGGCCAATAGACAAGTCATAAAGTCCGTTTTGACCATATCCAGCGCCGGAATAGCCACAAGTGTTTTCATACTCTCTTTCCTCTCTCTTCCGCAGTATTTCTTCTAACTCTTCTTTATCCCACATTTTACTTTGACAAGTAGTTATCCTGTCGCTCCCGGTGATCGGTTTCCTTTTGGCAGTACGGACAGTAAAAAGTCTTGATATGGTCCTTCTCCCTTGCGTGGGTCTTCCAGCGCGGTATCGGAAATTCCTTGCCGCACTCAACACACTCAAGGTAATGGATATAGACCTTACTCCGACGTTTCATCGTGTCCTATCTTCTTGATGCACTCTTCGCAGATGATCTGCACCGGGAATATCTTTACGTCCGTTCTCCACGCCTGGTCGTATCGCGTGATCTGATAAGCCTTGTCTGCGGTCACTTTCTTCCCGCACCATTCGCATTTATATTTCATAACCATTTCTCCGTATAATTATACATTGTCGATCTCGTCCAGCTTTTCCTGTAAGATTTTCGCCGCATCCCGCGTATCAAGCAGTTTCCATACAGATGGGTCAGGGAACCTTGGGTCATAGGCACAGACGGTGCTACCAAGGCAGATGGCCTCAAGTGCGACCCTTCCAACTCCATAGATTCTGCGATAATCAGCCATCAATGGGAGAAGTTTGTTCCTCGGTATTCCTTCCAGCTTGTCAACGCGTTCCGGGAAAGTGATGCCAAGTCGCTTTGCCGGTCTGCCAACGAAGGCAGCTTCTTTGGTCTTCTCTTGTTTGGCGTATTTCTGCACCGCTTGAACGTCTATCGAAAGCGGCAAGTATATCGGCGTTCCCAAGTGCTTTACTTTCTCGCACGTTTCCGGCACCCCGCAGACCAGGATAAGGTCTTTCCATTTTGACAGATGCTCATAGCGTTCGGTCTGCTTGTTGTTATGGATAAACACGATGGCGTGGTCGCAAGCCTTCCCCATAATATTGACCGTCACCCAGCTTCGGTCCGTCTTGACGCGCGGTATCATCAGCTCACATATTTCCCGGCTATAATAGTAAGCGCCGTTATATCGGTTCGGTGTCGATGCCGCATACCGGCGGGAAACGTAAAGCGGATCGTTGTGATTGATAATCAATGCTGTGTCCTCTTCTTCGTTTTCCGTATAATCTGTTCCAAGTGAAAGCTGCGTTCGTCAACGGCCTTAACGTGTTCTCTGCTTATCATGTCTTTGTAGGCTCTGAATTCCGCATAGCGGTCGCAGATGGAGTGACAGCCGATGCACCGATCTTCGCAGTTATGGCATGGGGCTTTAACGAGCATTTTCGGCGTTCTCCTCTAAAATTACCCCCGCAAAGTGGAATTTACCGGCCTTGATAGGAAAGTCCGTCAGAGGCCCTTTTTCGGCCTTGTCGGCGATAATGTCCTTTGCTCTCTGCGCTGAACAGAAAGCCCGGACGTAACTCTCGCTCCCGCATTGATACTGATAATCGGCGTAGCCGTCTTCACTTATCTTTAACCGATAATTCATAACTTGCGTCCCACTCCTTATATAGATCCATCCAATCGTCAAGCCGCATTGTGACCAGCGTTTCCGTCCTATTCTTACGGAAGAATACTACCGGCTTTCTGCCGCTCTTTTCTGCGTCATGGATTGCCTGTGCCATCCAATCGTAGATTTGAATTTTCTCAACGTGCTTGGCTTCAACGTGGATTCCCGGAAGTCCTACCACGTCAGCGGCATCGCCGGTCTGACCGCAGTACTGGCTTGTCCTTCGTGCGTCGTAGCCGTATTCCCGGAAAGCCGCCGCCAGTTCTCGTTCAAACCGCTTGCCTTTATCTCTGCTCATTTTCCCGCCCATAAGTTAATTCTAATCCCTACCCTTCTATTTTTTGGTATGGTTGTTAGCCTCTTGGCCTACCAATTAACGCTAATGCGATTATCGTCAAGCAGATAACAGCCACGCTGCCGAAGATTGCCTGTGCTATTGTCATTTTTCTTTCTCCTCTTCTAATCCCTTGTTGTAAAGTCCGTTGACTTGTTCCCTGTATGCCGCGCTTATTTTTTTCGCAAACGCCTTGATGTCCTCGCTGATTACAATCTTGCCAGGCTTTGGATAGCCTTGCTGTTCATAAATCTTCCATGACTCCTTAAACTGCTCCATCTTGGCGCGGTTCTCTTCTTCTTCCGCTTTCGACCACGCTGTTCTCGGCATTTCGATCATCCCCGGATGCCGTAGTTCCATCAGTATGTCCCGCAGAATCTTGAAAGCCATATAGACCATGCGGTCTTGCCAAATATCGCTTCGGTCGCCGAGCCGGGTCATCGCGTTTTCGCAGTATTCAAGGTCTTGTATTAGTAGTTCGCGCTTCATACAGTTTCCTCGCTTCTATTTCGGTCATATAGCCGTTTATTGTCATAATCGCTTGTTTGCGGCCTTCTCCGTACCCTTGATCGAAGGCTCTGCGGCAAGCGTCTTTGTGGAAACAAGATACCGACCAGTTTTTAGCGCCCATATAGCCATCAAAGTCGTGCAGTTCCAGTTCTGCTTCGGCACAGTTTCGGCAGATGCCTATGTTTGTTAGTTCAATTCCCTGTTCCATCAACTACCCCCACGGATCCAGCATCTTTGAAAGCGTCATTAGTTCGCGCCGGATTCTCTTTATATCGTCCTGTTTCCTGGTATGGTTCTCCATCCCGCTCCACGATCCTTCGCCATCCCGCTTTATTTCTTCGTCCAGCCTCAACACAAGTCCTGTTATGAATTGCATTTGGCTTTTGATTTTCTTAAAGTCGCGACTCCCTACCATCGCTTCTCCTTTCCCCATAGGAGCAAAATCCGTCTTCAAATACATCTATTCCAGTTTTGCTCCACAAAAAGCATATGCACTTATCCCTATACCATTTCTGTGAGTGCTTGCACTCGCCACAGCGGACGATCTCTGCCTCTCGGTCTTTCCATCCCTTTTGGTACTGGTCGCGGTCATAAGTTATACTATGCTCCATTTTCTTCCCTTGGTATAGCTTCTACTAACATTTCAAGCGCTTCTCCGGCATCTTCCAATATGGCGTAAACGGATTCAATGTCAATCAGCTTTCCCATCGGTTTTCCTTTCTGCTTCGCTTAATGCTTTTCTCCGGGACTCTATGCAAGCCCTTTCATGATTGCACTTCACTACCCAACACTTCTCGCCCAAATAATATTCCGCGCTCTCCAGTTCCAAGTCCGCGTATTTGCATCCTTCGCAGAATCCTCTGAACACAATGTCTATGATTGGTTGTACTTTATTCATTGGTTCTCCTTTCTGCTTCATGCAATACGCCTTCAATCCATTCCTTGGTTTCCTTCAAGTATTTGATTGCTTCTTTCCCGGACCTGGCCATCGACCACTCGCTTTTATTAGCGTTGCCGCATTCATAGTTGAATCCATCAAGGCACCAATCCGTTACCTGTTCAAGCACTTTCATCCTGTCGAACGCTTTATCGTCCGCAGTTGTTTCTCCCTGTGCTTGAGTGTTTCCGATCAGCTCGTCCAAGACCTTGCATATTTCAGTTCCGTTTAGTTTCATCGGTTCTCCTTTCACCAAATCCGCCTTAAACCAATCTTGCAACTAACTTGCAACTAACTTGCAACCATCTTGCAAAAAGGCGATGCAGCCGCGAGATCGCGTTGCTTGCGGGAAACGCCGTTCCGGCTTCTTACCAGCGCAAGGTTGGCCGTAAAGAGTCGGCTGCATCTAATTAGTTCTCTTTGTAAGCGGCCCCACCTCCGCTTGCCACAGGCTCCTCCCGCGGCTGACCGTCATCAGCCTTAACAGATCACCCTCCCGGCGTACCGTCTACGCCCTATTGGTACGGAATCGTTATTCCGATTCTGCCTCAGGGAAATGATATTTAGTTACCGCTATTGGAAACTCCTCGATTTCCGATGCCCATATCGCAGTTCCTTTTCCGTTCCAAGTGTTTCATCTTGCTTCTCCTCATGCCGCTTCTTCGCTTCGGCGAACCGCTTGATGTTCTGCCGTATCTTCCGCGCTTCTTCTCGCTGATGCTGCCGCTTGGCTTTTCTTCCGGGGTTCTTTTTCATGCCGGTCACCTAAAACGGAATATCGGCGTTCAAAGCCTGGAATCCAAACTGGTCTTCTTCCGGCTCGATAGGCTTTGCTTTCGGCGGTTCGTTTCTCTCCGGCCATTCGAGGAAGTCCACGCGGTCAGCGATCACGTCTGTGGTATATACCGTCTTGCCGTCCTTGTCTTTATAGCTGCCGGTCTGAATATGACCAGCGATTCCCGCCATTCTTCCTTTAGCAAGGAATTTCTCACAGTTCTCGGCCTGTTTGCCAAAGACCACGATACGGATGAAGTCAGCGTCTTTCTTTCCGTCTTTTGAGATTCGGTCGATTGCAAGCGTGAATTTTGCTACCGCCATCTGTGAAGCCGTATAGCTTACTTGCGGATCTGCGGTCAAGCGTCCAATGAGTGATACATGGTTCATTCTGTGATACTCCTTTCACTATTCGTTCAGTATTTTCGCGGCCACCCCATTCTGTTGGCTGCCGATAGGAAATAGCTATATGCGTTCTCGATACGCTCCGGGTGAGTGACTTGGTCGTCTATTCTGTCTATGAGAGGCAAAAACTCTTCAAACTGTCTGTCGAGTCTATGCCATTCGTCATCCGTTAATCGGTCGGATAGGCTGCCGTCCTCACGCGTGTGCGCGTCTACTACTACTTTTTTATCTTTATTATCTTTTTTATGACGTGTCCGTGAGCTGTCCGTCAGGGTGTCTATTTTGTGTCCGTCAGCCGAATAGTCACATTGATATAATTCGTAATTTTCAATGGTTATAGCCGTTATTTTTTGTGTCCGTTTAATGCTCACCATAGTGTCCGTTTCCAAGTCTGACAGGAACCTGGTTGTCTTTCCACGGCTCCAACCCCACCGTTCTGACAGCGCGGCGATGGTCGTCCACACCTCGCCTCGGCGTATGTTTGTTAGCGCCCCACCGACCATTTCTTTGTGGTCGTGGTATGCTGCCTGTAGGATCAAGTCCATCCACGCTTGTCCACGCGCAAATGGTTTGTCAGACCAAAGCCAATGCCTCATGATACCCCTATCAATCTTGGCGTAGCTGGTTCTCATCTCATCCCCATGCCCCCTTTATCAGTTCGATTTCTCTCGGCGTAAGAGTGCTGATTCCCTGGTCGTGGCATTCTGCGATGATTTGGTCGATGAATGCACTCATCTGCTCTTTGTTGTAGGATGAGGAACCATAGAAGCATTTAATGTTCCGCTGGTTCGGCGAGTGCCAAACCGCTCCCATGTCCTCTGTCATCCATGCTTTCCCTTGCTCCGCCCAAAGTTGCCGGAAGGAATCAATGTCCTCACTTTCCACTTGGAAGATGTAGTAAAACCCGGATTCTTCCACAAGCTGTCTGTAGACCTCTAACGCCGTCATACGAAGCTTTTGAGCCAGTTTTGATATAAGCACCCACGCGTATGCGTTCGCGTCTAACGACCGCTTTTTTCGCGCTTTGCGGACGATGATCTCATACTCCTTGTCCGAGTCAAAGTCTTCGTCCATCCATTGCATGACCAGTTCGCCGCGCTTCTCGTTCGGTATCTTCAGTTCAAGAACAGTTTCTTTGTAAAGCGGCAGCACGTTCGGCTTTGCCGTCAGCTTCGTCACTATCTCCATTCGTGTTCCTCTAAATAGTTCCGGCCATACCGCCAAAAGAACGAGTCGTGTCCGTATTCCATTTCGTATAGTTTCTGCGCGGCTTCTTTAAGCCACAAATACTGCGGCTGGTTGGCGTGAATCTTTCTGTGGCATTCCGGGCATACGTTGATCCACAAGCCATCCTCTTTGGAAAGCCGCCGGTTGAAGTAGCCCTGGAAGACCTCATGTCTTACTGTGTCGACGTGTTCGCGCCAACAGATGAAGCACGTTCCAGCCTCGGTCGAAAATCTGCTGGGGTTATATCCGTTTCTATCCATTAAAGCGTCACCGATTCGATATAGTGCATAGCATCGTTATACTGCTTGACCGTCATTTTCCCGCTCTTCCATCCAACATGGGCAAGCACGGAAGTCGCGTCCAACCCCCATTTCGCACAGGCTTGCATGAATACGGCTCGTTCAGATTCGTTGGCTTCGTTGTTTCCGTCCACGGCGCCGATCTTCAGCATCTCGCCGAATGAGAAAATATCTCGTCCGTCCTTTTCTATCGTCAGCCCCACGATACGCTTCTGATTGTCATAGGCTATGTAGGTTACCTTGGCTCCGTAAAACTCCCACGGATTTTTCAGTTCGTAGCCGCGTCCATTATCCCGCTTCTGCGTTTGGCATTTGATGCGGATCTGCGGGCCGGTGTAAAGTTCTCTTCCGATTCCCCAGTTGAAACAGGCTCTCTTGAAGCTGTCAGAGGCAAGCCCTTTTTCCTTCTCCATGTTGGATTCCGTGCCGGTGTCCTCTTTGCTTACCCAAGCTTTTTTCTCCTCGTCATAGATGGAAACCGTGCAGTTCTGATTGTCGCGGGAGTGCGCTCTTTGCCAGTTGAGCGGTCCTACCGTTTCGTCCAGGATATTCATGTCGCATCTTGCGTCCTTGTAGAGCAGAAGCGTTGCGCTTCCGTTCCCGACCGTTCCCACGCGGACATCAATCTCGTCCGGCATAAGCGTTCTAAAGTTCAGATTCATCAGCTTTCTCTCCCTTCCTGTTCACAGAAGTTAATTCCGTGGTTCTTGTCATCTCCCCAGTAGTGATTGTTGAACATCGCCCATCCATCGTCTGACAGGCAGAGCGACAAGTATTTGCCATCCGGGTTGTACTGGTGATAGATTTCGCTGATTTCGTCCAATTTCTCTTTGATTGCTTTTACGCATTCTGCATGGTTCATTGTTTTCTCCTCTCACATTCTTTGAATTATCGGATCGTCAGATGCTCTCCGCGTTCACCGATTTCCGCGAAGGTGCAATCGCCTGTCTTGTCGATGTACTCCGCAATCGCTTTCAGATCCGGCTTTACAGTTATGTTCAAGTATTCCGGCGGGATCAAGTCCGGCTGTGTGATGATGATTGGGGCCGCCCCGCCGTTCTTCACGATTCCGAAGCGGAAAAGGTCGGTTTCGATCTTCCGCTGGTTCATCGCTTTCATGGCTTCAAACATACGCGTTTCAAGGCTGTCAACGATTCTTTCGTAGTGCTTGCGCTTATCTGCCAGCCGTTTCTCTTCGGCTTTCAGAGCGTCAATCGTAGCCTTGCAGTTCGCCCGGACGCGTCCGTAGCCGTCTGCTTTTTCCTTCAAGTCTTCCTGTAGGTCGGAGAACAGTTCCAGCACCTCGTCAACGTCCGTTCCGTCTTCTTCAAGCCGCTCCATCAGCAAGCCGTATTTCCCTTTGATTTCGTAAAGTGTCATGGTATCTCCTCTCTTACATCCATGCTTCTTGTCCGTCTACGGTCAAGCATCGCTCCAGGGCGGCTGCCGTGTTCAGTTGGTTCAAAGCTTTGCTTCTCATATCTGCGATGGTTTTCCGAAGCCCCTCGTTCGCGCCGTATGTGTAGCCGCTCTTTGCTCCGTTACCAATCGGATAATGTGACCGCCGCAGTTCTTCAATCGCTCTTCTTACGGTTCGGTCGTCCGTTCCGACAATGAGCGAAAGCTGTTCACGCGATATTCCGTTAGGGCTTTTCTTAAGTGCTTCAAGCACCGATTCTCTAATCTCATCCATTTTTTAAGACCCTCTCTATCTCTTCCCTGGACGTTTTCGTTCCGTCCATGCGTACCTCTTTCAGAATCTTGTCTATCGACCACCCGGCTTTCCGTAGCGACCGCACTTTCCCCTCATCAAGCGGCACAACGATTTTCCGCTCGTTTTTCCCTCGTTCGCCGGTCGGCCCCAAATAGGCTTGGAGATGCCGCCCGGATTCTATCTGCTCCTCATACATCTCTTTGGTTTCGCAGATGAGGTTCAGAACATCATATGGGATTAGGATCGCGGTAGACCCTTCGACAATCGTCCAAAACTTTCCGTCTGTTGCGATGAGGAGCGAGAACCATTCGTCCGATTCGATAGACCAGTATTCCTTTTTGTTCCCGATGGCGCGTTTGATCCGTTCGCCATCGTCATTTACAAGGATTCTTCTTTTCCGTGCTGGCATCTTATCTCACCACATAGACCTCAACAGTTCGGATTCCCCATTCGTAGCAAGCGCTGACATCGCCAAGGTATAAGTCCATCCAGTTGTAGCTGTGCCATTCGGCTCCGCGATCTTCCACAACTCTGTAGCCGACTCCCTCGATGTAGACGCGAGTCCCAAGCGGTAAACTGTTGCAAGCAACCGTGTAACCGACTTCCGGGTAATTGCCATTAGCACATGGGTTTCCTGTCCATTCGTAGGCGGTCATTTCAAATGTGCCAAGGTATTCAAGGCTCTCTTCGCCGCTCTCGTCTACGATAATAGTTTCTTCGTCTACTTGCTCTATTTCTTCCGCTTCCTCGCTTAAAAGGGCAATTTGGGCTTCACAGTAGGCATCTTCGGGAATGTCGCAAGGCGGCACGATGGAAGTCCCAAACAGGACTACGATTCCCGCGATGGTTAATAAGATCTCTTTCATGGCCTATCTCCTTAAAAGTGCTTCCATCATTTCGTAGAATTCGTTACAAGCACAGCTATCTGCCGCTCTTCTCGGCTTCCCCGCGTCACAAGTCGTGTAACGGATTCGCCGGTCTCCGCTCGGATGGTACAAGACGCAATCGGAGCAGCAGTAGCCTTGTCCCCTCGCCTCATATTCTTCGGCAATCGTTTTGCAGATTTCATCTTTGCGCTCATAATCAAAGTACGCGCAATGTTCCGGGCGGGCCATGTTGTAGACATAGGTGACGTTCTCGACATCCGGGTCTTCGGCAAGCATCTGCTCTACTTCTTCCAACTTGCGCTGAAAGTCCTCGCCGTTGTTCGCCGTTACGACAATGTGGTGTCGCCGCTTGGCTTTGTGTTCTCTTTGGTACATAATAAAAACCCCCTCACAGTTCTTCCGTGAGAGGCATTATACATGGCTTATTTAGAACGATTCAGATACTTATCATAAATTGCTAAAAATTATGATTTTAGGAATAGTTCGATAAGTAAAAAAATATCTGAATGTATTTGCCGGTACTCCCTCGCCTTTCGAGGAGCCTCTCACTATTGTTAGTATAACAGATTAAAACCTATTGTCAACGCCTCAAATCTAAAGAAATTCTTAATTCGTTTTCGCTCCCGGAACAACCTTACGAAGAACCGGCTGCCGCCGTGCTATAATGCAAACGATAAGAACAACCTCTCACACATTCTTATCCAAGCGGTGCCGGTCTACCCAATCTACGGCATCGCTTTTTCTTTGCCCATCCCCATAAAATCCTCTATACAAAAAAACCAAAAGAGCGGTTCGTAAGAGCCGCCCTTTTGGCAAGAAAGGAGTATGAAAAAACGAAAATTCGCGAAGAGCGTTATTTGAAGTGCGCTACCTCTCCCCTACCAAGGACGATGTTAAGGAATTTCTGCATCCGAAGGGCGGTCGCCTTGTCGAAGTACGCCGTCACTTTGATGTTATAGCCCTGTACCTCTTTCAGCCATTTCCGTATGGCCTTGATGGTATTCGGCCCAAGGTATCCGTCAGCCGGGCCTGTAGGGAATCCGCGCTGTGTGAGGTATTTCTGCATATACTTGATGGTCACAGAGCCGTAGTCTTCCCAAGTACAAGCGGTGATTGCCGGGAAGTATTTTGCGAGTGCTTTGTCCTGGCCTGGAATTCTGCCGGTCTGATCGAGTCCTAACCATTTCTGCAAGGCTCTTGTGGAATCCTTGCCGAAGATGCCGTCTTCTTCGATGATTTTCTTCGGTTTCGGTGCTGGCGTTGTCTCTTTCGCAACGACCGCCCAATTAGGTCTGCCGTAGCCGCTGATCCATCTGTTCGTCCGTGCGTACTGGCGCTTCATCACCTTGCCGTTGCCGCCACCGGCGTTACCCTCGATGGTGTATACATAGCTGTTCGTAACTTTCCACACGATTCCCGTATGGTCTTCGTCCCCGCGAGTGCCAAACAGGATTTGGTCACCGATTTCCGGGGTCTTATACCATGCGTTATTCTTGATGTAATAGTTCGCAACGAATGGACAGGCGGCTCCAAGGGATTTCTCCGGCAGATAGAGCATCTTCTGTGCGGCTTCCTTGCCCCAAGTGTGTTCAAAAAGCCAAGCCACGAAGCAGCAACACCAATCGTAGCCGTTCTTTTTGCCGTTGAAAAATCCTACGGAATCCAGTTCTTCTGCGTATTTGTTTTTCTTGCCGCTATACGGCACATATCCCACTTGCTCTTCCGCAAGCGTGATGATGGTTTTGATCGCTTCTTCTTTTGTCATGGGGTTACTCCTTGTTAAGCGTTATTGCTTACTGGGGGCCAGGATTGCCATAATGGAAACTTACAGTTCCATCTCCAGTTATAAAAACGCCGTATCCGTCTTCAAATGTTATATCTCCTGTAGTAGTAACGTAAGAGGTAGGAATATCACCAAACGCTAATCCTTTGTAAAGTGCTACTTTGAAAGTTTTTGATTCTCCATGAGAAATATTTTCCGATACGCCTAATAAGGCCGATCTTCCTTCTTCAAACTCATTATCATCGTAAACGAATGGCATATACACAAAGATGTCATCAGCGAGGTCAGTATTCGTTAGCGTCACCTCTGCGATCGAGAAGTCCGAATCTCCACCGCCGCCACCACCGCTGATGCTATCCGCGATCTTCTTGAGATACGCCTGTTCCATCGTGTTCGGCTGTGGAAGTTCAACATCCTCGCCACCCCGCTTTTCTGCGATGGCGTTGAGGAAGAGTTCGTCATAGGTTTTCGGTTCGATCGTTACATCTTCTCCCGCGATTTTCGCGAGGAAGGCTTGTTTGCGTGTAATGGGTTTTGACATGGTTTTATCTCCTTTGTGTTGCTATGTTATTTCAGCTCCGTGAGAGCACCAGTTGAAGAAGTAGCGAACCAAATTGTACCGCTTGTAAAGAAAACTTGATAATTTCCTTCTTCTTCATAATTTCCAGTATAATAATCGTAGTTCACGCTTCCATTTTCGTCATATACGCTGACAACGATATTATCCTGTGCGGCATTAACAATTTCGCTGTAATTTTTGGTAAGAACAAAATCGTCTCCAATGACCTCGGCTGTAACAAAATAAATACCGACGCTACCACCGCCCCCCCCGCCACCGCCGCCATTCGCAGCGATCTGTGCGAGGTACATCTCTTCTCTTGTCACCGGCTTCGGTGCTTCGGTTCCGTTTAAGATGGCGTTATAAAATTGTTCTTTTCTTGTGATAGGTGTCATGATTAACTCCTTATTCTGATTATTTCGTCACGGGCTGATACGGGTGTAGGTTACTAATGGCGAGTTGCTCATGGTTCACCTCTTGGCTTAATCTTCAATCAACATTTTTTCGTCCGGGTCATTTGCGTAAAAGATCATATTAGACGGATTAGGCGAGCCGTCATAGAAATAGAATGCTGTAAAATGCGCATAGAATGTAGTGGATTCGTCTTTCAACTGCGTCAATATATGCCACACATAGTTTGTTGTGCCTTCATCTTCGTACGAGTCCTTTGAGAATATAAACTTCCCATCATAGTAATACTGGAGTAAGTCGTTGTATGACGCGTCTATTCTCCCATTGGCGGTATCAAAGTTGATATAAACGGCATTTCCGCCACCACCGCCCCCGCCGCTTGCCCATACCGCTTCACCGTCCGATGCGGTCAAGACCTTGCCATCATCGCCAGCTTCGATAGGCGGCAGACTATCCCCGCTTGTGTTTTCCGCAATTTTGGCAAGATACCGCTCCTCTCTCGTCAGAGGCGGCGGCGTAGGAGTCCCTTCCGCAATCGCGTTCAAGAAAAATTCTTTCCGAGTTAATGGTTCCATAGTTTACTCCTTTATGATGTCTGTTCGATACAAAGGTTTGCAACGCGCATCTGGTACGATGTAGACCGCGCACGCGCCCAGACGACGATATCGTCGTTGGCCGCAAGCTGGATGCCGGTCAGCGTGACGACCTGGCCGTAGTTGGTGATCGTGAAGGATGTGTTCGCCGTGCCGATTGCCGTGCCGTTCTTGTAAAGCTGGCTCCCGGAGGTGCCAGAGGTCGTGTTCCTCCAGCCGCTCCAGCTTATTTTATAAGTGCCGGAGACGGCCACCTTCAGCTTGACATCCGTGGCTGTGTAAGTATTCGTGGCTACTTGAGCAGATCCGAAGTAAATCTGCTTGTTCATGCCGCCACCACCCCCGCCGCTGTATGTGCCGGTGACATTGAAGATGGTCGTGCCGCTTTTTATATTCCCGGCAATCAAGTTTTGGTCACCAAGTATGGTTTGCGCTCCTGTGAGGTACGTGCCGCTTGCGATGGTTTGGTTCGCAGTTCCAGGCGTGATCGTGGCAGCCGCTTTGGTTGTTACATTCGCTGAAAGCGATACAGAGGAGTTCCCAGCCGTGCCGGACGATACATAACCAGCCGTGGTTACATTCGGCGTTACGGAAACTGTCTTCGATAGCGTCAGCGTGTTGTATCCAGTAGAAACTGTTGCAGAACTTCCGCTAATAGAAGACGGAGCAGTAACAGATCCTGATGCAACTTGCGCCCAAGCGATATTCTCGTATACGCCTACTGGAACAGACACATATTGCCCACTAACTACGAGATCTGAAGAGTCTTTATATACGGGATTCGGATACATTTCGTGTCTGCTTACACGCGTTACTGTGCTTATGGAGTTGCCGGTCTGCGTGTACTCGTCCTCATAATACTTGTAGGTATCGAAGTTGTACCAGTTTACGCGGTACTTGATCGTTCCATTGTCCCATACCCCATCTGCGACCGCATTTTCGTCGTCGTAACCGCTGACGCAGTAAGCGACCGTTTTCCCGGCATTATATGCCGCCGCAATGTCGGAGTAACTCTCTTGGAGATACCACTTGTCGTCATCCGGGTCGTATCCAACAGCTGAAATAAAAGTTGTCCCTCCGCCGGTCGCCGTGCCTGTGGTGATAGTGCCATTGGACGCGAGGAAAATCTTTCCCGAAGCTACATCAGAGGCCACAGCCGTAGTCACAGACGCATCGTCAAATCGAGCATTGCCACCGCCTGTTTTCGGCAATGTAATCTTTTCTACGCCTGTATAGCTTGACCCCATCCAGGTGATGTTCTGTGCCAAGACAGCTCACCCCCTAACTAATCGACAGCGTGTGCGTGGTGGTATCGTATGAGATGACCGGGATCTGTGCAGAGCCGGAAACCGAGGTAATGCGGTCATCGTCGTCAGCATCGCCGATTTTTACAGTTACCCCCGATACAATGTTAGATGCCGAAAGCCCGGAGTAAGTCACCGCTTTAATCGTTTGCGCGCCGGTCAGATAGGTCGATGCGGCAACACTTTGATCGCTCGTTGACGGATGGTAGGTTGCTGCCGCTTTCGTGGTTACGGACGCAGTAAGCGATACAGACGAGTTTCCAGCCGTGCCGGACGATACATAACCAGCGGTCGTTACGGAAGGAGTTACCGATACAGTTTTCGACAGAGTCAGCGTGTTGCTCCCGGTCGATATGGTTGCGCTTGAACCGCTGATAGATGCCGGAGCGGTTACAGCCCCACTTGCAACGCTTTTTGTGGCGTTAGACGCATAATAGCCAGCCGGTACCGTTACCGTAGCCCCGCTTGCCGACAGGTCGCTGGAAGTCTTCGTCTGAATGTTGCCGGTGTATTTAACGCCTTTAGAATAACTTGTCACGCCGTTCAACGATTGATTAGCGCTTGTCATCGTTGCGTCCGAAGTATCATAAAATTCAGCCGTTCCCGGATCGTTGGCAAGAGGAACGTCCACCTTCTCTGCTCCGAGATAGGTCTGACCTCTAATGATAATGTCTTGTGCCATTGTTTAACCTCAATAAACTGTCAGAGTGTGGCCATTCCATACCAAACGGCCATAGTTTGTAGGCACAGGGTCTATAATGATGTTCTCGCGCATTCGGAACCCTTCGGCCGGGACGATCTGCACCTGGTCAGATGGCACGAATTCCGTTTGTCCGTGATATGCCGGTACGCCACCGCCGCCCCCAACTGCTTTGAGTACGCCTACCTTATCACCATTTACGGATACGATATGGATGCCCTGTGCTTCTATCTCGCGCATCTTCTCCATTATTCGCTCCCTGTGTCGATCAATGCGATAATCCTATCGTTCCGCTTGACCATCTGCACCGTTACCTCGTCCCAAAAGAGAATCGCGCCGTCCTCATCAAGTCCCTTTGCCTCGACCGTTACAAACGTGTTTGGGAAGTCCGCAGTTTCGCTTTCAGTAAGCGGGCAAAGTACGGTGTCTTCTTCGATGGTCAGTTCGTCTTCGTCCCATGCTTTGATCAAGTTCCCCGACAACGACCAAAGCGATACGACCAGCTTATCCATATCCGATAAGTCGCGGTCAAACTGTAGTTCAAGCGGTGCGTTCGTGCCTTGTACAAGCATGATTAAGCCTCTTTCTTATTGATGTTGACGTGTTTTAATTCCTCAAACATCTTCAAAGCCATGCCGTTACCCCCCAACGCCTTATAAGCTTCGTAGGTTTCTACAAAGTTCTCATAAGCGTAACTTGGCATAGGCCGTCCTTCGATAACATATTTGTCATGGTCATCAATGATCTTATCGCGCAAAAGAATCATCGTGCCGCGATTGTTCGCGCTTGTCTGTTTTGTCTGCTGTTGAAGCTTCCAAACAACATAGCCCATAAATGCCGCAATGACCGGGCTAATAATGAATTCAATCACGGTCTGCCACATCTTCTTCGCCCTCTTCCTGTGCCGCGTGATACGCCTTGTTAGATACGGTCAGTAAAGCGCCCAAGAAGGTATCCAAAGCCGCCAGGGTTGCCGTAATTTCGACCATGTGTGGAATCCCCCAAATCTCGCCTAAAGCCGCTAAAAACGTGATTAGCGGTGCTAAAATCCATGCAATGATTTTTAGCTTGTCGTAGACTCCGTTTTCAAAAATCATGACGCTACCCCCTTTAGTTCGCTATGGTTAAATTCACGCTACATATCATATGCAGCGGCGTGTTTGATACGAAGTTCGCCGTTGGAAGCCCGGTCAAATATAGCCGGAAGCCGTGGCTTGCATCGTTCCTCTGTGCATTGCTGACATAAGAGGTCGCCGTCACGTTGTTCAGAATCAGACCGCTTACGCCCCTTAAGTATGCAGATGTAACGCTGTTTACGGTGATTGATTTATTTGGAAACCGCCTATAAGTATCAAAGAAGACATAAGCATTCCCACTTGTCCCGGACGTGTATCCAGTTCCAGGGACGTTGGAAAGCGAAACGGTGTCGCCCGGTTTGTAATCCTGTGCGTATCCGCTTATCTCGCCGTTCCAATCCACCGTAAGCGCGTTCGACCTCGATAAATTTGACGAGCCGTTGCCGATGATAAGGGCATAATTGCTTCCGCTATCTGATACGTTATATTTCCCAATAGCCGTTTGGTATGGGGAATCCGCTAACGTGTATTGATTTTGTGCGTGGCTTGCGCTTGCAGATGCTTTACACATGAATCCTTCAGCGTGAGAACCCGCGCCAGAAGCCTCGGTTTGATACCCTTCCGCTGAAGCATAGTAACCGGATGCCGTTGTCCCTTCCCCGGCGGCTCTCGCCGCATAATTGCTTGCAGTTACATTGTAGCCTTCCGCGACAGAGTAATTGCCTATCGTTCCTGTTCTAACGCCGAGCGTGTAATACGGGGCATTTGATGTGCCGCCGCCACTATCCTTCCCCGGACCGTAACCAAGATTCGCAATCTGCGTAGTGCCATCACTTTCATAGACTTGCAAACCGCTTGTGCTTATGTCTGCGTGAGCAGAAGTCGATTCGCCGATTCTCGCGTCAGTTGCGGTGAATTCAGCAAGCACATCTGTATTCTCGCGGATATAAACGCCGGAAGAGTCGATCAAAACATTGTTGCCGGAATCCGGGTCATTCTCCACCGTAGTGATATGAGCGCCGGTCGCGTTAGCATAAAAGAAGTGTTTATTTATCGCTTCTGTTTCGCTGACCATGTTATTGATGACCGTCTGCTGTGCGGATGTGAACGTGGTGCTTCGGTTCAAGGTAGGGCTTACGTTGCTCACGATGCTCATATTGCTGTTCAGCGAGTATGTAACGTGCGTCACAGGGATATAGAGCGAGCCAACCTTCAGAACGTCCAAAGGCCAAATATATGGTAGCGGCAAGGTCGTGTATTCCCCGCCATTGAATTGATAAGTGTTTGCCGCCGCTGTGGTATAGCGCTTATTTGTAATGTTAGAGGCAAGCGTGGAAACGGTGATGTAATCTCTCGCCCCTTCAATCAGCGCATTGCCGATGATTTTATATTCAACGCTGCCGCCGCTCTCATTGATGACGGAATCGTTCGCGTTACCAATGGTATACTGGGTGATGGAATAAGTCTTGTCTTCGGTTCTTCTGCTTACGGCAATATTAGTGCCGATTTCCAAAACAGCGTTGTTCGCGTCAAGGAGCGGAGCGTACCAGGCAAACCGAAGTTCGCCGTTCCAGTCCATGAAAGCGCAAGCACCAATCACCTCGGCGATAGCAGATACCACTTGTCTGCAAGTCATGGTGGGATTCGTGTACCAACCAGCCGTGGCGTTAGGGAATGTGCTGATGGAATTCGCAAGTGTGATGCCGCATTGACTCGCGATATTAGAAAGGACGGTCTGAATCGGATAGTTGGTGCTGAAGCCGGTCCAGTCCATTTCTACATCCATATAGACCATGCGGTCAAGGCAATCGACCGTGTAGGTTCCTTGCCGTTCCGTGATAGAATCGACAACGAACACGCCCATCTTTGCAACATCCGCAGATGGTGTTGAGATAACCGTTCTATCGTCCGGGTCTATCTGAATCTCGATCTCGTCACCGACCGCCCATGAAGCAATATCTCCCGGCGGGGCTGAAATAACGAGCGTGGCGGCTGCCGCATTCACGTTCCCAAGTTCAATATAGTTCCCCGCAGTACAGAATCTGTCGATAGTCAAGCCGTCCGCTTTCAGAATCGCGCCATCATACCAATCAGATCCGTTTCTGCAAAGGTAAACAAACTTTTTGTAGCCGCCATCGCCGAAGCTTTGATAACCTTCCCAAGAGGCTATGTTTGTCCACGAAACAGGATAAGCCATCAGCAAGACCTCTTAATCAGCTTAAACTTGAGATTAGACCAAATGTTTAATGTCGCGGAGTACATTGGCGCGGTTCGGTTGCCAACGTACATTTCCACCGTTTCAAATGCCGCATTCTTCGCATTGAACAGCTTGACATTCAAGTATTCTGCGTCAAAGGCTTTTATGAGGGCTGAAACCTGGGCAGAATCCAGCCCCCACCATTCAAGTTCTACCGCGTAGACCTGGCCGATGCGTTTCTTATACATATAGCCGTTTTCCACGCGCCCCGCGTCCGGCTCCGATACATCGTCCAATTCGTAGGAATAAGCGCACGGAATCGGAAGGTCTGTCGGAAAATATTTCGTTGTGCCGCCGCCGGTCGGAACCACCGACCAAACAGGACCGTGTGCTTTCAGATCGGTTATCTCTGACATATTACACTCCTACCGGGACGAGCGTTCTTCCGTCCCTTCTGTTTCCGCGTTGCAAGCCGCTTACTACCTCGCCAGCCGGGATATATGCTCTTACATCGCCCTGTCCGTCAATTAGCTGTTGTACGCCGGAGAGAATCTGCACCAGGATGCCATTCTGTGACGCGTTGCTCATGCTCGTGGCCGCCGCGATGGTAGAGGCGATTTGGCTCTGATTCAAGACCTCGGTACGACCGCCGACGTGACCTACGATTTCAGCACCGGCTTCACCGGCAACGAAGAGCGAACCGTGATTCGGTACGCCGCCTGTTGCATACTGCGCTATATCGTGCCATTGCCCGCCATAGAAAGCGCCGCCTTTTGCAATATACGGAGTGATGCTTTCTTTCTTGTCTTGCCCGCTTATAAGCATTTTCTTGACGTTCAAGATTACATCGAGCCAGGGCTTACCGTTAAACTGGATACCGCTGAAGTTTACGTCCGCTTTTAACGTCCCAAGCCCGCCAGTATACCCGGTTACGTTCGGCTTAATGTCAGGCGTTGTTAGTTGCTTCTCGACCGTGCTGTTATCAAATATCCTTTGCACAACATTCGCGACCATGCTTGGTGTCGTCATTTGAGTTTTAACGCCCCCGGCCCCAAATTCGCGGCTTTCGATAACTGCGGTCATGCTTGGGCTTGTAAGTTGGTCGCGAACAGTATTTGAGTCAAATTCGCGGCTTGTGATGTTGCCAATCATTGATACAGTACGGAACACGTTATAATAGCTGCCGTCCGTTCCCCAGGTCCGTGCGCGGATGTTACCTATCATAGAAACCGTTCGGAATTGTGTATAATAGTCGCTTCCTTCCGCTCCCCAAGTCCGTTTGCGAATGTTGCCTATCATTGGGACGGTGGTGAAAGCATTCTTATCCGCAAACGTGCGATTGACAATGTTCCCGGTCATGTCCGTGCTTGTCAGCAGCCCTTTAATGTTGTCGTCTTTATATTTTCGTTTAACCAGGTTGCCGATCATATTGACAACATTGCCGCCGTTTGCAATAAGCGAACTTGGGTCAATCTTTTTCAGGTTCCCATTTACGTTGACCTCGCCTTTGACGGCAGAGTCCTTTGTTAGCCCGGCGACCTTGCCCAAAACATTCGTAGTCCTTTGCTCTTTAGTTAGTCCGCTAAAGTCAAGGTCTTTGACAGAGCCAGTAACCTCGGCAGCAATATTAACATCAAATTGGAAGTTCTCTGTAATCGCGTCATTTACTTGGTCAACAATGCTGCTTGCAGAGTCATTCCCTAACCGTCCGCGTAGGATTGCGAAGTTCTGCATGGCAAGATTGAATTTCCCCTCTAACAGAGCGGCCATTCCAGCGCCGAATAGTTCGGCGTTCATCGCCATATCGAGCATATTGCTCCCTAAACTTTTGAATAAATCCCACCCGGAAATATCTCCGTTCAGCGCGTCTGCGATGGAATTTATACTGTCAGCAACCCGTTGCGCCGTATCCGTAAAATAGTCAATGTCAAGGTCAATGAGCGGTTTTAACACGCCATCCCAAAACCGTTCAAATATAGGCGTGGCAGCTTCTATAAGAGATCCGACAGATTCAGCAAGATTTCCAAGCGTTGAGAATAGTTCTGAAAGCTTTTCATTTTCAAACAGCGCGGAATTCCCGGTCGACACCTCTTCAAACATGGACGAGTAATCAGCGCCGCCACCCCCACCACCGCCGCCGCCACCGCCGCCACCATTAGCGCCGTTAAGCGGGTTCAGCTCGTCGATACCGAGAATGGTCGTGATTGCTTTCGCCGCTGCATTAGCGCTTCCAGCCGCGTCATCCCACGCCGCCGCATACTGTGTTGGTATGCGTTTGGCTTTCATCCATGTTTCCTGTTTGGTCAGCTTTGCAATCAGTTCATTAATAACATTGATGAAGTCTACGAACTTGTCTACGATGACCTCAATAGCCGGTGCGACAAGGTTTAAGATGGTAGCCGCCAAACCGCCAAGAGCGTTCTTTAGGTATAGGTTTGATGTTGCTATTCGGTCCATGCTTGCGGCAAATGTTCCGTTAATAGACTTGCTCCATTGATAAGCATTCTCGATTCCCTCGCGGAATGCGTCCGTTACGGCTTTGATTGCAGAACGGATCAAGCGGTACAGGATAACAGACTTGATTTTCCCAAACAGTTTGGAAACGGCGCTTGTGGCCTTTTGCCCTTTGCTTGCGATCCTATCAAGTAAGCTTTCCGTGGATTTCAAATCCGTAGCGCGTCCGGGATCATAATAATATCCGGGGATGCGTGACGTTTTCGCTTCTTCCTCGGCTCTGCGTCTTGCCTCTTCAGCCGCTTTTGCTTCTGCGGCAGCCGCTTTCTCGGCTTCTTTTGCCCTCTTCGATTCGTTGCCAGTTTGCCCGGAAAGATAAGCCCGCATTTTAGCAAGTTTCTCTGCCGCTTTGGCTTCTCTGTAAAGCGCCTCGGTTTTGTCGTCCTCGGTTGGATCGGTGGCTTTTCTTACATAGACTCTCTTCTTTTCAAGAAGTTCAGCCTGACGAAGAACCTTGTACTGCTCTAATAGCGCTTTTGTTTCGTCGTCAATCGCTTCAGAAGCCTGTTTCGCCGATTTAGTTGCCTTCTCGGCGACGCGGTCAACCGCCGCCGTACTTGACGACGCGGTTTCGGCTACCTTCTTTGCCGCTTTAGCAAACCGTTCGAGTTCTTTTTCAGCATCCCCAGCGTCAAATTCTGCCTTTATTTGGATTACATCAGTAGTTGTTTCAGCCATCGGCTTTCTCCTGTGACAGCGCTCTGTTGAATGCCAACGCCTGTGCTTCAAGCGCGGCCTTCAATGCCTCTGCGTCCGCTTTCTCTTTCCGTTCGGCGCGTTCTTTTCGCTCCTTCTCGGTAAGCGGGTACGGTTCGGACGAATATTTCTCCGGCTTCGGGTTTTTCACGAAGGACCGCAGAATCGGCGACAAGTCCATGATCGCTTCATATACATACATTCCTTGTAACCACAGTTCCGTGTTTTTCCGCGAGAGCCTGTATTCGTCCGCTTTGCGGTATGCTTTAACGAGCGCCGGGTCGCCGTTCCAGTATTGCCCTTCGGTCATGCCGATGGACAGATAGTACGGAAACTGCTCGTTGAAAATATCAGTATGGCGGGGGATTTTCGCCCCCGCCTCTTCGGGGTCACGGTTTAGAAGTCCGCGCCCCAGGTCACGTTTCCCTCGGCTTCGTCCGGGTCTGCCAGCATAGCCTCAAGCGGTTCGTTATACATTTCGGCCAGCTTCTCAAGGAAGTCGTCTTTATTCGGGATCAGCTTGAAGATTTTTTCAATCGTTTCGTCCTTCGTCCACTTGTGATGGGCAAGGAAGGAACCGGCGAACAGTACCGGCAGAGTCGTGACCGGGGAAGTGCGGATGTCGCGCACGTTGAAGCCGTTCTTCTCCATCGTTTCGACAGATTTGCGGGTAAACTCCAACGTGTATTCCGTTCCGTCATAAGTAAGTGTGATCTTCTTCGCCATTTCGTTTTCTCCTCTTTCTTAATTAGGTAAACTTGATGACCGTGGACGGCGCGATGCTGATGGTCATTTCAACGACCTCGTCTACACCAACGCCGTTAACGGTCGGCGTAAGGATGCCATCAAAGCTGAATTTGCCGTCATGTCCATCCGGGGATCCATCCGTGCTGGAAACGCCAAACCAAATGGCATAGTGTCCAGGCCCGGAAGCCCCAGCATCATAGCTTGCATGGGATTTCAGCGTGGAATAATCGGTCTTCGTATAGTTCGCAGTAAACTGGAGTCCGCTGGAATCAAGCTGAATGATGCCCGGAATAAAGGTCTGCATTTCGTCCGAAAGCGTTGTAGTTTCAAGCATATTCGGAGCCGAGCCAACATCCGGGGTAGACTTAATATCGACCAGCTTGCTGTAATTCAGCGGGGAGCCGGTGGTTGCGACCATAAGAAAAGCCTTATTGCTTCTAATAGCCATTGTTACCTCCTGTAAATGGTTTCGTTTTTACTGACAACTGCGGTATATCGTGAAACAAGGCGATACCTTGTGGAATTAGATAAGGACGCTGGCATGGTCGAAAGCCGCTGGAAGTTCAAGCCAAGCAGAACACCGTCCACAAGGGCTAAAATGGCCTTTGCTTCGGTTTTTCGCCCGCTTGCCTTACTGGAGAAAACGTTGACCTCATAATCAATTATGGCGTGATTCTCCATCTCCGTGCTGCTTGCGGTCTGTTGGTTGGACGCGTTGCCGATTTCCTCGATCATCACCGCTCTTGCGGCGGTTGGTTCAAGGTCGAGTTCGGATTTAACGTCACAATCCGGGTAGACCGCTTTGACAGCGTCATATACTTTTGTGAAGATTTGGGATTCAATGTCGATCATCCGAATACCTCGTTTGCGATTTCGGCGATTCGCGCCCTCATGTCGCGCCCGGCTGCGTACATCGCTCTTGCTGGCGGGTTGCCGTGCGTGATGATGTAGCCCGGTTTGTTCCTTGCGTCAGCGCCCAGGCCGATCTGACCACCTTGGTCTTTATAGAACCAGTAGTCCTCGTTGCCGTGTGGCCCCCACGTTCCAGGTCCATAGCCGAATGATTCACCGTAGCCGTCCGCATAGTGAATGCCGGTTCCGAATTCGATAAACATGACTTTGTCGCCTCTTGCGGCTACCGCTATCGTGTTATCGTCTATCCATTCGGTTCCTACTCTTACAGGGTCGTATAAGCCGGAGTACATCCATTCCGCATTTCGGAACTCCATGTCTGCCGTGCTTACGCCTATCTCTGCCAGCTTCTCAAGGAAAAGCTTTTTCTTTGAATCGAAGCTGTCGATGTAGTCTTCAAGGAAGTCACGCGGAACCTCGATCTTGATACGGATCACGCCGTCACCGCCACCTTTGAAACGGCGATGCTGATAACATTCAGGCTCTTGGCAACGCGTTTGACCACATAGTCGAAGAGCAGATTGCCGTCTGAATAGGTCGGCTCTTTGTCGATGCAAAGCACCGTCGTTTCGTCGATAGGACAATCCATATCGCAAGTTACGATAACGCGGTCATACTGAAGATCCGTGCCGAAAACCTCGGCTTCTGAATATCCTTTGGCGGCAGAAATGTTTGCGTCCATCTTGACAGGGGCCTTATAGCAGACGCGTTTTTCGCCGGTCATGTAGCCGTTTGAATCGGTCACCATTTCCGTGCCGTCATATAACGCGTACCATAATGGCCGCTTGTTAATGTCCATCGCAATCATTTTTACTCTTCCTCAAAGAACGTACCGCCGTAGGGAATCACGCGGCCCATAAGGTCTTCCGGAACGTCTGCGGAGTCGTAGTGCCGGTGTATGCCGTTTTCGATATGCACCGTTTCGTTGTCCGCGCCGTGCTTGTTAATCAGATACGCCGCGATTTCGGCTTGCAGAGTGTGGTATTTCTCCGGCACGACATTTACGTCATGCTTGAAAGGGAAAGCCCTACGGATAATCTTCTGACCGGCAATCTCAAGATAGGCGACCATATCGTCTTCCGACCGTCTGCCGTCCGTTATCATTCTTACAATCGCGATCTGTTGAGCCGTTGTCATGGTTTACTCATTTCCGGGAAGGGCTTTTTCAGCCCTTCCCTTATCTGTGCTTTAATTACTCGGAATCGCCCACGGTGATAACCGCGATGCCATCAAGGAATTCAGCCCAAAGGCCAATGCCGGTGATGGCATACAGTTCGCCGACCGCATGGCTGTAATTGCCAACCACAGCCGCGCCAACCATCGGGGTTTCGCCAACGGTGACATACTCAAGGCCACCGGCAGCGTAGTCCGCGTTGGAAGGATTGACATAGTAAACAACGATGTTTTCAGCCGGGGTAGCGATAATGGTTCCCTGCGGGATGTCGCTCGCCAGGATCAGACGGTCAACGCCCATGAAGTTTTCAACATAGGTGATACCAAACTGGTTCTGAACAATAAGATTCGCCGCGCCGAGATACTCATAGGCATCAAGGATGTTGACGAACGCAACGACCGTACCGGCGTTTCTGCGGATGGATTTGAATTTGTTGCGAACCATACCAACGGCTTTGGCAACGCCCATTTGGAAGGTTTCGGCGGTGCCGGTCAGAGTGCCGGTCGCGGCGAAGGTGTACCAAGCGCTGATGATTTCGTCCTGGATTTCGTTAATCATGGCCTCGTCGGTCTTGCGGACGGCCAGTTCCGCTCCGTAGGTCGTGATTGCTTCGATGGAAACGCCCTTTGCATATTTGCCAAGAGTCACGTCCTGGACGGCGACCGGCGATACGGACGCAAGCGAGTACGGAATCTCATCGCCTTCTGCAACAGGGCTGGTCTGAAGCGTTACGGACGCGGTGTAGGCTTTGAGGATGGTTCCCGGCATTTTTTCAATCGGGCGGGAAACATTAAGGACCTCAAGCAGAGCCTCCCAGTTGGCCTGGAAACGGCTTACGAAGTCGATTGCTCTCGCGGTCGCGGAAATATTCGCGGCCTTTGTGGTGTTGGATTTAACTGCCATTCTTTTCTCCTTTTAACTACTGAAATAAATCAAGGTGTTCCTGTATGAGCCTCTGCCGCTCACCAGTATCTTTGATCGCCATGATTTTTGATGCCGTCCACACTTGACTACCGCCGCTCCCTGCTGGCGGTGTCGGGGTTCCCGCCATCAAGTTGGCTTTCAATGCCTGGTCGTGAGCCTCTAAAAAGGCTTTCTGATTAGCAAAGACGGTTTGATTGTCGCCATCGACCGCCGCTTCAGCGGTCTGCTGGGCAAGCGTTTCGGAATACCCCATCGCGGTGAATTGAGCCTTGTAAAGCGCGATCTGCTCTTTCCGTTCCGATGCGGCTACCTTCTCGCGAAGAGCGGTTAACTCTTCTTCCCTTGCCAGCTTCTTCTGTTCTTCTTCAGACAGGAGCGCGTTGTGCTTGCGTTTCCATTCGGCAGCTTCACTTGCGGCCTTGTCGAAAGCGTCCTTCTTCACATAGCCGGAATAGTCCGGGTCCGGGATTTCGTAGCTTTCAAGCGCGGCCAGCTTCTCCTCTGCCGTCATGTCTGAATAACCGGCGATCTTACTGACGTCAATTTTTTTACTCATGGTTCTCCTTGCGTTTTTCGGTCTTCTCTGACCCTCTGTTTGCGATTAGGCTTCTCTGCCGTTTGATTTGCGATATTTGTATTGCGGCTTCTCTGCCGCATATAAAAAGGGCTTGCATCAGCAAGCCCCAATTAGCTTTCAGCCGTCCCTTTTGACGACCATTATTTCGGCAAGACGTCCACACTTGCCCTTTTTTTACGTTCGATCTCGACAATTACGAGATTTCCGCGCTCCTTTTTCAGTTCTACCGTGTTGCCGCGTTTCAGCGCAGCCAGTATAACCGCTTGGACGTCGTCTGTGATTATAGAGGCCATATAGCGCCCCCTTCCACAAAGGGACGGAGCCAGCATCTGCATCGGTAGTGAGGCTTCGTTGGCACTTTATCTATTCGATATACCTTGCCTTGACGATCCTCACATACCTCGCAAACGCGGGTGTCCTCTTCCGTTTCCCAAATGACCCTTTTTACGCCCATGTCCTTGTAGGCTTTGAGCGCCGCCCGGTCGGTGATCTCGATACAGGCTTGCGTTGTTTGCCTCGCCCATATCTTCATCGCCGTTTCGACCTCTTCCGGCGAGCGTGTCGCGATAAGCGCTTCGATGAGTCTTGACCTTTTTCGGTCCATTTCGCCGGTATATACATACCGCGTGATAGGATCGTAGTCTTCCATAAGCGACAGGACGAACATCATGTCGATTACGTCTTCGTGGTCGCCGCGAATCTCTTTATAAGTCCCGCGGGCGATACGAAGAAGCACGTCCTTGACCATCGGGTCAATGTCAGCGAACAGCTGGTTGACGGCTGCCATGATGTTCAGTTCGTCTGCTTTCAGCACAGAATTCAGACGTCTAAACATCGTGACATACTGTTTATTCAGATACCGAATCCCCTTGTCCGCTAATTCGTACATTCAGCTTCTCCGCTTCAGCTTCGTCAATGGCGATCTGCTCCAGCTCCCTTGCCGTTTCGGCCTTCTCGTTTTCCGCGTAGTCCACACTCATCTTGTAGGCAATATCCGGGTCTACGAACATACCACAATGCTCAAAGGCGAGTTTCGGATGAATTCCTGGGGTCGTCAGCATCATCTGAAGCACTTGGGCTTTTTCGAGGATGTTTTCGTAGTTACGCCGGGTGAAGCGGATCTCGATAGACGAGAGTTTCAGTTCTTTGGTAGCCGCTCTCTCGTCAGACCGCAAGGCAAGCGCCATGTTCCGGGTATTCATAATGTTCAGCGCCTGCTTTAAGAAGGCTTTTTCGCTGACTTTGAATATCATTTCGGAATTCTTGGCGCGGCTTTCGGCGGCAGACCATCCATCGCGAAGAATGACGGCCTTGCCGGTGTCGCTCGTCGAATAGCCGCCGTTGCGGTTCGGCATACCGCAAATGTCCAAGACAGATTGGTACGCCTCTTTCACAATGGTCTGCGTATTCGCTTGCGAAAGGTCTTGGGAAACGTAGTAGACTTTCCCATTCTCGCTAACCTTGATAGCGCCTTGCTGCTTCAGCGTCGTAAACTGGTCGTCGGTCAAGTCTACGCCCTGGAAGACGAGAATCGCCTGGATCAGTTGTTCGACGCCGTCGACCGCGTTGCTCTCAAGGTTGTTGATCTCATCTAATATCGGCAAGACGAGTTCAAATGCCCCCATTCGAGCCTCGTTTGCCGGATATTCGATGATTGGGATGCCGTTTAGATAGTGTTCGTCCCAGCGCGTCAGCGCGTCCTGGTTGATCTCGAAGTAGTGCGTCCGAGTGTACCCGGAGTAAAGGACGTTTCCGTCCGGCAGCGTGACAGCTACACAGGCCATAAGAGGCTCATGGCCAATGCCGCCGTTATAAACGACAAAGGTGTCGCGCGGGTCAAGAGTGTAAATCTCAAACGGTGCTTCGTCAATGTCGCCGATCTCGTCCGGCCTTATCATGCGGTAAGACGTCCCGCAGATATGGAACCAGTTTGCCAGTTCCGTATCTTTCGACGCCTTGTCTTCCGCGTTCATGTAGGCGTTCAGAAGGTCGAGTTCTTCGGTCGTTTCGTCGGTTCCTTGATGGATATATTGTACCGGCTCACCCATCAGATAACCGACCTTAAACGACACGATCTCGTTTGCCCGGTTGACGACGATCTTGTTATTGATTTCCTCACGCACTTGCTTCGTGCGGTTCAAGATAGGCTGCTTACCCTTATAGTAGTTATAAAGATAGTCAATATCCGTCGCATTGTTGCGGTGCGTGGTAAGCGCGTCCTGGAAAATGGCAAGAATGTTATCTCTCGTCACCTCTCGTTCAGCGCTATATATGACCGTTCTGCCGGTCATAACTCTGCTTGAAGTCGCGTTCCAGCCTTGTGCCATTTCGTCACCCCTAAACATAGCTTTTCCCATATACACTATACCACAACATATAGCGGTTTACGGTAAGATTGTTCCCGAAAACGAGAAAAAAGTGCTAAAATTGCCCCTAAAACGGACGTTTGAACACGACAGGCCGGTCTGATCTCCGAAAAGCCATGTCAATCAGCATCGCCATACTGTCCGGCGCGTCGTCGTGCTTGTTTTTCCCGAAAACTTTGAACGAGTAAATGTTCGCCATGAAGGCTTCATAGGCTCTCGACCGCTTTCCGCTCTCTAAAAACACACAATGCTCCCGAATATCCGGGGCTTTGTCAAAGATTCGGTTCACTTTGGACGTGGTCGGCGGCGCGGTCTTGGTCATAATGTTAATTTTTATACCTTCGTCCCGCAGAAGCCGCTCCAATTCGTCCTTATAGCCAAGTGTACTCTTGTTCGCTTCTATCTGTATCGCCTGGATTCCGTGCCTTTTGACCGCAGAAACGATCATCGGCAGCGTTACGGTCTTGTCGTTATCGTCATAAACCACGTCCGCGATGTATAAATCGTCATCATACTGATAGCAGATAGGACCAGCCACGAAGTCGCCGCCGCCGTAAGCCGGGTCTATCGCCATGAATACGCGGTCCGGGTCTTCCGGCAGTTCGCCATTGTAATACTTAAAGTCTGCGGGAAGGAATAATGTCCCTTCTCTTTCTATCGGTTCGCCCATGTACTGCGCGTTCCAGGACGCAAGGTCGTTATTCCGCTCAAAGCTGGCTCTTCTCCGCTGATAATAGAGCGTGTCAAAGCCTACACCATAAGGATAAGCGAAGTTGCTCTCGTCATTTTCGTCCAAAGCCGGTAAATTGATAACTTTATACCGATAACCGGCGTATTTTTCGTCTGTGGAAAGCACGTTCAGCCGCACGGCAGCCGGGTCAAGCACACTCCAGCGAGTGCCTATCCACAGATACTTTGTCTTGCCCTTGCCACGCGGGATAAGGTTATTATCCACTTTCCCCCATTTGCTTATGAGCCGGTCTTTCGACAGGGCTTCTTCGATGCCGCTTACAAGGTCATCTGCGATGATAACGCCGTCCTGGGCATCACAGGCCCCATTTATGGTTCCATCGATGGATCTGCACGTCAAGCTGGGGTAATGTTTACGCCGGTCGATATTCAGCGTTTCGTCAGCGGCGTTCGTCTGCACCAGCTTTGCCATCGGAAACACCTCATGCCAGGAGTACGTGTCCTTATCTTGCAGTATCTCCAGTACGCCGCCGTAAAATGCCTTTGTGATCGTATCGGTGTAGGAGCAGTACAGATTCGGGTTTTCGGAATTGCGGCCTATGAGCCATGACATATAGAAAATCATTAAACTTGTCTTGCCAACGCGTGGCGGCATCGACAGGAACAGTTCGTCTAACTCATCGTCCGCGAGTGCTTGCAAAGCGTCTACGACCGGCTTTAGGACATTCCTTCGCGGCTGGTAGAATCTCCGCTCCGGCTCCCGCTTTAATTCCAAATACAGAAGGTACGGATCAAGATAGTGCGGCGCGTCAAAGAGCAGACTCTTCTTATACACAGAAAACAGTTCCGGCACGTTGTAACGAAGCCCTATCGCGTAAGTCAGAAGCGTCCGCATTTCCTTGTTCTTGTCATGGGCGTACCCAAAGTCTTCCCCTTCGATAGACCGCAGATACCCAAACAAGTCAGAGTACGGGCCAGGAACAGACGGAGCCTTTTTTATTTCCGAAAAAATTTTGGAAACCAGCTTTTCGTTAATCATATTTCCCCCAAAAGAAAAGGCCGCCCCTATAGGCAGCCCCGGTTGGCTTAACTCTCGCCCTGTTGCGAAAGCACTATTTAATTACCATGCTTTGAGCCGTGTGCATCGTCCGCTCGATCTCCTCGACAAGTTCGTGCGGCTTCACCCCGCGTTCAGATGCGATGCGGATTAGGTCTTCAAACTCGCACTCCCTTGCGTCCATGCCGAGGACGAATGACGCTACTGCATAAAACGCCTCTATGTCGTCCATGTTTATTCACCACTTTTCAGAATCGGCTCATGCTGGCCTTTTACCCATTCGCCGTTCTTGCCGTACCGATACCATCCCTCATAAGTTTTACGGTTCCCTAAAATGCTCTGTACTGTGCTGATTAAAAATTCCTTGCCGTTTCGCGTCCTGTAACCTTCACGGTTCAAGGTCGCTACGATGTCCAGCATCACCACGCCAGCATCCCGCAGTTCAAAGATCCTTCTTACGACTTTCGCTTCTTCTTCGTTGATGGCCAGCGCGTGATTCTCGACCTTGTATCCCATCGGCGCTCTGCCCCCGGAATAACCGCCCTCTGCCGCCTTGACCTTCCGCCCGGCGCTCGTCCGCTTGTTGATGTTGTCCCGCTCCATGTTCGCTACGCACAGCGTGAACGCCTCAAGCATCGGCGCGAATACACCAAACTGCGCAAAGTCTTCCGCGATCGAGATCAGCTTCACGTTCTTCTTCATCAGCATCATCTTGTAGTAATAGTATACGTTTATGTCCCGCGCTACACGGTCGCTCTTCGCTACGATAACCGCTTCATACGGCGGGTTCGTTACCTCTCCATAGATGATCTCGTCAAACCCAGGACGCTCTTTCGCCCCGCTCTCTCCCTCGTCACGGAACCAGCGCACGATCTCCATGCCGTTCGCTTCCGCATATTCCTTGATCTGCTGCTCCTGTACCGCAAGGCCAAACTTGTCTTCACCACATTGACCCTCTGTCGATACTCTTATATACCCTATTACGTTTATCATGTCTTCATCTCCCTTCCGTTTACGCATATTATAATTGGTGTTTTCGTAACTGTCAAGCCTTTTTTATGAAAAATGTGGTCGGGGGATAAACCCCGCCCGGCTGCCCCGCCCTGGAATACC